>Ga0315281_10003432_pt1 | contig 23186 bp, 21 predicted proteins | sample YL17G07_0_MG_FD_204540 | JGI IMG/M metagenome (GOLD analysis project Ga0315281, IMG submission 204540) | Sediment microbial communities from Yellowstone Lake, YNP, Wyoming, USA - YL17G07_0 | ecosystem: Environmental > Aquatic > Freshwater > Lake > Sediment | place: USA: Wyoming | collected... | reverse complement strand
AAAACTCCGAATCCTCATTAAATTCGGAGTCTGTTAGTGCACCCACTCCCGACACAAAACGTCGGGACAGGCCCCGATAAAATACATCGGGGCAGGCAGTCCCAAAACGAGACAAGTTAGCGTTTCAGGCTAACTTGTTCGTCGTTTTGTGGATCCCGTGCTTTTTGCAGGAGACTAACTTCATCCCGGACTAATGCAAACGAAAAAGGAGGCCGTGTGGCCTCCTTTACACCCACTCCCGACACAAAACGTCGGGACAGGCAGGACTAACTTCATCCCAGACTAATGCTAAAGAAAAAGGAGGCCGTGTGGCCTCCTTTTTCTTTAGTGCACCCACCAGGACTCGAACCTGGAACCCACTGATTAAGAGTCAGTTGCTCTACCAATTGAGCCATGGGTGCATCTTGGTTTATCAGATTCTGTCCCTCGCAGCTTCTCCTTGGCTCCACGGGACGCTCAACACAATGTTCACCCTCTTCGGTCGTGAGTCATAATGGCGATTGAGCCATGGGAGTGGCATCAAGGTTGCCGACGTGCACTATTGCTTCTGGGTCGGCGTTGGAGTTTGCGGCGGAGGCAATGATGTCGACGGCGGAACATTCTGCTGGATGACACTCGTTCTGTCTGCCGTGTTGCGCGGAAGCAGCCACAAGTTGATGATCATGGCGAGCACAATAAAGGCAGCCGCCAAACTCTGTGTAGTCTTCGTAAGAAAATCCGACGTGCGACGGACACCAAAGACGGCGCCAACGTTCGAAGCGCCCAATCCACCAGCAAGTCCGGCTCCCTTGCTCGATTGCATCAAGACTGCGAGGATGAGCAGAATGCCAATTAAACACTCAAACACAATTGCGACGGTATACATGGTTCGATCCTTCTAGGCTAAAAAATCCCCGAATTCCTTGGGCTGTTGCAGTAAAGATAGCCAAGTTTGGCAGAATTTGCAACCTTAGCCTCTCTCGGCAACTGAACGAAACTATTTCGAACTCCGAACAAATTCATAGATCAATCTGGATGCGCGAGCCAGGACTGCAACGCCCTCTTTGTTTTCTTTCAGATTTTTTGATAGTAGGACGATGACGTACGAACGTCCATCTGGTAAGTACACAACCCCCGAATCGTGCTCGATGCCGGTGATATTCCCCGTCTTGTGGGCCACGCGAACCTCCTTCGGAAGAAGGCCAGGGATTTTTTCGTTGAACTTTTGGTCAAGCAGCATCGCGAGCATCTCCTCGCACGCCTGCTCGTTGACGGCCTGCTTGAGTGCAATGGATTTGAAAACCTTCATCAAGTCAATCGCATTGGTTACGTTGTTCATCCCCAATTGGAAAGCTTTACCATCCTCAACGCCGCGCAAGACCTTGATACTGTCCGCGCTGAGCGAACGCATTGTTGCTGTTACGTTCTTCGGCCCGACGAGTTCGATCAAGATATTCGTCGCCAGGTTGCTCGACACAGTGATCATATGGTGCACAAGCGTCCGAATGGATTCCCTCTTCCCCACCAATCGATACATCGCGCTGTCACTGTCATCAGTCAGCTCCAGACTGTAGGAAGAACGATCGACGATGCTTCTAAATTCATTCCTCACCACGAGAGAATCGTCCAACCGAAATTTTCCTTCGCTCGCCTGCTTGAACACTTCTATCATCACGGGGGTTTTCATAGTGCTCGCTGCGTGAAACATCTCCCTCTCATTGATCAACACTTGTTTGCCCGTTTGGAGATCTTCAAATGCAACAGCAAACGTGCCTGGCACGTTCCCTAATTCTGTTTGAAGGGAATGTTTCAACGAATCGGGCTGAGTTAGCTGTTTCAATTGGGCTTCAATCATTTGAGCGAAGATGAGGGACAGAATTAATGCGGTGTTCATTGAATAAGATCAATGCCAATAAGTTTTGAGAGAAGAACCGACATCGATACTAAGCAACCGGGCAGCACTATCGTTCTTCACGCAAATCTCAACCAACCTGCTGCTACCTGCAACGAGGAACGGAGTTCGCTCGGGTGCCGCGCCATAATGCGTTACCCACGTCGATACTATTCCCCGTCCAGTTACTCCAATGCTCAGCCGAGGTTTCTCACCTCCCGCGCTCGCTGCAATGTTCGTGACACAGTTGCCGAAGCGATCAACGTGCAAGACGACAGGCTTCACCACACTGCCCGCTCCCTCCACAAGTCTCGGAGTCTGCTTGGGCAACGTAAACTTCTTTCCCAACTTCGCTGCACTTGTTCCGCGCGAAAGGGCCGCGGCAACTGGAGCGAAAATATCACGAGCGTGAAACGTTTGCGAAATATTTTTTTCAAAGAGTTTTTCATTGCGTTGGTTGATGTGGAACGATTGAACCACTTTCAATTCGGATAAGACTAGGTCGAGCAGCCCGTTCTCCGGCGCGATGAATGTATACTCAGCTGTCTTCACGACGAGAATCTCCCTTGCACTTCCAACCCCGGGGTCGACCACACAAACAAAGATTGTTCGTTTTGGAAAATATCTATACGCCGTCCAGAGCAAAAAACCGGCTTGTTGAATTTGCTGAGGAAGGACGCCGTGGGAAACATCCACGATGCGCGCCTGTGGGTTTCGAGAGAGGAGTACCCCCTTCATCGTGCCGACATAATGGTCGGTCGTTCCGAAGTCGGTGAGAAGAGCAATGATCGGAGTCTTTGCCATACCGCCGCAAATCGGCCTTCGCCGACACAGGGATTACTTGATTTGGACAGCTTTGCCGCGTTTGGCGGATTTATAGACGGCATCGACGACGCGCATCCGATGAACAGATTCTTCGCCAGTGGATATGATCGGGTGATCGCCGCGCAACGCGCCGATCCAGTGCTTCAACTCGTTTTCGTACGATTTGCGGTAGAGCGATTGGGGCGTTTCTTGAGCCGCGGGCGCGACATTAACCAGACTTCCGTGCATCCGTTTGAGTATGCGAAATGGGTTGAGTGAGCCGCTTCCTTCGGTGCCGAACACATCACAATAAAAAAAATCAGTGTTCGACTCGAACGACCAACTCGCCTCAACGGTCAGTGTAGACCCATTTTCCATGTTCGCAAACACGATCGAAGAATCCTCGACCTCTTTTGTCGCGTGAGAATAATTGGTAGCCGTCACCGAGGCAACTTCGGGATAGCCCATCATCCAGAGCGCGAGGTCGAACATGACGATTCCGAGGTCTAGCATCACGCCTCCGCCCGATTGCTCTTTTCGCGTCAGCCAAACGCTTTGAGGGTTCAGCTTCTTGAACCAGCCCGCTTTCGCGTAGAAAATCTTTCCCAAAGCGTGGTCTTCGATAAAACTCTTGAGGATCATTGCATCGGGCCGGAAGCGGTTGTTCATCCCCACCATGAGTTTCTTGTGATGTTTCTTTGCGGTGGCGACTATTTCGTGTGCTTCGGTTTCCGTCCGCGAAAGCGGTTTTTCTACAAGCACGTCTCTCTTTGCTTCGAGCGCCTTGATTGCCATTTCGTGGTGGAGGATCGTCGGCGTGCAAATATCAACCGCGGCGATGCTCTTTTCTTTTTCCAGCAACACATCAAAATCGGTATACCAGCGCGGCACGCCAAATTTTTGCGCGATCGCTTCCGCTTTGACCGGTTCCTTGTCGCAAACAGCAGCAACTCTTACGTCGGGAAGTTTAGAGAGAATGGGAAGATGAATCGTTTGGGCAATATTGCCCAGGCCAACAATCGCGATAGGAAAGCGTTCCACAGTTACGGCTCCGCTAATTCAAATTCCGATTTGCCGCGGCGCGATGAGAGAAACTCCTGCGTCGTGTCGGCAATCCCCTGCGGGTCGAGCTTGAGGAGATGGTGCAATTCGTTCGGCGTTCCGTGATCGATGAACACATCGGGTAGGCCGTGCAGCTTTACTGCAACGTTCGTGATGTTGTTTTTTGCCAGCGCTTCGAGCACAGCGGCGCCGAACCCGCCCTGGACCACATTATCTTCGATGGTGACGAAATTCCGGATGCGGCCTGCGAGTTCAACGAGCAGAGCCTCGTCGATCGGCTTAACGAATCGTGCGTTCACGACTTCTGCTTCGATCCCACTCCTCGAAAGAATCTCTGCCGCCTTCATTGCGTGTGGACTCATGTTTCCAATCGCAATCAACGCTACATCCGTTCCGCTCCGAAGGGTTTCGGCTTTCCCAATTTCTATCTTCTGAAATTCCTTTCGTACTGCTACGCCGAGTGCATTTCCGCGTGGATAACGGAGTGCGATCGGCCCGCTCTTATACTCGACCGCCGTGAAGAGCATATCGCGAAGCTCTTGTTCATCTTTCGGAGCCATCACGACCATTCCTTGGACGCATCGAAGGTAGGTCAGATCGAGCGAGCCGTGGTGCGTCGGGCCGTCTGCACCGACGAGTCCGCCACGGTCGAGCACAAACACTACGTGGAGATGCTGCAACGCGACATCGTGCACAACTTGGTCGAACGCCCGTTGAAGGAAGGTCGAGTAGATTGCGCAAACCGGAATGTATCCCTCGGTTGCCATGCCTGCCGCAAACGTTACGGCGTGTTGCTCAGCGATGCCGACATCGAAAAACCGTTCGGGCATTTCTCGATGAAGTTTGATCAATCCCGTTCCGTCGGGCATCGCCGCGGTGATGCCGACAACTTTGGGATTTTGTTTGCAAATCTCTACTAACGCGTTACCAAAGAGGGTTGTGAACGCGGGCGGCTCATTCTCCTTCTTGTAAGCTCTACCCGTAATCTTGTCGAATGGTGTAACGCCGTGCATGCCAGTGACTTCTTGCTCGGCGGGCGCGTAACCTTTTCCTTTTTCGGTTCGGACGTGTACGAGGATGGGCCCTGGCAAATCCTTGACGTGTCGAAATATTTCAACGAGCTTCACGACATTATGCCCGTTGAATGGACCGAAATAGCGAAACCCAAATGCTTCGAAGAGCATCCCGGGCGTCACAATGGCTTTCATCCCTCGCTCAACCTTTTGCGCTACAGTGCGAAGACGGTCGCCGAATTCATCCAGCTTGCCGGTGAGATCCCACACATTGGCCTTGAACCGGTTGTAGACTGGATGCGTGAGCATCTCGTTAAAATAATTGTGGAACGACCAGAGACGAGGTTCTTTTGATGAAAGCGAAACCATCTGATTGTCGTTCAGTACGACAATCATGTTCTTCCGCAACAGCCCGGCGTTGTTCATCGCTTCGTAGGACATGCCGCCCGTCATCGAACCATCGCCAACAATCGCCACCACCTTGAAATCTTCGCCTTTGAAATCGCGCGAGGTCGCAACCCCCAGCGCGGCCGAAATGGCCGTGTTTGCGTGCCCGGCTCCAAATACGTCGTAATCGCTTTCGGCGCGTTTCAAGAACCCGCTCAGCCCATTTAATTGGCGGATGGTCTCCATCCGCTCTTTCCGACCCGTCAGAATTTTGTGCGGATATGCTTGGTGTCCCGTATCCCAAATGAGCTTATCCGTTGGAGTGTTGAATACATAGTGCAATGCAACGGTAAGTTCGACTGTGCCAAGCCCTGCGCCGAAATGTCCGCCGGTGCGAGAAACGACATCGATTAGAAAATCGCGAAGCTCATTACTGAGCGCTCGCAACTCGTTGACTTTGAGTTTGCGGAGGTCATTCGGATTGTTGACTGAGTCGAGATGCGGGAACTTCAATGCACTCATGTGTCGGATTCTTCTTTATCGAATGCGGAAAGTTGGAAGGTGCCGTCTGCAGCTTTAGAGAGTTTCTTGATTCTTAGTTCAACGGCCTTCAACTTCTCGGAACATTCTTTGGAGATGAGAACACCTTCTTCATAGAGCTCGACAGCATCGTCTAGGGAGACCTCACCTTGTTCAAGTTTCTCTACGATTGCTTCGAGGCGCTTCAGCGAATCTTCTAGTGTGTGTTTGCCCGTTTTCTTGGCCATTTGTGCTATCGTTGTTACTATTCAACTTTAGTAGTTACAATGCCGTCGTGAAACTCAATGTTGGCAGAGTCCCCACGGCTGAGCCGCTTTGCGCTTGAGATGAGCGAGCGGTCCTTCCTTACGATGGCGTAGCCGCGCTTCAATACTGCGGATGGGTTCAACGAGACAAGCCTTTGGCGAATCCCGGCAAAGCGCTCCGCGTGCCGATCTCGGCGATGGCCGAATTCTGTTGTGAGCCTGCGTTCGTTATCATCCAGCCGTTGAGAGAATTCACGAATCAAATCCACCGGACGATTGAAGGAGTAGCTCGCAAGAAGGTTTGATACACGCTCGCGAAGCTCGCCTACCCTTCTCGTGACGAGTTCGTTCAAAGTATAGTAGAAATTGGTTACATCTTCAATTACGTCGGCACGGTCGCGAACAACTAGCTCAGCCGCTGCTGAAGGAGTCGGCGCGCGTAGGTCGGCGACAAAATCTGCGATTGTGAAGTCAACTTCGTGACCCACTGCGCTCACCACCGGAATTCGCGATGCGGCAATTGTCCTCGCCACAATCTCTTCGTTGAACGCCCAGAGGTCTTCCAGTGAACCGCCCCCACGACCGACAATGATGACATCCACCTCACCAAGACGATTCACGGCCTTTATCGCCTCGGCAATTTCCTCCGCCGCTCCTACTCCCTGAACGCGGACCGGAACAAAAACAATTTCTACCGACGGCATGCGCCGCCCGAGCACGCTGAGCATATCTCGGATGGCAGCTCCTGTAGGCGACGTGATGATGCCGATTCGTTCTGGAAATGGAGGGATCGATTTCTTGCGTTCAGGTTCGAAAAGTCCTTCTGACCCAAGCTTCGTCTTCAGCCGCTCGAAGGCCAGTTGAAGTTCCCCAACGCCTAACGGCTGAATCTGTTCAACATCTATTTGATAGTTTCCACGCGGAGGGTAGACGGTGATGCCCCCGCGAAGGATGACCTTCATTCCATCTTCCGGGCGGAAGAGTAGGCTTGATGCGCGGCTTCGCCACATCGTGGCAGATATCTGCGCTCCTTCATCCTTCAACGAAAAATAGAGGTGCCCCGAGGAATGAAGTTTGAAGTTCGATATCTCACCTTGAATCCAGACGCGCGGAAACTTGTTTTCCAGCGAGAGTTTGATCTGCCGAGTAATATCCGAAACCGTCTGAACGTTTTTATCCGTCGCCATGAGTTTTCTGCCTCAAGATACAAACAAATCCTCTGAGTTGTCTTTCAGAAGGTTCTTCTCTATATTGGCCATGAATTTTTTGGAGAACACTCGCATCTATGAATGAAACTGTTGACGTGCTTGCATTCGGCGCACATCCGGATGACATTGAACTTTCCTGCGGCGGCACGGTCGCGAAACTTGTTTCTCTCGGATACAAAGTCGCTATCGCCGACATTACGCAGGGCGAAATGGGCACACGCGGGACGAAACAATTGCGGCTGAAAGAAGCTGCGTCTGCTGCGAAGATACTTTGCGTAACCTACCGTCGCAACCTCAAGATTCCCGACGGTGGCATAACGACTACCGATTCCAATCTCAAGAAGGTGATCTCTCTCATCCGCGAGCTACGACCACGAACGCTCATCATCCCCCACGGTCTCGACCGTCATCCAGACCACGAACACGCACACACCCTTTGCAAGGAAGCTTGGTTTTATGCAGGGTTAAAGAAAATTCGAACAAGCTTGAACGGGAAGGCACAAGAGGCATTCCGACCCGATAATTACTTTGAGTTTCTGCAGTGGCATCATTTTCAACCATCATTCATCGTCGACATCACGGATGCATTCGAGACGAAGATGAGCGCCTGCCGTGCGTACTCATCTCAATTCCATAATCCAAAGAGCAAAGACCCGGAGACGAAGCTCTCCGACCCAGAGTTCCTCAAACACGTGCAAACCGAATGCGCCCACTTCGGCCACCGCATTGGAGTCAAGTACGGAGAAGCCTTCTACAGTCCGCTCCTGATCGGGGTCGCAAACCCGCTAACGCTGCTAACAAGACGAAAATAGTTCACCAGAGTCTGCTGTATTATGCTATTGTGTGCACGAGCACGTGCACCTACTTATGTTCCAATAAATGGGGATCAGAGGTTGTTTCCCGAACACTTCTTCTCTATTTTTGAATGGGCTGTAAGAATTATTGGAACAAATCGTCACTGACTACCGTTAAACGAGTGTAATGAATCTCAGCACGACAAACAGATTGACTTCGGTATTCCTGCTTGCAGTTTTTTTCTGCTTCAGTGTCGGAATACCGATTGTCCGGACCCTCTGCCCGATGATGGAGATGAACGACGGCCTCTGCCCGATGCACGAACAGGGCTGCACGAGCGAAGTCTCGTTCACCTATCAAAGCGGTAACTGTTGCGCAGCCAAAATTGTTGCTGAGAGGAACACCATCCCCTTCGTCAAGTTTGAAGAAAAGAAGTCGCTTTCGCTTGAATCGCTGTTTGCAATTCTCCACGATGAATCCCAGATTGCAGCAAACGCTCACACGCGATTCACTGAGCTCATTCCCCGCTGCGAATCATCTCCTCCACCACTATACGTCCTGCATAGCTCTCTGCTGATTTAGTCAAACCGCTTCTTTTGTTGGAACGCATCGGAATGAATCCGTGTGCGCTGTTTCCATTTTATCAAAAGGATAGGTTATGATACGCTTTCAAATGGCTCTCGTGGTGATGCACTTCATCACGATTCAAAACTCCTCAGCACAACAACTCGACACCACCCGAGCGGTTCGAATCGACTCGCTTCTTGCGGAGGTGATCGCGTATAACGCCGAACTTCAGGCGGCGCACGCTGGAACCCGGGCTGCACAGGCGCGAATCGGTCAGGCTTCAGCTTGGGAGTCGCCGCAGGCAATCGTCCGATGGATGGAAACGCCTACCTCATCGGTGAATTTCCTTTCTGATGCAATGGAGCGGGAGGTTGGAGTCACACAGATGATCCCGATTTCCGGGATGAAGTCGGCTGAGACATCGGCGGCAGAATCATTCGCACGCGCTGCATCGGCATCATCCATATCGCTCCAAAGGACATTGACGATGGAGACGAAGAAGAATGTCGCAATGCTCTATTCCGCACAACGACGCCTTCTGCTGAATTACGAAAGCGAACGATTGCTCAAACAAATGTCGCAGGCTGTTCAAACGCGTTCCGGCGTTGGATTGGCCACACTAGCAGATGTTCTCAGACTACAAATTGAACAATCGAAACTGGAGAACGAACGTGCGATTCTCCTGCACACGATTCATAGCGCTGAAGAAATGCTGAACGCGCTCCGAGGAAAGAAGCCACACTCGCTCATCGTGTGGGTGGAGGATATTCCCCTCGGTGTGTTTGAATACAACGTGAATCATCTCGAACAACAGGCCGTTCAGAATCGCTCCGAGCTTGCGGCTGCGCATTCGATGGCTGAGATGAACCAGTACGAGCTGACTGCAGCAAAACGCGAACGCATTCCCGATCTCATGCTTGGCGGCGCATACAAGTCATTCGCAGCAATGCCGAGTTCGTGGGAGCTCATGCTCGGGGTCTCGATCCCGCTAGCACCATGGTCCAGCGGAAAATATTCCGGCAAGATTGAGGAGCGAGAACAACGCGTGCAAGAATCCCAAGCGATGGCGCGCGAAACGGAAATTCGGATCCGCTTCGAAGTGCACGATACGTGGATCAAAGCGCGAGCTCACTGGGAATCGGCGAATCGCTTCCACACAAAAATACTCCCCGACGCCGAGCAGGCGCTCGAGATATTGCGCTCACAGTATCAAACCGGGCGTGCTGATTTTCTCTCCCTGCTCGACGCGTTTCGGATGCTCCAGATGTTCAGAATGGAATACTTCATGGAAGTTGCCGATTTTCTCGGCCATCGTGCTGAATTGGAGCGCGCCGTCGGCGGCTCGCTCGATTGAAAGGAAAACAAGAAATGAAAACCATTATCTCGATGCTCGTTCTCGCGCTCTTCTTGGGCGGCTGCAGCAAGACTGATAGTAAAAGTTCTGGCCAAGAATCTGTCGCCGTCCTCTACACCTGCCCGATGCATCCTTCGGTGGTTTCTGACCATCCGGGTGCGTGCCCCATCTGCGGCATGACGCTGGTGAAGAAATCCGCCATCGCTGCCGCCACCAACGCAGAAATGGAATCGTTGCAGCGCGTATCGCTTTCCCCTATGCAGCGTATCCTGGCGAACGTCGCAACGCAGGTTGTGCGTCGCACGACTCTGCATAAGACTATTTCCCTTGTCGGTGTGGTCGCTACTGCAGAATCGCACCAAGCGAACGTTTCAGCGCGGTTCCGCGGGCGCATCGAAAAACTGCACGTGAATTACACCGGCGAGATCGTCAAGAAAGGTCAGCCGTTGTTCGAACTATACAGTCCAGACCTCGTGACCGCACAGCAGGAATTTCTTCTCGCACTCGATGCAAAGCAAATCACTGAAAGCCTTCGCGATCGACTTAGTCAACACTTCGGAATGACAAACGAACAGATTGCCGACCTCGAACGAGCGCATAAAGTGCAGAACACGGTTCAGTTCAACTCACCAATCTCTGGAACCGTTCTTGCAAAACAAGTGCAATCTGGGCAGTATGTCGATGAAGGAACAACCCTCTACCAACTTGCCGACCTTTCGAAAGTTTGGATCAATCTCGACGTGTACGAAAAGGACGTTCGATACATCAACGTCGGGCAGCTTGTTCATATATCGAACGAAGCATACGCGGAGGAAGAATTTTCAGGCCGCGTAACGTTTATCGACCCCGTAATGAACCCTGAAACACGCACCGTGCGAGTCCGGACGGAATTCTCCAACGCGCTCGGCAAGCTGAAACCGAACATGTTTGTCAAGGCAACCGTTTCGCTGCCAATCGCGAAGACTCTTGTCGTGCCCTCCTCCTCCGTGCTGTTCACCGGCAATCGGTCGGTCGTGTGGGTTGAGGTCGAACCGAATATGTTTGAGCCCCGAGACGTCACCGTGGGATCCGGGACGGATGAGGCTTACGAGATTCTGAGTGGCGTGGCTGAGGGCGAATCGGTGGCAATTTCTGGCGGCTTCCTCATCGATTCGGAAAGCGCTTTGCGCCAACCGACTTATACGAACGCTCATGCAGGACACAACGCCGAACTGAAGCAATCGCATCCGGCTGAACAACCAAGCACTCAGTCGAACGACAAGGTTAGTGACCAGGAAGTTCATATTACCGTCAAAGGCGGCTATGAACCGAACGTCATACACGCAAAAATTGGAGTGCCGATACTATTACACATTTATCGAGATGAAGACACAAAGTGCACACGGGAAATCATCTTCGAAGAATTAAACATTCGCCGAACGCTTCCGGCCTTCAAAACAACATCCATTCTTCTCACACCGAAAGAGGCCGGAGAAATTCATTTCGCGTGCGGAATGTCGATGGTGCACGGTAAGCTCATCGTCGAATGAACAATGGAAAAGAAAAGAGACAACCATGATTGAACGAATCATCGATTACTCGGCGAGAAACAAATTCGTCATTATTCTCGCGTACCTGCTGATTGCAGGATGGGGTATTTGGGCGGTGAGCACCACTCCGCTAGACGCCATTCCCGACCTTTCGGAAAACCAGGTCATAGTGTTCACCGAATGGATGGGCCGCGCTCCAAAATTGGTGGAGGATCAGATTACATTCCCGCTCGTAACAGCGTTGCAAGGCGTGCCGGGCGTGCACGCAATTCGCGCACAGTCGATGTTCGGTATGTCATTCGTCTACATCATCTTCGATGAAGCGACGGAGCTCTATTGGGCGCGCAGCCGAGTGCTGGAAAAACTTTCCACCATTCAGAACGCATTGCCCCAGGGATCAAAAATGCAGTTGGGTCCGGATGGCACCGGTGTCGGACACGTCTTTTGGTACACCGTCGAAGGCCCACACGACCTTGGCACGTTGCGGGCAATTCAAGATTGGTACATCAAGCTCAACTTACAAAGCGTCCCGGGCGTTGCCGAGGTTGCATCGGTGGGAGGATTCGTTCGACAATATCAGGTTGACATCGACCCAGACAAGATGAAAGCCTACGGTGTTTCGATCTCGGACGTGCGCAGCGCAGTGATGCGCTCCAACAACGACGTGGGCGGAAAAATTCTCGAGATGTCCGACCAGGAGTACTTCATCCGCGGCCAAGGATACATCCAGTCCGTTCGTGATGTTGAAAACATTGTCGTCGGAACCGGAGCGAACGGGATACCAATCTATGTGCGGACTATTGGCGTTGTTCAAATGGGGGGCGATATTCGTCGAGGATCGCTCGAAATAAATGGAGAAGGCCAGGTGGCAGGCGGCATCGTCGTGATGCGATACGGGGAGAACGCAGATGAAGTTATCCAACGCGTTAAGAAACGTATCGAAGAGATAACGCCCGGACTTCCCCCCGGCGTTGCCATCAAGACTGCGTATGACCGCAGCACACTGATCGAAGCGGCTGTTGCGACACTGAAGAATGCTCTGCTGGAAGAAGCAATTGTTGTGAGTCTCATCGTTGCACTCTTCCTCCTCCACGCGCGCAGCGTATTGCGCGTCGTGATCGAAATCCCTATCGCGGTGCTCATTGCGTTCATATTCATGCGGCTATTCGGCATTACCTCCAACATCATGTCGCTCGGCGGCATTGCCATCGCAATCGGGGTCATTGTCGATGCGTCGATCGTGCTGGTGGAAAATGCGTATCGCAACGTGGCAAACGCCCAGCAGCTCAAACCCGATCTGAGTACGGATGATTATATCGAGATTTCAATTCGCTCCGCCAAGCAGGTGGGCCCGGCTATTTTCTTTTCAGTCGCAATCATGGTTGTTTCGTTTCTTCCGGTGTTTTTGCTAGAAGGACAGGAAGGAAAGCTGTTTCGTCCACTTGCATTCACAAAGACATTTGTACTCGCCGGCTCTGCCATCATCGCTATCACACTCGTCCCAATGTTGATGACGATGCTGACGCGAGGCAAATTTCGGAGCGAAGAAAAGAATCCCGTTACCAGAATTCTCAATCGTTTGTACGCGCCCGTGATTCATTGGGTCCTCAAGCACCGTGCGCTGACCATCGGGATGAACGTGCTGGCCTTGCTGATCGCAATTCCGGTGGCGATGAACACGGGTTCGGAATTCATGCCACCGCTTGACGAAGGCAGTTTGCTCTTCATGCCGGTCACCCTTCCTTCCGCGTCAATAACCGAAGTAAACCGCATTCTGCAAATCCAGGATGCGATCATCAAGTCTGTTCCGGAAGTTGAGCAAGTTCTCGGTAAGGCGGGCAAAGCGGAAACTTCCACCGACCCTGCCCCCATCAGCATGATCGAATCGATCATTCTGCTCAAACCAAAATCGCAATGGCGCCCCGGAATCACGAAGAACGACATCATCGCTGAGCTTGACTCGAAGCTGCAAATCCCCGGCGTGCGCAACGGATGGACGCAGCCGATCATCAACCGCATCAACATGCTCTCCACCGGTGTGCGGACAGATCTCGGTGTAAAGATGTTCGGCAAGGATTTGGATACGCTTGAACGATTGGCAATCGAGGCCGAGGGAATTCTGCGTACTGTTCCCGGTGCCGCTGACCTGTACGCCGAGCGAACGCAAGGGGGAAGGTTCCTCGACATCAAGGTCGACCGCGAAGCAGTTGCTCGTTATGGAATCAACATCGGCGACGTACAGGACCTCATCGAAACGGCAATAGGCGGTGAAAACATCGGCACAGTTATCGACGGACGGCAACGATTCCCCATTCGCGTCCGGTATGAACGCGATTCGCGAAACCATCTCGAAAGCTTGCACAATCTGCTTGTGCCGGTAAACGTTGCACGGAGTTCATCGTCATCGACGCAAAGTTCAGTGCCAACAAGAAGTTCGAGCGGAGAAAATTCAATGTCCTCAATGAACTCCTCATCGCAGGGACGAACTGGCGTGGTGTCGCCAAACGCTCCAAACGAAATGCCCCGTGTTTCATCTCGGACGTATGTTCCGCTCGCACAACTCGCGACAATAACAATTGTTCCGGGACCTCCGATGATCTCTAGCGAAAACGCACAGTTACGTTCGATTGTCTTTCTGAATGTGCGTGGACGGGATATGGGAGGCTTCGTTGAAGAAGCGAAACAAGTCCTTGCCCGTCAACTTCGCCTGCCAACGGGGTACACGCTTCAATGGAGCGGTCAGTGGGAAAATCAAATCCGCGCCAAGAAACGGCTAACGCTTATGATGCCCGTCGTTTTCCTCATTATTTACGTGATGCTCTATTTTGTAACAAAGGACTTTCTTGAAGCGCTGGTCGTGATGCTCTCCGTTCCGTTCGCACTCATCGGCGGAGTGTATCTGCTGTCCATCCTCGGCTACAATTTTTCAGTAGCTGTGTGGATCGGGTTCATTGCGCTCTACGGGCTTGCCGTGGAAACCGGCGTGCTGATGGTGGTCTATCTTCACGAAGCCCTGGACAAACGCTTGCACGCTCACGAAAAGGGTTTGCGCGGTCCGCTAACGGTGCAGGATGTCGAGGATGCGACAGTCGAAGGTTCGGTCCTTCGGCTGCGTCCAAAAATCATGACCGTGGCAACGGCAATGATCGGCCTTGTGCCGATTATGTGGAGCACCGGCGTCGGTGCCGACGTGATGAAACCGCTCGCCACGCCAATGATCGGCGGACTGATCACCTCCACCATCCACGTCCTTGTAGTGACACCGATTCTGTTCAGCTGGATGAAAGAGCGTGCCTTGAAAAAGGGACGTTTAGAAAAATCAAAAATGGCAAATTGGATGGCGTAACCCAAGGAGATCAACTATGAAAGTCATACAAATCATTTCCGTACTTATCATCGCCAGCTTCGCTTCGTGCATGCCCATGATGATGGGCGGAGGAGGCAGCCACGGTTCGGCGCCCGAAGCGACGAGCAGTATTGTCAAAGAGGTTCGCGGGGCAGATGCCGCGGCGATTCTCATTCTTCCGCCGCTGAAGGTTGGTGAGGAAAGCACCATCATCCTTCGTCTCTTCGCTTCAAGTGGGCAGAAACCGATCTCGGGGTCAGAAGCGATTGCACACGTGATGATGTCACCGTCGATGTCTGCAGACCACAACCACTCGCAAGCAATGAACGATTCCGTCAGCAGTCATCTGATGCTGACGTTGACGGAAGGCGCGGTGGCCGGTACGTATGCATCTGCATTCCGGCCAACTGTCGACGGAAAGGCTGAGTTTTCAGTCACTGTGAAAATTCCTGCGGGGGGAGCAGAATCGACACTCACACTCGATGCGGAACAGCAAGTCTCCGCATCCCACGCGGAACATTCGGGCGGCATGATGGGAGGAAGGATGGGTGGGAATTCCATCTATTGGATCGTTGGCGCCGCGGTCATGGTGGGAATGATGGCGTGGCGATTCTTTTGACCGCATCGTCCGGCACTCAAACTTTCGAACCGACAATCTTATGATCTGCCTATACAACAACAATTCACTCAACATCTATACTAATCAGAAAGGGTCAATAGTATCATGAAGCAAATTATTTTCGTTCTCGCATTGCTCTGCATTGCACCAGCTGCCGACGCGCAGAAGAAAAAGACTTCGCCAACAAAGGTTCCGGCGGCGAAAGTCGATTCTTCAAAATCCGTCGCAGCCGTCTACGTCTGCCCCATGCATCCCGACGTCAAGTCCGATAAGCCAGGCGAATGCCCCAAATGCGGCATGGCCCTGGTGAAGGCACGCGTACCAAAGATGACACATCAGAAGCTTGATAGGGCGAAGTTGATCGAAGAAGGCAAGTACCAATGCTGCATCAGGCCGGCGTGCGATGCGTGCGCGAACATGGGACACGCGTGCGATTGCTACTCCGACGTCAAGAAAGGCGACCGTGTTTGCAACGAATGCTACCAGGGATGGCAGGAGGGCAAAGGAGCCGTGCCGGGGATTGAAAAAGATTCCGTGAAGACTTATCCGCCGAAAAAGATGAACTGACTTCCTCGCTCGATGCTTTTGTACAAGAAAAAGGCGGGGGATTCCCCGCCTTGTCTTTTTGTGCAAAAAGTCCGAATGGAGCCCGTAGTTACTCTTTCAGCCGTGCCTCTTCAACTCGCCTCAAAATTGTCAAGAAGAATCCTACTACAAGTGTTACAGTACCGACCCACACTAAGTTGATGTAAGGTTTTACACTTGCCTCAATCACAAGGGTTTCGTCTTTTGGTTTCGCTTCCGGAAGATTTGGCGGCGTTACCGAGATTTGTACTTTGGATTGAGATTTATCTTCACGGTTCGGTTCGATGCGGATCAGATTGAATGCATAGCGGCCACCCTTCGTGTCGACGAAATCTTGGCCGATGAACGTCGGCATTTGGCCGCCGCCCCCTTTCATGGTCAGCGTAAGTCTTGCCGACTTCTTTCCGTCGGTCACATCCAGGTGAGCCCTGATCGCAAAATCTTTACCTTCGACCATCGCTCCCTTTTCGAAATTGCCCATATCGAAATCCGCAAACGTCACCGTCACACCCGAAACCTGTGTTGGCTGTTCCTTCACTAATTCTTGCTGAATCTCGCGAGCGCCCACCTGTGCTTCTTCAAGAGAAAGGGGGGCGACGTAGAAATCGCGGTCGATGTAGTTGATGAGGTCGGGGTGACGCATCACGCTCTTGGTAAACTCACTGAAATACATTACGGGCGCGACAGTACGTTTTCTTCCATCCTTTTCGACTTCGACAACGAACCCGTACTTGCCGTCGGCGTTCGGGCGGTAGCCGGTATATTTCAGTTGATACCCCATGGCTTCGGCGGGCTTATTCTTCTCAAGTGCCATTGTTTTCTTCTGGTCGTAGCGTTCTGAGGTAACGAATCCAAGGCACATAACGGCAATGCCAATATGAGCGATGGCACCGCCGGCAAATTTCGGATTGCCGCGATAAATTTCCGCTCCGACAATGAGGTTTGCAAGAAGCGAGAAGCCGGCGCAAAACACGAACAAAAGAATTTGCCATTCTTCCGACCCAAGCGCGAGAACAAGCGCGGTGATCGCCGCGCCGAATACCGCGGGGGCGATGAGCCTTTTTAAGAATGGTGTTGACTGCGAAGTCTTCCACCAAAGCAATTGTCCGAGCCCCGAAAGAAATGTAAGCGCAATCCCAAGCGGCAAATTCGTTTTGACATAGTAAGATATGTCCACCGCTGAAGCTTTGCCTTTGAGAATTCCGGTAATGATCGGCGACGAGGTGCCTATGGTCACGAAGACCGCAATGAATGTGAGCGACGCAGCGCCGAGAAACAACGCAAATTCCCTTGAGAGTATCGAGTGCTCGACGGGTACCTTTGGCATCTCTTTCATGCGAACAAACAATAGCCCAAACCCGATCGCGGCAAAAATGGCAATGAACCCCAACAACATCCAGTATACGATCATTCCGGGATCGACGAAGGAATGCACTGACGTTTCACCCAGTACCCCGCTCCGAGTGAGGAACGTGCTGTAGAGAACCATCAGAAACGTCAGCAAGCTGAGTGCAAAATTCGTTCGCACGAAGGCACCGCTTTTACGCTGCGTGAGTGTCGTGTGAATCGAGGCAACGCAAAAGAGCCAAGGAATGAGTGAGGAATTCTCCACTGGATCCCATCCCCAGAATCCACCCCAGCCGAGCGTTTCGTATGCCCAGTAGCCGCCCAGAATAATTCCGGTTCCCAGAACCATTGCACCGAAGACTGACCAAGGGGTGGCGATGCGAATCCAGGAAGAATAATCCCTTCGCATCAACCCAGCCACGGCAAGCGAATACGGAACTGCCATCGAAGAAAATCCCATAAACAAAATTTGTGGATGAATCACCATCCAATAATTTTGGAGCAGGGGGTTCAGTCCTTTTCCTTCTACCGGGAACTGCGCCCAGATCCCCTTCGCCTGGTCAAGCCAAACAAAATTTGTTACATCAGCCGGAATCACACCGCTTTTCACCAAGTCGTTCGGGAACGTATCCCAAATATGCGCGAAAGGATTCTTAAAGATCAGCATCAGCAGAAGGAATGAAAGAATGAGCGAATAGGTCGACATCACTTCGGGCTCATATTCTTTTTTCGAGGTGTACACCATTAGAAACACCCCGATGATGGACGTGTAGAGCGCCCAGAGCAGGAAGCTTCCCTCCTGTCCCGCATACGCAGTTGAAATCAGCAACGGTAGCGAGAGGTCGCTGGAGCTGTAATTCCACACATAGGTATATTGGAATTGATGCGTGAGGATGAAATACAGCAGCAGCGCGAACGCCGACATCACGCCGATGGTTGCCGCGTGGTATGCGTTGCGCGCGATGTTCAATTCCTTCGGGCGGAGCAACCCGCGAGAACGAAAATAAAAAAGCGACGCTGCGAGCGCCGCTACGAATGCCACTTTAATTATTATTCCGCCGATCACGAGATCATCATCCTTTCTCCCTAGAGAGTCTTCTGCACGGAGGCCGCGTCGCCTTCGTACTTCGACGGACACTTGGTCAATACGTCTGTAGCGTGAAAATGACCGTCCGCCATTTTCCCCTTTGCGACAACGCTCGTCGCCAACTCAAAATTATTCGGTTTTGCACCGTCGAGCACCACTTTGCAGATTTTGCCGTTGTCATCTTTCATCACAAAATGAAACTGAGCCCGCTCCGCATCGAAGAAACTATCCTGATCCTTCACCCATTCCCCTTTGACTTGAATCTTCTTCTGCTGCTTCTCAGCGGTCGCAAAATCTCCATACTCTACATTCGATTGCACAAAGTTTACTGCGCTGAGCACTATTCCCGCTGCAATGATGAGTACGCCAATAATCACTTTGGGTTTCATGGATTCACCTTTTTTGATGTTTTTTCGATTTCAAGTATTCGTTTTTCCAATCGCACGAGATAACCGATGATGCCAAACCATATCAACAACACGATACCAAGTACGATGAATAGCTGGTTTGATTGTAGAAATTCCATAGGATTAAGATTCTTTTTGTGAGAGATGATAAAGATGCTGTTCCACACGAACGCGGACAGAGAATATCCAGACGAAGAAGAGTGTATATCCAATCAGTCCTGCAAAGAATACCACGAGCATGTTCGGAGCCATTTTGAATTGCACCACCGGTCCGCTGCCCGATGGATCTCCTTTGGCGCCGGGGTGCAATCCGCCGACAAGCCGGGGAAGTACGAAAATGAAAAATGGAACTGTCAATCCGGCGATGGCCGAGTAAACTGCTGATAGCTTTGCGCGTCGTTCTTCTTCGTCGATTGCGGACCGGAGAGCAAAGTAAGCTCCGTAAATGAGCAACAATGCGAAGATCGATGTTTCGCGCGGATCCCAATTCCAAAATGAGCCCCAATTGAATTTCGCCCAGAGCGAGCCGGTGATCGTCGCCAACGAACAAAACAAAAATCCGAGCCCTGCAGCCACCACCGATCGAATATCATCCTCGGAATTCTTTGAGCGCAAATACCGAAGCCCGAAGAACATTGAAGTCAAGAACGCAACGACTGTCGTCCACGCGACAGGTACGTGGTAGAAAATATTCCGGGCCTTCTGTTCCAGGCCGGGTATGATCGGAAATTCGAAGAACCCCTGTGGTGCAGAAACCATGGGGATCGCAATCCCTGCCATGAGCGTGAAGGTAATCAACACAATCGAAGAATATTTTGCAATCCGAATCAATCGTTCCATACGTATTCAAAGAGAAGAAATGAGCCGCCCGTCATCACCAGAATGTAGCCCGCCATTACCTGCAAATCCGTCACAGCATCGATCAAGGGTGCACCGTCAAGCGCCAGCGTGGTCGCGTTCATCACCGTCATCAAAAGCGGAATCAGCACGGGAAACGCCAGCACCGGGTACAATGTTCCGCGGACGTTCGCTTTAGCGATGATAGCGGCAAGAAGCGTACCAGCAGATGCAAATCCGAGGCTGCCGAGAACTAGCGTCAATACAAAAATATCCACCGAAATAATCGCAAAATTGGGAAACACAATCAAGTATAAGATTGTTACCGCAGTGGTCAAAAGCAGAGTCAGCGCGCAATTTGCTAATAGCTTACCCGCTAGGACTACCGACGAATCGGCCACTAATTGCAGCACAAGCGTTGTTCCTCGTTCGGCTTCAGCCACAAACGAGCGGGACAATCCCGACATTGCCGTGAAGAAGACGACCACCCAAAACATTCCTGCGAACGTCTGCGCACCGGGTTGTTCTGAACGGAGCGCAAACAATATTGTGGAGACAGATGTAACGACGAACATGAGGAGCGCATTAAGCGCGTACCGGGTTCTCAATTCAGATCGGACGTCTTTGATGAACAGGGCAATTGAAGCGGAGACTGTGTTCATTTCATCGAAAACTTAGGGAAGTGTTACTGGAATATCAACCTTGGCCAAGCTCTATCTTTGCTTCGCACCAATTTGCCTCGTCAGCATCGTTTGTTGCGATGATTAGAATTCCATTTTCCTTCTGTTCTTCTACAATTTGCCTCACAACTGCTATCCCTCTGTCGTCAAGGTTGGCCGTCGGTTCGTCAAGGATGAGCAGCGCAGGGCGGTGTAAGATTGCCAGGGCGTATTTGACCCGTTGAAGCATTCCAGAAGAGAAGGTGCGAAGAAAATCATCCTTTCGATCCTCCAGCCCCACATGTTGCAGCACTCGGTTGACTTCATCCATTGGGGCTTCGATGCCGGAACGGATTTTGGAAAGCGTTTGGAGATTTTCGACTGGGGAGAGTTCATCGTACAACACCAGATACGGAGAGACAAATCCAAGATAATTGCGACGTTGTTCGTTCGGCAAAGAAACGCCGTCGAAAAGAAAATGAATCGAGCCGGATGAAGCGCCAAGCACGCCCGCTAGGATTTTGACGAATGTCGATTTCCCCGAACCGTTTCTGCCGGTGACCGCAATCGATGAGGGCGCTTCCAACACGACGGACAGATCCTTAAAAATCGTCCTACGGTAGAAGCGTTTGGCGAGACGATCCACCTCGATGCGAAATGCCGCTATTGGATGATCGCGATTTTCCAAACGTACTCTCTCGATGAAGTGCGAGCTATGATGAGATGAACCCCCGAGGCCACGCACGATTGCAGATCCCGGGCTGGAATAGTGACGACGGATTGACCCGCGAGATCGCGTACGGCATACCTTTTTTCCAGACGTAGATCGCCAGCGAGGGTGATGATCGAGATATCCGTTGGGGTCGGCCCTGATTCCGATATCGGGAGCAAAAGATCATATCCATCAGAAATTCTAAATGGATTGGGCGACGGGCTGAGGCTCGTGGAAGAAACGAGGTTCTGAGCCAAAAGAAAATACGCCTCACGCCACTGATTCGGATCTGAAACGGTGACGCCTACGTTGAGGCCGTTCGAGAGTGCTTGCGTTGCCCCACTAACTTCCCGCATTCCGAGTTGTACGGAAAATCCTCTATAGGATTGATCATTGCGAAGAAGTGTACTCACATCGGTATTTACGAGAAGAGCGTTGATGGTGTCAGCGCCGCGTCGGAATTGATACAGGCCAGCAGCAAGCGGCGGCATCTGATTTGAAATTGTAGCGATGGTTCCGACAAGTTCGGCTGTAACGAGCGGCGCCAGCCTAGGATACGTATTGCCCTGCGGAAAATAGCGAACAATGTTCGCCCTGTCTGCTGTAAAATAAGTCCACGTGCTAAACAGAAAATACTCTTGTTCGAACGATGTACCGTGGTTACGGAATACTTGAATTGAAGCCGAAAGAAATGGTTGCAAGGCGTACGCTTCCCAGATCTCGCGCATCAACGAGGGGCCAAATTGTTTCTGCAGGTAGACTCCCCACGCTGCTCGCTCATAACCCGCTGTCGGAGTTACAAACGACTTCGGCACGGTTCCTATGTTAAAAATCTGGAAGAATGTAGAATCAAAATGAAGGTGGTCATTAACTTCGGGGTAGATATATTCCTCCATCCACGTAGAGGTGAGTTCGTGAAAGAAAACATGGTTCGGCCATTGTCCGTAGGAACCCACCTGGATGGCGTGATGGAATTCGTGCGCACACGTTACCTTCAACGCGTTCATCCCTCGCGTATAATAGATTGGCTCTAGTTCTCTAAAATCATTGTCGATTCCGATATACGAGGTATACAGGGGCGGAGTTTTCCCCGGATTCAATTGTTCCACCGGTTGTGTGAAGCCATACTCGTTCATGTCTTCGATGTAAACATTATAGCTCGAATTCCCTGTTTCGAACGGCGGTTGCAAATAACCTAGGTCGTTGATTTCAATAGACCACACGTCGTTGAGAATCCTCCCGACAGAATCAACGTACGCCTTTGCTGTGTTCGGGATAGGGTTGTTATTTACATCCAGTAATGAGGGGGTGTCTATTCCACTCGAGTCAAAATGGATTCGGAAATGTCCAATAACTGTGTCCGCTTGAAAGACCTTCATCCGGAAGGTGTTTCGGACATCAACGGCTTGGCGCCCCAAGAGTTGCTGAGCTTGTTGCATCAACTCGGTTGAAAATCCAAATCCACATTTCCCGTCGGAGAATTCCGCACGAATGCGTCGTATGTCATCTGCGGTCTTCACGTTGATCAATCGTTCAAGCGCGATGCGATCTTGCGCCTCAGACGTGAGAGCTCCAACCCCCGCTATCAACATCACCAGCAGCGCCCGACTAGTGAAAGATCTTCTTGCCATCAAATATTCTCAATCTTCCGAGTCGTGGCTCAGTAACGGCAATTTCCGGAAATCCATCGCCGTTCAAGTCGCACACGAAAAATTTTCCCGTGACACGTATTGTTCCGATCGCTCTGGACTCGCTTAGCTTAGGTGCATTCGGTAATTTTTTTTCATTCTTCCACCATCTGAGCATTTCAGTAGTCGAATCACGGTATACCAGATCCGGCAATTTGTCGTTATTGCAATCCACGATCTGTAGATCCGTCCGTCCTTTCAAGTCGACGCCAACCGCAATCTGTTGAGTTTCCGAAAAATTAGCTTTTGAGCCGCCAAACAGGACATAGATCGTTCCTTGTCGTTCGGGTATTAGACACACGATGTCAAGTGTGTCGTCCCCATTCATGTCAGCGAGCCACAGCATCGCCTGAGGCGCAAACGGGAGGGATGTCTCGTGCGGCTCTCCAATTTGCTTCATATCCATCGCTGAGTCTCCGTTGGAGGTAGCGAGCTCCAACATTGTACTGTCTGGATGGTGGAATACGATAACCAGATCACGGTAGCCGTCTCGATTGATGTCGCCGAACGTCCCGCCAACAAGTT
>Ga0315281_10003431_pt1 | contig 23189 bp, 20 predicted proteins | sample YL17G07_0_MG_FD_204540 | JGI IMG/M metagenome (GOLD analysis project Ga0315281, IMG submission 204540) | Sediment microbial communities from Yellowstone Lake, YNP, Wyoming, USA - YL17G07_0 | ecosystem: Environmental > Aquatic > Freshwater > Lake > Sediment | place: USA: Wyoming | collected... | reverse complement strand
TTTATTCTGGCTTGATTTTTGCTTATTTTTTAAAATAGTGGAGTTTTATAAACCCATTAGCAAAACAAATGAAAAAAAGCTTGACATAGTAATTATCTTTTAGTATATTTTCTGAGAATCAGGAGGTGATTTGAAGAGACAGAGAGGATATTGGAAAAGGTTCACGCTTGCTTCATTCATTGGAATTTTTTTCTTGATTATTTTTTTGGGATGTGCTAAAAAAGAGGCTATAAAGAATATATCAAACAATGAAGAGACATTAAGAGACAAGGCAATGACATATTGTGGATATATGGTTAGAAAAGAATTTGATAAAATGTATGAACTTGAATACCCCTTATACAGGAAAAATGTTTCATTGGTTAAATATATACTCAAGGTTTCAAATCCTAAGGTAGGTTTTCAGAGTTGTGAAGTTTCCGATATGCGTATTAAAGGCGATGCAGCAGAGACAGATTTGAAAGTGAAGCTAAGACTGAAGGTCCCCGGTGCGAAAGCCTTTGATTATGATAGAATTATAACCGAACATTGGGTGAATATAGACAGTGTGTGGTATCATGTTCCTGATAAGGAAGTCACCCAAAAATAATGAAAGTGAGGTGATGGTTAAGGACTGAATTACTGAACATACAGGATTTAGATGATTATTTAGATGATGTATCTACCAGCATTGCTGGAAAAGCTATTTTAGAAAAGTGAGAAGAAAGGAGGAGAAATGATTAAAAGGAGTTTTTTAATGGCGTTGCTTTTGGCCTTAGTCATCTTTACCTATGGCATAGCTCAGGCAGACCTAATTGATGGCTTAGGCTCAAACCCTTCCACATCTCCGACCCGGGTGTATGTAAACCCTGGAGGCCTTGGAGATGCCCTGGTCTACGGGTATTATAATGTTAAGGAGGGTAATATCAACTTTTTCCGTGTTGTCAACACTTCCGAAAGCACAGGTGTTGCAGTAAAGATAAGGTTCAGGGAAGGAAAAGAAAGTGCTGAGGTTCTTGACTACTTCATCTGCCTGAGTGCTGCAGACCAGTATAGTGGTTGGATAGTCGGAAACGCTATCACTTCACAACCCGGCCAAGTCCTCTCGTGGGATAATGACACCCCGACATTCCCTTCACTCGCATACTTAGGGACATTTCCTTTCGCATATTTAGATCCTTATGCAAACGTTACAGCTGAAATGACCAAGGAAGGTTATTTCGAGATTCTCGGTATCGATGCATGGCCTGATACACCGGGTAGCAGAAATGTAGCAACTTCAGAGGAGTGTCTCTGGGTTGCCACAGCTGGCCAGCTTGGAACAAAACCCACAGGAGTTGAAAGATCAGATCTTGAGGATGTACCCAATGGCCTTATGGGCGAGCAATACCTCTTCGACATCAAGAGCGCAACCCACATAGACACTTACGCATATAATGCTACAGCTCTTGCTTACTGCCGTATAGACCCAGTGACAAATGGTGGACTCTCTGCAGATGATCATCCAAGGCTCGATGATTGTCAGGCATTGACTGCTACTGCGGGTCTTGCAGAGGTAAATTTTGCACTGACAAAATCCAACCTATACGCCATGTATGATGTTGAGGCAATACTTGGTGGGCAGACCACCTATGTTATTACCTTCCCGACAAAGAGGTTGAGCGTTATCGATTTGGGCAGTGGAGAACCATTCGACGCCATCGATAGTTGCGAAACAATCAAACTTACCGTTTGGGACGATGCGGAGCACAAACCTCAAACCCAGATTGGTGTTTCACCACCAAGGCAAGGTACAGTGGATGAAGTTTGCGACGAAGTCAATGTAGTAGTTGTAGGCGATAGCGCCTTACCACTTCTGCCCACTACAATATCTTCTTCAGGAGGACTCTTGCAGTTTAACATTAAAGTAGAGTCTGCAGGGTTTGAACTTGGATGGATAAAAATTGACCTCACTGCTGGCAACAAGTCCACGACAATAGGTAGCTTAATGGCAAATGGTCTTCCTGCAATTGGATATGAAATGCAGGATTTCTCGATCGGCGTAGTAACCCCAGCAATTGATATGACACCCGCTATGTTACCGATGAAGTACGACGTTCAAGTTGAATAAGTTCAAGATTAGCAACAGCTAATTCTTCCGCAAAAAGGGGGAGCATGCATGCTCCCCCTTTTCATTTGTACATAATGTAAATAGCCCTGAAACCTCTCTCACTCTGCCCTAACAAAAAGACTTTATATGTTCTTCATTCGCGTGATCAGAATCACAGAAAAAAATATATTTATATATTACTATTATCTTAATAAAAGGTTGCTTACAATATACCGAAAAATAGAGATAGAAAAGCTGATGGCTTAATAATCCTGTCATTGCGAGAACCCGAAGGGTTCGTGGCAATCTCCTTGAGAAAAGCGAGATTGCTTCGTTTCACTCGCAATGACAATTTCTATCTCTATTTTTCAGATATAAATAATTATTTACAAAGAGGTTACTAAATTGGTATAATAAATGCGTTAGAAAATAAGAATATTAATGGATCATAAAAGGAGGCAATGAATGCATAAAAAAACCTTTCCTTATCTAAGGAATATTATAGTTACCCTTATGACTGTGGCTGTGCTTATCGGGATGGCTATGGTCTCCCCTGCAAGTGCTGCACAGGTATTTATAAATTTTGAGCCTGACGATATAAGGATTAAATACAATGAACCGATTGATATTCCCCTTTTCCTTCTTGGGGACGAACTTACCAATAATGAAGTTGAATGCTATATCTGGATAGATGGTTATAATAAAAAGCTATTTCTATACCTATCAGAAGAAGGTACACTTCAATTTAAAGGATTCACGGACAACAGCCAGTTAAAACCCGTTATCCCTAAGTTTAAAATGCCTCAATACATTGGAGGCATTGTTACACTTTTAAATGATACGGCTTCTTTGAAAGACGACATTACTTTTGATTTTAATCTTTGCTTGGATCCTATTATAAATGGTTCATTCGACAGTGATGCGGCAACGTGTGGAATGGGGAGGGTACTGGTAATTCATGACTGTTCACAAGTGAATATTCCGGATCCTATATCCCTTTCTGTCGAGAGCGGGAAGAACTTAAATGATCAGACAATTATAATAAAAAATATATGTGGAGAACCACTTCCTTTTACTGCTGCTGTAACCAAAGGTTATGAATGGATGTCTGTCACCAATAGCACAGTCTCTTTTAACACAAGCAATCTGCCTGTTGATAAGTATACAGGGGAGATTGACGTTACCGTAAATTCAACTTCTGTAAAAATCCCGGTTACTATTGAGGTCAAAACTTCTTCTCAATGGAAACTTACAATCAATAAAACAGGCTCTGGTACTGGAAATGTAACAGCATCACCAGGAGTCCTTACTCCGAACGGTAATAGCTGGGAAGGAACGTATTCTAACAACACAGACGTAATCCTGACAGCAACAGCAGATACAGGCTCAACCTTTTCAAGCTGGTCAGGATGTGAAATAGCCACTGGCACCACTTGTAAGGTAAAAATGACAAGTGATAAAGCAGTGACTGTTACGTTCAGCCCCACTAATAGCGTAAATGTATGTCAAATTCTTCCTTTCCTTTGCCCTGGAGGTGGAGGAGGAGGTTGTACACCAACTCAGGTTAGGTTAAGTCCAGCCATTATTAATGAAACATTGAAAACAACAGGCACAGCAGTTACACCGAAAACTATTGATGTAACCGTAACAGATAATTGTGGAAAATCGATACCATTTGACATAACACCAACGAATGGAACCTGGGTTACCACCTCGAAAACCACAGGTATATTGACTTTAACCCTGAAAGGAGCTGGTAACACAACTCTGACCATCTCATCAGGCACATTGACCACTGCAAAATTGTACATTACAGCTACATTGGACCAGTGCACACCTCAGGCTCAGCCAATTGTAAACCCTAATTCTGTGACAGGCTCTACAACTCCCGGGAACAATTATTCCTTTACTCTCCGCGTAACCGACGGCTGTAATAATCTGGCATTTACTGCAACTCCAGACCCAATTGATAGAATTACCATCAAAGATAATACAGATAATTCCAAGGAGATAACATATAAAATTTATTCGACAGACACTAACCCTCAGTATACCGGGAAAGTAACTGTCAGTATACCCTCAAAAGGTTTTCAGACAACGGTCAATATTACCATCAGCGTATCAACAGTAATCCCCGGAGGAGATGTCACTACCCTATCGGGCCCATACGGACAATATAGGGACTTTATTGTGAAGGCAAATAATTATAAGATGTTCAAGCTCTTTGCAACTGCGAGCCTAAAAAATAGACCGCTACAAATAGGGATGACAGATACTGCTCCCTGGGAAGGTGGATGGAATCTTGATATGGTTGTGAAATGGGCAGGAACCAATTGTGAACTCGGAGAGCCTACCATGAATGATTACAATAAAATAAGGCCGTTTGCTGAGGCAGATCCTATCAATCATGGCTGTCTCAATGGTTTGAACGAGGGGTGCATTGTCCCCAGTCTTTCACAGGGATCCAACATTGGGTATTATTATTATAAGTTTTCTCTTTATGGACCTGATGAATTCCTGGACATAGCTGGTGGTAATTCTGCTTATCCGGATTATCCAGACCAGCCCCACGGTTGTTACTATATAATGATCGTTAACAACACTACTCATAATAAGACAGTTTCCATGACGTGGGCAGATAATGACGCTCCTTGATCAATAAGCAGAAAAAAGTGAAATAAAAACAATAAAGCCGCAGATCTGCGGCTTTATTCCTTACCCAAAAACTGCAATTTAAATAATGCTGATGTTGTGAAAAAATTTATTTTTCGATACCTCAGTGTACCTTTACCCGTACAATCGTGTTTTTTCACTCATAAGAAAAAGTTAGAATTTATTGGTATACTATTACAAATATAAAATAATATTGATCAACATCTTCCTACAAAGGAAGGAAGGCATTGAATGTATAAGAGATACTTCATTTACCTAAGAAACCTTTTAACTACCTTTCTAACTGTAATTATAGGGATGGCTATGGTTTCTCCTGCAAGTGCTGATCTGCACGTATTCATAAATGATACGGATATTTATGAACCTAAGGGAATAATGATTTTTAGCCCTGATCCGATTGATATCCCCATTTATATTATTGGAGACAGCCTTTATAATCATAAAGTCGAACCCTATATCTGGATAGAAGCATATGGTCGTAGGTTTTATCTATACCTTTCAGAAGAAGGTACAGTTGACTTTAAAGAAATCACGGACAACAGTGAGTTAAAACCTGTTGTCCAAGAGATTGTAATGCCTGAATACATTAACGGTTATTTCCGGCTTTTGGATGATACGACTTCACTGAATGACGTTGCTTTTGATTTTTATCTTTGTTTAGATCCTGTTATAAACGGTTCATTTGACAGTGATGCTGCAACTTGTGGGATGAGGAAAGTATTAGTAAATAATGGGTGTATACCAACTCAGATTAGTTTATCGCGACCATATATTTATGAGGAATTACAAACAACAGGCACAGCAGTTACACCGAAAACTATTGATGTAACCGTAACAGATGATTGTGGAAACCCAATATCATTTGACATAACACCGGCGAATGAATCCTGGTTTACCACCTCGAAAACCACAGGTATGTTGACGTTAACCCTGAAAGGAGCTGGTAACACAACTCTAACCATCTCATCAGGCACATTAACCCCTGCAACGTATTCTATTACTGCTATATTAGACCAGTGCTTACCTCAGGCTCAGCCAATTGTAAACCCTAATTCTGTGACAGGCTTTACAACTCCCGGGGACAATTATTCCTTTACCCTCCGTGTAACCGACGGCTGTAATAATCTGGCATTTACTGCAACTCCTGACCCAATTGATAGAATTACCATCAAAAATAATGCAGATAATTCCAAGGAGATAACATATAAAATTTATTCGACAGACGCTAACCCTCAATATACCGGGAAAGTAACTGTCAGTATACCCTCAAAGGGTTTTCAGACAGCGGTCAATATTACTATCAACGTATCGGCAATTATCCCTCTATCGGGCCCATATGGACAATATAGGGACTTTATTGTGAAGGCAAATAATTATAAGATGTTCAAGCTCTTTGCAACTGCGAGCCTAAAAAATAGACCGCTACAAATAGGGATGACAGATACTGCTCCCTGGGAAGGTGGATGGAATCTTGATATGGTTGTGAAATGGGCAGGAACCAATTGTGAACTCGGAGAGCCTACCATGAATGATTACAATAAAATAAGGCCGTTTGCTGAGGCAGATCCTATCAATCATGGCTGTCTCAATGGTTTGAACGAGGGGTGCATTGTCCCCAGTCTTTCACAGGGATCCAACATTGGGTATTATTATTATAAGTTTTCTCTTTATGGACCTGATGAATTCCTGGACATAGCTGGTGGTAATTCTGCTTATCCGGATTATCCAGACCAGCCCCACGGTTGTTACTATATAATGATCGTTAACAACACTACTCATAATAAGACAGTTTCCATGACGTGGGCAGATAATGACGCTCCTTGATCAATAAGCAGAAAAAAGTGAAATAAAAACAATAAAGCCGCAGATCTGCGGCTTTATTCCTTACCCAAAAACTGCAATTTAAATCATCGAGTTAATCCGCCTCTATCGGCTTAAATAAATTTTTGAACAATGTCTGCATTATTCGGGTTTAGGAAATGTCAGGGGTGACAGGTTCAATTCTACCCCTGCATCCTTCATTGCCTTTTCAATAAATTCTTCAACCTTCGATTTCCTCTGGTCATTGAATACCTTTTCCTTGACCTTCTCCTTGACTTTCTCATATGGCTCAAGGACTGACTCCTTCTTTTCCTCTACCTTAATGATATGGAACCCGAATTGTGTCTCGACAATATCACTCACCTCACCCAATTTCAGAGAGAACGCTGCTTTTTCGAACTCGGAGACCATCATGCCCCTCCGGAAAAAGCCTAAATCGCCACCCTTTTCTTTGGAACCAGTGTCATCCGAAACCTCTGATGCGACTTTTGCAAAGTCCTCTCCGGACTTTATCCTCTTCAATATCTCCTCAATCTTTTCCTTTGATTTGCTCTTAACCTCTTGAGAAGCTGACTTGCCGACCTTGACCAGTATGTGCCTGGCCCTCACCATCTCAGGTGTTTTGAATTCATCCTGATGGGCCTTATAATAAAGCTTCATGTCATCCTCTGTTACATTTATCTTGGCGATGACTTCTCTTTTGATATATTCAATTGTTAAGTAATCGTCGACAAGCAGTTCTACCTGTTCCCTTATATCAACTTTCTTATCGAATCCGTTTTCTTTAGCTATTTTTGAGACTACAAAGGCCTGGACAAGCCTCTCGAGTAATGCCGCCTTGAACTGCGGTTTCTGCTCAAGGATCTTTTGTTTATCCAAGTCATAATAACTGACTATCCTGTTAAAATCAGAAAGAGTAATCTTCTTATCGCCAATCCTGGCAAGTACAGTATCTTCTTCAGCAAATGCTAAACCATAAGATAGCATTAGCGCTATCACACCCATGGTAAGTACTTTTATCATGATATCCTCCTAACTTTGATATTTCTTTGACTTATAAGGTTTTTGTTTAACGTGAAAAAATTACAAACTGAATATAATAAAATATAATCTTCCTGAAATTCAACTGTCAGATTCAGACCAGACACGGTGAGAGTAATAAGCAAATGTCAGGAGGAATTAAAAGAGATCGCTTTCTCCCATAGTGTAGTAAAAATATTTTCTTAACATCTCCGGTGCATTATGGTCATTAAACATTGGACCCGTGAAATGAAGGTTGTTCGGTTCTTTCTCCATTATGAATCCAAGGTGGTGCAATACAGTATCCCACCACGAAGGTCTTTGAGGAAACCAGCACTCAATAAAATCTACTCCTTCAGCAATGGGATGCCGGCATAAGTAGATGAGAATTGATTGTACGAATTCTCTGTTTTTTGGATCAAACAATGCATCTACCCAGATAAGTTTGCTGGACTCTCTATAAAAAACTGACCAACCGATGAGTTTTGCTCTTTTTCTCAGAGATAAAACAAGATATCGTCTGTCAGGTCTCTGCAAGTATCTCCATCGCATATAAGCAGCATCACGCTTAACAAGGTATTGATAGGAAGGAGCCACGTGATAAAAAAAATCTGACCATGTATCATCTACATCTGAAATCTCCTCGATGTGAATGCTGGATATTATATTTCTCAGCCTGTTGTCTATTTTTCCTTTCACTCTATCAAAGGTGAGTCTTCTATAAGGAACCGGTTCAATATCCACGTAGTTCAGAAACAAAAGACCGAATTTCAAGCTGTGATGTGTTCCAAACCCATATCCAAAAGGTATATCCCTGGCATAGGTAGCCTGAAAATGCATAAATGTCCTCTTGAGCAGCGCACTTTTACCATAACCAACAGATCTGAATTGTCTTCTTGTCATTTTATCACCTAAGTGGTAAGTGGTAAATTCCGATGGAGTGCTACTCATCGAGAGACAACAATAGAGCCTAACTGGGTAGCCAGCATAATGCGCTGCAAGGATACCATCTCCTGTAACGGCAACGCTGATAATATATGTACCATAGGGGTTATCCCTGTATTTCCAGTACCAATAGGAAAGTTCTCTGTTTTGATAGAATACTTCGTTGAACATCTGTATTATTTTATATTCATCACCAGGGATATACCTTCGAATAATAAAATCAGCCATCCTTCCTCCAGTAAAAGACTGTATAGTCGGGAAAGATTTTTTCTGGATCAGTAATCCTGCTGAAGTAAGTTCCCCCATCTAAAAAACCCCATACTTGCTCAGGAAAGATAAATGTATTGCCACTGCCAAAAAAGCCTATTGCAGGCACGAAGAGAGGAGAAGGGCTCCATTCGAAGAGATACCGTTCTCTTAACGTTTGAGGAATAGAAAATGATACAGGATTATCCCAGAAACCATAATCACAATATTCTCTTTTTGGAGTATACCCGGGAATCAAGTCAACAATCTTCAGCAAAAGACTCTTGCTGAAATGTTTTCCATAATAGAGCTGTCTCGCACGGGCCATGATATCGAGTTTCTGTTGTTTATGATTATAGTTATGGATAGCCTTTGCTGCTGGAACGGTAAAAAGCTTATGCCCTGTTTTTCGAAGCCTAAAAAAGAGGTCGGTATCCTCGTAGAACAAAAAAAACCTCTCATCAAAGAGACCTCCCATCTTTTCTACAGAAGATCTCCTTACCAAAACAACACCGCCGTGAAGGTTTTTTACCTCCATAGGAGTCGACGATTTCCAGAGCTTGAGATTTCTCCATCTCTCATAAAGAGAAAAAAGGGATTCAAAAGTATGCGACAAGCAGGATAATTTCGAACAGAGGTCCCGCATGGGTGATGGGAAAGGGTAATGAGGGAAAAAGAATTTCATTTCATCATCCCAGTAAACCATTGGTGATACTGAACCGGCATCAGGCGTATTTTCAATAAAATTTCTCAGGATGCTGAGACAGGGAGGTTTGACGAAAGCATCCGGGTTGATCAGGAGTATGTAATCCCCTCTTGATATAGAGAATGCCTGATTGCATGCCTTTGAAAAGCCTTCATTTTTCTTGTTGAACAGCAGATGTATTTTTTTTGACCCATGAAGTTCCTTCAGTTTTTCCTGTTCTTCAGTTGTTGCTGTATTGTCAACAACAATAAACTCAACTTCTTCAGAGTCCTGTAGAATAGACTCGATAGCCTTTTCTATAAATCCTGCAGAATAGTAATTGACAATAATTACAGAGATCATTCAACTGTATTACCCTATTCGGCGGGTTTTGCAAGTTTTCGCAATCTACTATAGTAATTTTCTACAACCTGTGTGTTTGCATAGATCTCGCGGAATTCCGTAAGCTTCTTTACTACATAAGAAGAAGGCAGTTCCGGGGTATCAAGGGATGGCGAGTGTAGATCCCACATGCCATCGGGAGGCGGGGCTGCCATGTTATGCTCTTTTGCGATTCTCGCAAGTTCGGTACCGGGAAGTGGCTGGAATATCGTTGCATAGGCGGCATCGGGCTGAATTGCGGCATTTAGCGCAAACGTCTTTTCTATCATCTCTTTTGTCTCGAAGGGCATACCGAACATATTAAATGTGCCAATCAGGATACCGTATTTCCTTAGAAGTTTCGCACCTTCTATAATGGTCTTGTCCGATATCTTTCTATTAAGGAATTTTTTGCGGTATTCCTCGTCTCCGCTCTCAACTCCGAAAAGCACCAGCTTAAGCCCACTTTCTGCCATTGCATAAACAATTTCTTCATCGATCAGATCGATTCTGGCCATAATCATATAAGGATACCCTATCTCCTCTTTGTATCTCGAACAAAAATTTTTTACCCACGGCTTGTTTCTGATAAATGTTTCATCAAAGAACTCTATAAATTGGGGTTTATATCTTTCTACTATTCTCTCGATATTAGAAATAGCAGATTCCACACTATATCTGCGTAGAAACTCTTTTAAATTACCGTAACGTTTCATAAAAGCACTATTGCAACAATAAGTGCATTTATATGGACAACCCCTCCCAGTAATAACTGGGAGAGAGACAAACCCAGCAGGTGATAGCACCCCTATATGCATGTGGCGCAGTCCCTCCTTACTCACTGAATCAAAGATATCGTATTCCATATAAGGATAGTCTTCAAGATTTTTAACGATCCAGCACTTCTTGAAAGCGTCTGCTTGACCTTCCTGATTCTTAAAAACCATGCCTTCTATATTCGGCATATTTTCCCGGTTTCCTCCCTTATATGCAGCGACAGTACTGATTATTGGCAATTCTCCCTCACCGACACAAACTCCATCTACACCAGGAAAGGAGAGAACCTCTTCGGGTTCAAGAATGGCGTGATAGCCGCCAACGATAATCAGCCCATCAAAATCTTTTCTTAAGGGTGGGATTAACTCTTTGACACGTCTCCAATTAAGTGTCATTGCAGAGAACGCAATAATCGATGGATCTTTCTCTAATATCTGTGCGACAACACTCCCCGGTGTATCCACCTGGCTACCCGGGAAATCCCTGTAAATCACAAGTTCAGTATCAACCCCCCCATACCTTAAGGCTGTTGACATAAAACCTATGCCAAGATTTACCTCATGGTCATTTGTATAAAAACAAAATACAACTTTCTGTTTCAAGGGAAACTCCAGAATTTTAAATTATCTTCTTAGCCACGATATAATAACAAAAACAGGCCAAACTTTGCTCATCGATCTCCATCCCCGCCTGTTTCAATAAATTAAAATTATCCAACATGCTGTCAAGTATAGGGTTTTTTTGTTCTTTTATTGAGATTATCCTGAAGCCGGTATCTTTGAGCAGATTTTGAATTGTTGTCTTTGTAAAAAAACGCAGGTGTGCTACACACAAAATACCGGGAGGGATATAATCCCACCTGCCGGCAAGCAGATCCTCCACTACAGACCAATGGCCTACATTCGGTACACTCAACACAATATAGCCGTCATCATGAAGCAAAGAGTGCATTTTTTGCAAAAAAGCTTCAGGATCATGAAGATGCTCAAGAACATCAAGACAGGTTATGCAATCAAACCTCTCATTGATTTCTGTTGTGAGCATATCTCCGCAATATACATAATCAAAATGTTCCCTTGCCTTAGCAGCCTCATAAGGATTTATCTCGACTCCCACCACTTTGCAGCTAAACTTGTTTTTAGCGTGTATACCGAATCTTCCTCTTGCGCAACCGACATCAAGCAGAGATGAGATATTACCTGGGATAAGGTCCAATACATCAGACCGTGTCTGTTCGAAATAATCAATAAAGGGATGAATATAGGCATTAAGTGAAATACAGGTACTCTTAGCAGGCAGGACTCTGGGAATGCTCAAAGGGTCCTCAGGTATCTCCATCTCTCTCAAGATATTACCTCTTATTAAAAACATCCATGGATCTCTACCGTCATAGGAAATAAAAAGGTCTTCCGGATCATATAAAGAATCTATGAACCTTTCAAACCCCCTCAATGTATAATAGATGGCATTTCTACCCTGCCTGAACCCTCGCATATCAGAAGGCAGCACACACGAAATCGACCGATCTTTTTTTAATATCTGCACCATCGGTTCAATTGTTCCTTCTTTGATCAAAAGTGCTGGCTCTTTCATAATCAGTACATAAGGGGAAATAACATCGAGGTGGGTAGTTATAATATCTCTCAAAGAATGCGGATCACTCTCTTCAGTTGTAATAAGAGATGAATTATCAGGAAGTGCTTTTTTGAACATCTTGAGACATAATGAAAATTCTGATATATACCGGTAGGAGGGTAAAACAGCCGTAAAAACAGTCAATCTTTCAGTCATTTCGTATCTCCGCAGTTGCTTCATATTGTTTTATAACCGGTAGAGCCGCCCACTGCCACGGCTGTCTTGTTACACGTTCTTCAAGCCGGTTAGCATAATTCTGCAGGACTGCACCCAAATCAATGCCCTCTGGAAAAGGCTCGTCAATCGTAAGCAAGCGGTAAAAATTTTTTTTACCAGCTTCTTCAATACAGTTCCACGCAGTCAAAAAGACAGCATTTCTCTTAATTCCCCATTGTACTATCCCTGATGGAAGAGTCGAATTTCTTCCGAACAAAACTACAGGATGATGTTTATACGGATATAGTCTCATGGGAAAGTCTAGTGCAACCCAGAATATCCCCCCTTTATTAGATATAGATATAATATCCCTGTCAATTTTACCTGCAAAGTCAGTATAGATATATCTGGCAGAAAAGCGCTTTTCCGAAAAAAAATAATTTAACTTCTGATAAAAACGGGTTGCAGGTGGAGTGGCAGGAGAATGATCAACAACCCTTGCAATTGGATATACATCGAAACCCGCATGAGAAAATGCGATAGAAGGAATAAAGAAGCTGCCGAAATGACCAGTCAGAATAATGATGGGTCGATTCTTCTGGACCGCTGATTCAAGATGGTCTATTCCTTCTATTTGAAAGTATTGGTTCAAGCGATTCTTTGACATCAACAACGATGCAAAGGCATCTCCTTCCCTTATAACCTTAACCCAGAATGCCTTTGTAATTATACCTTCAACCTCGGAGTCCTCTATTGGTATATTTAAGTAGTTAAAGAGTATGGTAATCCCATCCCTGAATGACGGTATTTCAGGTTCGAACATTTTGAAAAGACGCTTTTCTATTTTATGTGTCTTGATACCCCACACCCATAACGGCAAATCTATGAAATAGTATCTCCACCTTTGCAATTCCTGTAAATTGATCATCTTAACGCATTGATAAAAAGTGATTCCAATCTTTCAGCTATGATATCACTTCGAAAGTTGCGATTCACTACTTCGAGCCCCCTTTTTCTGAGTGTTCTCCGTAACTGTTTATCCTTGATTATTTTTATAGCTGCTTCTGCGATAGAAACTGGATCTTTTTCAGGAACAAAGAGAGCATAATCATGATTCTTATCGAAGCTGAGATGTGAAGGGATGGCGGTTGCAACAGACGGCACACCACACGCCAGGGCTTCTGCGAAAGGAAGACCGAATCCTTCATAGGATAATGAGGATGCCAGAAACAAATCACACTTCTGATAGATCTTCCCTAATTTAGTTGGTAGAATGTTTCTAAGGTATTCGTCAATATGGGTGATTGCTGTTTCTTCGCTTGAGGGATTTCCTGTCGATACCCTGATCAAATGTATATTCTCTCTCATTTCCCTGAGAAGCCTTACCGCATTTAACGCATAGTAAATCCCTTTCACTGAAGCTTCATAAGGTCCTATAACAAGTACTTTGATCTTCTTAGAACCGATCTTTGAAAATTTTTTTATCCATGAAGGCAGGGGTTTAAAGATTTCCAAATCGATAATTTGCCCGATTTCATATATCTCGAAATTCTCCGTCCCAAAAAGCTCCTTTAGGTGATTGGATACCCACTTGCCGATCGTTAATTTTGGAATCGGAGTTCTATAAGCTCCTTCAATTAGGGGCCTTAAATGTGAGTATTCAGGGTTATCGCCTTCATAACCTTGACATAAGTGAAATGTTATTTTACCCTTCAGTTCCATAGCTCCATGTACAGTGGTCCAGAAAGTTGCTATTACTACATCAGGTTTCAGTGTAGTACTGGAGTTGAAATTGGGGACATAGTCTACCTTTACTTGATAGGGGTACCATCTGTGGTCACCTCTCAATGCTCTTATAATTACTCTGTGGCCCCTCTTTTGTAATGCCCTTGCCTGGTCAAAGACTACCCTGACACCACCGCACAATTCTGTTGATTCAAGGAGATAACAAATTCTCATTCCCTTCGAGCTTACGCTACCTCTTCAGGCGTATTAATTTTCCATTCATGCTCCAATCTCACGATAGCTAATTCACCGCACATATTTTCGACACTAAACATTCTTGAGCGTTGAACATCATAAAGATGAACCGCATGTTCATCTATTAAGGCAACAAGAAAATAGTATTGCCCTGCAAGTAGCGGGAGGGATGGAAATTTTAAGACTATTTTCTGTCCATCATAAAATGAGATAGGCATGAGTCCATCCATCTTGGTAGTAGTTCCATATATTGCCTCTTCGTCATTACGGTTTATAGCAATGCCGATGTGTCCCTTATACTTCAAGCTATAATCTTTAATACGAACGCAGATACTCAGCCACACATCCTGACCGGTTCTAATAACCTTCTGTTCATTCTCTTCTTCATCAACTACTTTTATCCACTCAAGCCAGACAATTTTCTGATTACCGTTTCCATTTACCCCTTCAGACACCTTTGTAGAAACCTTCATACCTGCCTCTTTTTCCCTCACCCAGTCATTGTAGGCATTTATTACTTTTGGGGTATCGCCTATTCTTGCAGCACCGCCGTTTTGTAGCCACAAAGTCTTATCACATAATTCCTGAACAAGATAGAGGGCATGGCTACAGAAGAGTATGGTTTTTCCACTTTTCCTGAATTGCATCATTCGGTCGATACATTTTTTTTGAAAGTGTTGATCACCAACAGCTAACGCCTCATCGATGATGAGGATCTCAGGGTTTACACTCATGGCAATGGAAAATGCGAGCCTCAAATACATTCCCGACGAATAGGTCTTTACCGGCCTTTTTATGAATTCTCCGAGTTCAGAGAAATCGATGATGTCCTGCTTCTTTGATTCTATTTCAGCTTTTGTAAGTCCAAGGAGAAAGGCATTGAGAAAAATATTTTCTTCTCCAGTCAATTCAGGATTAAACCCAGCTCCAAGCTCAAGGAGTGCGGATATCCTTCCATTTCTCTTGATTTCTCCTGCTGTTGGTTTAACTGTATCTGCAATGATTTTCAAGAGGGTACTTTTCCCCGCACCATTTTCACCTATAATTCCAAATGTTTCACCTTTCTTTATGGCCAGATCTATATTATTAAGAACTGTAAAATCAGTATGAAGTTTTTTCCTAAAAATAATCTCTTTAAGCCTGTACATGGGAGAAGGGTAAATCCTGTAAGTCTTTGTTATGTTATTTAATTCGAGAGCATTTGCACTAAGGATATTACTCATAACCAATCAGCAAACTCCCGCTTGAGTTTCGAAAAAACAAAAGCACCTACCAAATAAAAAACAGTTGTCCACATCAGAAGCAATATGATCATTTTATAATCTCCTACTTTTCCATTTAGGAATAGTGATTGGTAAATACTTACAAATGGATAAACAGGGTTTATATACATTACACTCCTAGCCCATTCAGGCAACATACTTATAGGATAAAGTATCGGTGTAATATATATCCAAAAGCCTATTACAAGTTGTAATATCTGAATGATATCTCTGAAAAACACTGATAAAGAGGCGAAGATAAAACCGATTCCTATAGTAAAGACAGCCTGAAAAATAATAACAACCGGGAGATAAATAAGTAATTGATAGTTTTGTTTCGTGATTATCATATATAAGGCAAGGATTAAAATGGCTATACCATGACTTGTGAAGGCTGCAATAACCGCCTTTGCTGGCAGTATTTCTATTGGGAAAACAGACTTTTGTATAAGATTGGCATTCTCTATCAGACTGCTTGTTGATCTGAGTATTCCCTCAGCCATTGCCAGCCATGGAAAAAGCCCTGACATCAGATATATAGCAGCACCTGTGCTGCCAGAATATTCCGGTAGTCTCAGTTTGAATATATAAACAAAAACAAATAAAAAAACTAATAACATTATAAGTGGATGTATAAAACTCCATAACAGACCAACCGAAGAGCCAGCAAACCGCCCCTTGATTTCCCTGATAACCATGTGGATTAATAGATTTCGATAGATAAAGAAGTTTTTAGATGTGTCTGATACCTGTTTAAGCATTCCTTCTATTATTGCCATAATCGTTGTTCGAGGATTAGTTTAAGTTTATTTTAACAAAAAGACCTTACTTAAAAACAGGCGCTGAAACCTCTCCGACAACAAATCATGATCGATTGCCGATTCACCGAGATAGGGATAGATATGAAGGGAAAGTGAGTTATTTGCTTTATCACACGTGATATACCTATAATAGTATTCAAAAATAAGAAGTTTTTTTGAATAGACGATTATTTTATGTCTTTCTGTATCTTTTTTAAACCATCAGAACCTGATACCCCTCTATCATATTCGTTCTGGCTGGTGATCGTTTTTCTCTCCCTTGTTAAAATATGGCTGGTAGACGCTCAAAATCTGACAGCTTTAGGGGCAGCGGCGTACGATGACCGTCTTTTTCTGAACATTGCAAATGCGCTCCTGAACAGAGAATGGTTAGGCGCCTATAATAATCTGACGATAGTTAAAGCTCCATTCTATCCAATCTGGATTGCCTCCGTGTTTAAACTGGGGGTCCCTCTTCTCCTTGCCCAGCACCTTCTTTATATTGCAGCATGTATCATATTTGTCATTTCTGTGAAACCGCTGTTACGCAGGCCTCTAATAATTTTATTAATTTTCCTCGTCCTGCTATTCAACCCTATGAGTTATATGAATGGGGTTATGACTCAAGTCATACGGGAAGGTATTTATCCTGCCCTTACAATTTTTGTTGTTTCCTGTGCAATAGGGCTTTTGGTGAGATATAACAGTTATCTATCAATCATTGCATTCTGGTCAATCAGTCTTGGTTTAGCCTTGTCAGCCTTCTGGCTTACCCGCGAAGAAGGAATCTGGATAATACCCTCCATCCTTATGGTTATTGGTTTTATGGGCTTCAAGATATGGAAGACTCGGCCGGTAGATTTTCGAAAGATGTTTTTGCTTGCCTTACCATTTGTTATCTGGCTAATAACTATCGGTGGCGTTGCTGAAATTAATAAGATTAAGTACAGCATCTTTGCTACCTCAGAGCTTAAATATAAAGATTTTCTTGCAGCTTATGGTGCATTGTTACGTGTTAAGCATGATACTTGGAAGCCAACTGTCCCAGTTCCAAAGGATATCCGTATACGGATTTATAGAGTTAGTCCGTCATTTTTGGAACTTAAACCATTCCTGGAAGGAGATATCGGGGAAAAGTGGGGTAGTTTATTTAAGGGTATACGGGAACGCTGTGAAAGAGACCCTGAATTTTACAATAAGGTAAAATCCTATTTATCTCGTGATACCAGTAAGGTTTGGAGCAGAGCTATAGTCGATGATGAAGATATACAGGGAGGCTGGTTTGTGTGGGCTTTTCGTGATGCTGTTGCTGCAGCAGGTTATCATACGTCTGGCGCCACTGCAGCGAATTATTATCACAGACTGGCGGTCGAAGTGAACACAGCCTGCTCCGATGGGCGACTTATTTGCGAGGCAGAGAGGGCTTCTCTGATACCGCCCTGGCATAATGAGTACAACTATCCATTACTTCAGACAGTTTTCCGCAGTGCTATTTATCTCGCGAGGTTCGAAGATTTCGATCCTAACCCCGGACTCAGCCAGGGACAGGACAATTTATTGAAATTATTCCGTGATCTGACAGGGGAACGCCTTTCACCTTCACAATTCGAGGTAAATGGCTTATCCGAAAGAGAAAAATTAAAACTTAATATATTAAGTTGGATTGGAAAAGGATATCAGTCCACCATTCCCTTTTTAACTGGCTTAGCTCTGATAGTGTATGTCGTCAGTGGCATAGTCAAAAAGTTCAGAAAGTCTTTTACTATCACCTTCTGGTTGATTAATACGTCTCTGCTTATTGCTATTTTTGATAGATTGCTTATTCTGTCAATGATCCACGTGACTTCTTTTCCTGCAATTATTCCACAATATCTTGCGTCTTCTTCTCCTCTGTTATTGATGTTCGTATCATTGGTCTTGACAGATTCTTTTTCGACGATGAGGGATAGTCATCTTTTCGAGAAATTAAGAAGGAGTCAAAAAGCATGGCGTATTCTTTAATATGAATTATACAATCTGTTGACTAAATGGTTAAAATATATATACTCGAAAGGTTTAAAGGATGCGAGGATGAAAGAATTAACAATTTTAATGCCTTGCTTGAACGAGGCTGGAACGATTGGAACATGTATAAAACGGGCCAAGAAACTGCTCGAGGATAAAGGTATAGAGGGAGAGATTCTTATATCTGACAACGGTTCGACAGATGGCAGTCAGAAAATTGCTATCGCTCTTGGCGCTCGTGTAATAGAATGTCCTATCAGGGGGTATGGAGCAGCGCTTCAGTTTGGGATCGAAAATGCTGATAGCAGATTCATTTTGATGGGTGATAGTGATGATAGCTACCATTTTGACGACGCCATGCCCATGATTGAACATCTGCGTAACGGCTATGATGTCTGTATGGGAACAAGATTGAGGGGAACAATTATGCCTGATGCCATGCCCTCACTAAATAGATACTTCGGTACTCCGCTTTTGACTGAGATCGGTAAAATATTTTTCAAAATTAAACTAAGCGATTTCCACTGTGGGATGAGGGCCTTCAGAAGAGATAAACTTCTCGAACTAAATCTCGTAACAACAGGGATGGAATGGGCTTCGGAAATGATTATTAAGGCAAAATTAGCCGGGCTGAAGATGACAGAAGTTCCTATTACATTTTATAAAGATGGCAGAAATAGACCGCCGCATTTAAAGCGTTGGCGTGATGGATGGAGGCACCTAAGGTTTATGCTGCTACATTCTCCGAAATGGCTGTTTATTGTTCCAGGTCTGATTATGATGATAGTTGGATTGCTCGGTGAGGCGATATTGATACCAGGTATGTTTAAGATCGGAAATGTGAGTCTTGATGTGCATACACTTTTAGTAATGGCCTTTTTGTTAATATTAGGCTTACAGATAGTCTTTACAGGGATCTTCGCAAAATTATACAGTTACGTTACAGGCATACTGCCTTACGATGAAAAGTTTGACAGGATCATTAAATCATTAACTCTGGAAAAATTATTAATCACATGTCTAATTTTAGGGACCATAGGATTTTCTGGTTTCCTTTATACACTGTGGGAATGGTATAAAGTAAACTTTTCTGCTCTCAACTACCAGATAACGATGAGGCAATTAATCCCTTCGCTAACACTTATTTCAATCTCGATTCAGGGGATATTTAACGGGTTTATGCTATCAATTCTTTTTTTGAGTACAAAGAGATCAAATCCCATTGAGGTCAATAAAAAAATTAATCCTCGATCATGAAGACTTTAGATTACATTCTCAGGAACTGGAGATATAAAATGGCGCAGCCTTACGTTACAAAGGGTTCCAGGATACTGGATATAGCAGGGAGTGACGGTTCTTTTTTAAACCGGGTATACGCCAAGATCATAAGCGGCATTTGTATTGATCCTTTATGTGAAGACAAAGCTGAGATAATATTATGAGTTCCCCCTTAGCTGCTTCAAAGAAAAACATCTCTAAGAAGGCTCTTATATGTATTCATCAAAAACTATCTCATAGCCATCGCACTGAAATACTTTCAAGGAAGATTTTTGATTATATTGATAACATTTTCCCGAATACTGAAAGATTGTGTTGCCTCGATGTCGGCTGTGGCGATATGCAAATAGTTGAGCATATCAATAGATACAACCCTAATATGGCCTGGATTTGTCTTGATATACATGACTTACCTGAAAATCTCAGGGAAAATATTAAGTGGGCAAAGTATCAAAAGTTCGATGGGGTTCATATCCCTTTTGGCGATAAATCTGTGGATGTTGCTTTATTTTGCGATATGCTGCACCATGCTATGGACAATGCTCCGAATCTGCTTCGCGAAGCAGCTCGTGTCAGCAGGTCAGTAATTATTAAAGACCACTTCGAGTATTCAATATACTCTCGCACTATGCTCAAAGCAATGGATTTTATTGGCAATTGGGGTTATGGAATCGAGATCCCCCGTCGATATCTTACGATTAAGGGATTTGAAGAACTTTGCTGTTCAGCAGGTCTGGTGTTAAAGAGACTTGACATTGGTATTGACCTCTATGCTCACCTGCCGGTGTTACGATACCTTCTTCGTCCGGAGTGGCACTTTATTGCTGTTTTAGAACCTTGATTCACAAGCAATTCTCAGTGAAAAACCGCAGGGATTGATTTGTTGCTTCACTCCTCAAAATGATAGTTTTCAGAAAATTATTTTATCAGAAATAGTATCTGTGCAAGATCACAAATAATGTATATGTTAAAGAAAACACGGAAAAACAAATTATCATTAAATTAAAACCCTTCCTGTTTAAATTGAGATTAAATTTTTTATTATAAAATAGTAAAAAGAAAAGCGGTGATATAGGAATAAAATAACGACCCTGTATTCCTCCAATAAATTTTTTGCCTACAGGAGTCCAACCAACATATGCTATAGTATTAATGACGATGAAACTAGCAACTAAAGTCAAAAAAATGAGACATCTCTGTTTCAAGGAAATTACTATGCTTTCATGGGTATCTGCCAAAGCAACAAATATTAAAATTGTAAGATATGACACTCTAAATAATTCTGAAAGGCTTGTGTCCAAATGTCCTAATTGGCCAACAAACGAATCCATATAAATTTTCCAGTTCTCCATGTAAGTCATGACAAGAATTCTACAATATTCCAAGGGATGAGATAAAATGAAAAGCATTTGCTTATCAGGTGAGACAGAGTAAATTTCATATAGCTTATATATTTTATAGATATCTCTTACGATATCTATTATCGAATACCATATCAGCAAGACTACTATATTCATAAAGAAAAAGAAAAAAAAGATCGCAAAATATTTTTTCCTCGCACCAAATTTATCTGTAGGGATTAAGAGAAACAGTAATGGGATCAGGAAGTAAACCTGTTTCGAGAGTGAAAGTAGTAACGATAGTATAACCAATATATATATATGCCTCTTTTGTATAGCGCTATTCTCAGTAAAAGCAATTCTAAGGAAAAGAGCTATGAGGAGAAACGACAAACAATTTGTGAAACTATCAGCTGATAATGACGCTGCCTGAAACAGAGACATAGGCATTAAAGCAAGTAAAAAAAATAACCATTTGCAAAATGGTGTAAGCTTAATGGCAAAGTAAACAAGAAGAACCCAGATTAAGAGATTCGAAATTCTCCCCAGATACATGAGAAGTAATGGAGAAAAATAAAATAGTTTTCCTAAAGATATTGCAAGAGCTTGAGGTAGATAAGGGATAGGTGAATATACCGCAGTGTTCGGGAAATGTGTAAAAATTCTATTATCTTTGTTAAGAGGCAGAGAGAGGAGATTAAAAATATCTTCTATGTTCTGTTTTCTCTCAGGCTGGAGTATTAAACGGTGGAACATCTTAGCAGTAACATATAAACTTTCAGGCAAATCCCCACCAATTCCATTTTGCCGTTTTTGTGCTACCAAATGTCCCTCGGATATCTGAAATGAACGGTAAAAGTGTTCGGGCTCATCCGGTGATTGAAAGGGTGGGGTTATTAGCAAAAGCAGCATTCCATAAACTATCCCAAGGAACAAAAAAATCTTCTCAGGAACAATAGAGAAAAAAAGTTTTTTTATCTTTGGTTTACACAAATATAATGCCACTTATTACGATGCATTTATGGGATAGTCTGAAATATGTATAATATTAAACAGCTAATAGTCTAAAAAATGAGGATGAAAAAGTCTATATTTTAATGGATAGATTTTCATGAATCACAGCCTTCCGGAAGTCAAAGAGGTTCTGATCTTTGCACCTCACCCTGACGATGAGGCATTAGGGTGTGCTGGAACAATTATGCTCTTGAATAAGAAAGGGGTATCCTCAACTATTGTTTTCCTTACCAATGGAGAAAAGCTATATCAAGAACCTTCTCCTGTTGTTGCGGAACAGAGAAAAGATGAAGGCCGCAGAGCCTCTGAGATGCTTGGATGTAAAGAACCGTTATTTCTTAACATCCCCGATGGGGAGATCAATAGACATATCGAAAAGATTTATAACGAGATTTATGCGATCATAAAAAAAAGGGAACCAGGCATTATTTTTTCACCCTCACCCATTGACTATCACGTCGACCATATAAGTACCTCACATATCGCTTTGAAGTTGTTTAACACTATTAATACATTCAAGTTAACCTTTTATGAGATATATTCAACTCTTAGATTCAACTATCTTATTGATATTACTGAAGTTGTTGAAGATAAAAAGAGGATAATTTTAAATTATAAAGCAAGTCTTTATGGAAAACCCGAGGTATACGTTAATGCAGCTCTGGGTCTTAATGCGCAGAGATCTCTTTTTGTTCAAAAGAATGGGTATTATGAAGCATTTTATATGATTGAAAATAATGTTGATTTAGATAGAATTTGTGATTACTTATTGTATAGAGATCTCTATGAATAAAAAATTTAAGGAAGGGTAGAGGATTATCCCTTCTTATTTATTCCGACCCCTTTTGAAAATATTGAGAAGTGAATTTTTTTTGTCTACAGAGCCCGGTTGTGATGGGGGTTGCAAGGTCTTTTGTTGAGATGCAGCAGGTTGCTGCACTGATGATGGTGCACTTTGGGGTATTGATCTTGACGGTGGCTGCGGAGGTGTAGGCTGACCAGGTGCTCCTGGAGCTGCTGATGCTGATACCTCTCTCCCCTTGGGGTGCGATGAGTCATTCAGATTGACTATCATCTTCTCTTCTCCTCTTACCATTACTATAT
>Ga0315281_10003430_pt1 | contig 23202 bp, 17 predicted proteins | sample YL17G07_0_MG_FD_204540 | JGI IMG/M metagenome (GOLD analysis project Ga0315281, IMG submission 204540) | Sediment microbial communities from Yellowstone Lake, YNP, Wyoming, USA - YL17G07_0 | ecosystem: Environmental > Aquatic > Freshwater > Lake > Sediment | place: USA: Wyoming | collected... | reverse complement strand
ACGGTCAGTTCCTGTCCCCCGTTCCGAGCGCTTCCGACCGCGAGCGCCCCCGCCACCTTGTTGCGCAGTTTGAACTTGTCTTGCCGGAACGCCATGCACCGGTCCAGAAAGGCCTTGCACAAGGCGGTCATGTTGCCGAAGTAAACCGGCGAGCCGACGATGATCCCGGCCACGGCGGAGTCTCCCAGCTTCTTCGCAAGGTTGGGGAAGTCGTCCTTCTCGCCGTCCCTGAGCGGAAGGCCCGCGGCCAACTGCGCGGGAATGCTGAGGTCCGCGAGTTCGATCAGCTCGGTCTCGATGGCCGGGTCATGCTCTTTGGCCGCGTTCAGGCAAATGGCCAATGCGGCCGCCGTTGTCTTGCCCTTTCGGGGGGAACAACTGACTGCGATGATTTTGCGTTTGGGGGCTGTTTCCTGCGCGAATGCGCCGATGCCCATTGCGCCCACCGCCACCGCCGCGCCCGCGACGCTGATTGCTTCTCTCCGTCCAAGTTTCCGTGACATGGTCTTCTCTCCTTTCAGCAGTGTAATCGTCTATCCGGCGGCGCTTCCCAGAAGCGCTTTTCCGCCCGCTTCACACACCCGGGCGATGTTCTCGTCGTTCACCGGGCTTCTTCCTTTCTCCAGGCCAAGGTCCGCCAGTTGCAGGCGCTCGAACTTTGTGAAGCCTGCCTGCTCCAGGCAGTTCTTGACGCAGTTGAGAGGACAACCGTCAATAGCCAGAATCCTGGCCGCTGTTTCGGTCGTCTTCAGGATGCCGCTGACTCGCCCGCCGATTCCGGCCAGACAGTACATCTTGCCCGCGCCTTCACGGGTGAGTTTGCGGGCCGCCTGGTCCGATAGGGCGCCGACATCCGCCGCGCCGGAACAGGCGAAGATCAGTTTGGGGGCCGCGCTGCATGCGCAACTATTTTCCTTCGACATAAGTGCACCTCCTCTTGAAATCAAGGTTTCCCTTCGCCAGCCATGGGCGTTGCCGGAGTCTATTTGCGCGCCTGTTCGGGCGGCAGGCCGGCTCATCAGGCTGTGTCATGCCGGGTCCGTTCCTCGATGGCCTGGAGGGCCGGATCCATCGGATGCTCTCTCTCCATCTCCTCCCGGCTCATCCTGCCGTGCACCCAGAGCAACGTCCAGGGGAAGCGGCCTGCTCTGAGGTGGATGTTGTACATGTGCCAGATCAGGATGGCCAGGAATGCCAGGACGGCTTCGTGGGCGTGGGCCTCCTTGAAGGCGTCGAACGTGCGCGGAGAAAGGCTGGGAAACAGCAGGAGCGTCCAATCGTTGAACCACATGACCAGGCCCGTTCCGATCATGATGACGCAGCCCCAGAATACCGCCCAGTAGTCGAACTTCTCGAAATACGTGAATCTGCCGAAAGCGGGACGCTGCCTGGACGCCCCCAAGAACCATCTGAGATTGCTCCATACGTGCCGGAAATCGTCTCTCGTGGGAAGCATCAGACGGAAATCCCGGCGGCCCTCTTCGTGGATGAGCGTGTACAGGAGGTGGTACGCGCAGGTAGCGATCAGCAGAGATGCCCCGATCCGGTGGACGACCCGCCAGAAGTCCGCCCCTCCAAAGGCTCCGGACAGGGTCGCCGCCCAGGCCGCGCCCGGGTACCGCAATCCCCACAGGAACACACCGGAAAGGAAAAGAGCAATGACGGAGAGCATGAGCAGCAGGTGTTGAGCGCGGAAGTGATTGTTGAACCGCTGAATCCATGCCGTCGGTTGGGGGTCCGCGGCGGTCTTGCGGGAGCGGAAGCGCGCGAAGGTTTCGAGCAGAATATGGCCGATCAGGAGGAGCATGACCACGATGGTCAACCACTTGAAGAACGCGGCGACGGCGCCGACAATGCCGGAGTACCGAGGCGGCAATCCGGTGTAGCCGAGCACCGCGCTCTGAGTCGTCCAGACGGGTTTGCCGCTCGAGTCGAACGGTCGTTCAAGGACCGCCCCGAAGAAGAACCGGCTATCGCCGGAATGGCAGTCCTTGCACCCGCCGGCGCCGAGCGCGGCCCTGGCCGGCGCGACGTCGTGTGAGAACTTGTGAACCGAGGCGTACGCGGTAGCCTCGTACTCCTCGTGAGGAAGGTCACGCGACTCGCTTGATGAGTAGTAGGCCCTGCTGTCCGACACCCAGACGAGGCGGCGGCCCTCCATCGGGAAAGCCGTTGCCGCGAGGTGCGCCCTGGTCGCCGCCAGCAAAGCGTCAATCTCCTCGGCGCGGTTCACCTCGATGATGCCGTCCCCGTTGTCGTCGGTGACCTTGGCCAGCTCGGGGTATTTGTTCTGGGGATCCGCCCGGTGCTGGGTCCACATTTGAAAAAAGTCCTTCATGAAAAGTTGGTTCAGGCCAGGTTTGCCCTTCTCTTCGAAGCCGACCCAGGCGCTGTGCACTCTGTTGGCGGGGTATATTTTGCCCTTGTAGCGAATGAGGGTCGGCCTCGTGATGTTGGTCGGCTCGTCGTTGGCGGTGAAGAGCTCAAGTTCCCCATAGTGGTTCCAGAACGCCATCTCCTGGTCGTAGAAAGCCCAGATATGCTTCGGCGGGGGCGTGATGCGGGGCGCGGGGTTGTAAACGTCGCTCGCTTGAACAAGGGCGCTCTTTACGGCACGCGACGGGATGTGGCAGGTTTGGCAGGCGATTTTTTCCATGTGCAGAGGCGGCAGCCAGGCATGCGCGGCGCGTGGAGAATTCCCCCACCCTTCCAGGTGGCAATTCTCGCAGCTGCGAACGGTGTCGTCCAGATCGTTTCGCACCCAGCCGGAAGGGTCGTCGCCCTTCCCGAACTGGTGGACCTCGCGGCCGCGGATGCGCGGATCGGCGGCGCGGCTTCCGGCGGCGTGGCAGTCCACGCAGCGCAGGCCCGCCGCCATGTGAACGTCGGTCCGCGCCGAGAAGGCCGCTCCGCGTTTCTTCCAGCCGGGCTTGAGGTGACACCCCAGACAGGTTTCGTTGCGCGGCTCGGGGGCGATGTGCGCGAGGACGTTGCCCTCGGCGTCGAACTTGCTCTTGTCATACGAGATGGTCGGCTGCTCCCCCGCGTTCACCTTGCCCTGCGCCTTCCCGAAGCCCGCGCCGGCGGTCGCGGCCCAGCGGAAGTTGAGGTTCGCCAACTCCGCGTTGCGTTTCTTCAAGTCATATTCCGGCATGTGGCACAGGAGGCAGTCCGCCTCGATCACGCCCGTCTCGGACCATCGGGCCTTGTAGTAGTCGCCATCGAGGGCATTCTCGCCGCCCGGCGTGAAACCGGAGGCCGGGTTTCGCATCCACTCATCGTAGCGCTTGCCGTCGCGGTCGAACTCCAGGGGGCCGCCGCCCGGATGGCAGTTGCCGCACGTGGCGGTGACAAAATCGAACGAGGTCATGTCTATAGTCCGCGCGTTCGAGTTCTTCTTGGGGGCCAACTGGCGGTAGAGCGGGGCGGGCGAGCACCAGTTTCCGCCATAGTTGCCCGGCGCGGTCACCCAATTGTAGCGGGCGGCATACTGCGCGGGCAGTTGTTCTCCTTTGCCCTGGGTGAAGTGGAAGCCTTCGGTGATCTTGCCGTAGTCGTGGCAGTTGGCGGCGCCGCACGTCTGCCTCGGCGAGTAGGGCGCCGTGTCGTTCAAACTTTTGACCGGGTCAATCACGTTGCCCCGCTCGTCGCGAAGCGGAAACGGCGGGCAGACGCCCATCGCCCGCGAAGACACGGCTTCGCGCGTGGGAACGGCGACCGGCTTGGCCGCGTCGCCGCCATTTCCCATTGCGAAGCCAGTCAGCGCCAGCAGGCTTGCGCCGGCCGCAATAAGCCCGGCGAAAAACGCAGGAATCTTGGGTTGTCTCATGATTGGCTCTCCTTGAACATCAGGGCTTGATTTTCTCCATGAGCGCGCTGAGCTTGGAGCGATAGGCCGCCGCCAGCGCCTCGACGTCTTCCCCCATCGGTTTGACCGGGATCAGGTCCTGTACCTGCTCGGACGAGAGACCGGGTTCTTTCATGGTCGCCACCGCGCCCCAAAGCATCTTGTCCAAGGCTTCCAGCGCCGCTTCGCCACTCAGTCCGAAAGACTCTCCAAGCGACTTGAGCGCATAGAGCTGCGGCCAGAAATAGGTCGGCCCCATGGCTGAAAGGATAGCGTAAGCTTCGAGATGGCGCTCTTCAACCTCCGGGCAATCGCCCAGGGGGACGAAAAGGCTTGACGCCCCGCCCTTGTCCTCGGCGCTGAGACTGGGCGCATAGACAACGGGATTGTAGCCCCGCCCGATCAGGGAGGGGGCATTTGGAATCATGCGGACGATCCGATTGAAACCTCCCAGCATGCCCGACAGCTTCGCGATCGTGAACTTTGGCGCCAGGGAGACGAGTATCGCTTCCGATTTCAGGCTTTGCTTGATGGCCTCGACCGCATCTTTGATCACCGGCGGGTGCACGCCGAGAAACACCATGTCCTGTGCCGCCGCCCGAGCGGGTTCAGCGGTCCCCTCAATTTCCGGCCCCAGTGTCTTCAGCGCTTCACACGCCTTCTGGTTTGAATCGTACAACACCACACGAGAAGGCATCGCCTGCTTGTTCTTCCAACCGCTCAGAAGAATTCTGGCGACTCTTCCCGCACCGATAAAACCGACCGTTTGCACCGACATGATTCTTCTCCTTTCCATGGCAAATTCGCGCTTCCGCGTGTGTTTCTACCGATTGTCAAGCCAGCATGTTTTTCAGTTCGTCCACGGAAGGCACTTTCCCCGCCACTTTGACTTGCCCGTCCACCACCAGCGCGGGCGTCATCATCACGCCATAGGACATGATGTCTTCGATCTTTGTGACCTTCTCCAACAGGTAATCCTTTCCCAGCGCCTTGGCGGCGGCTTCCGCCGTCTCGGCCAGCTTCTTGCACTTGGGGCACCCCGTGCCCAGTATCTGGATCAACATATCTTTCCCTCCTTTGGTCTGGTTTTCCCGGATGCCTATAAACACGGCGTCCGGAATCAGCCGCGCTCCTATTCTATCAGTGGCTCTCCGCGCTTAGCCGCCCGCGCGCTTGCGCCATCGTGAAGCCGTATCGGCGGCTCAGTTGTCCGAGTCTGTCCTCGTCGGACACTGAATCGGGCAGCCCCAGCCGCTGTCTAATCTCTTGGACCGGCAACAAGGTGATTACGGATACTTCGGCCAGTGACATGTTTCCTTCCAAGTGTGTGCTGGATCCCCGCTCTTTGGCGTTGGAATCCGTGGACATCGTGTTAGCGCGGAGATTCCGCACTTGGCTCACAGAGATCCGCCAGAATCCCACAGTGAGTGCAGCGAGAAGCAAGACGGTGATAAGGCCCGCAATGAGCCTTGCGCGGCGCGAGGATTGCCGGACGCCATCCGAACGGCGCTTGGGGCTGAACATGGTTGTCACCCATGTCCAATGAAACGCCACGTGCACGGCAATCACAACGCCAATGCAGGCCGCCAGCCAGAAATGGACATCGCCCCACTCATGTCGAGTCATCCCCCACAGGATGCGGTCGCTGCCAGATCCCGGAGGCAGCGCGAAACGAATAATCGTGCCCGTAAGAACCAAGCCCAACACCAGCAGGCCCGCAAGAAAGTCTATAAGCAAGTTTTGCTTGGCCGCATTCATTTTCAGATCTCCTTCAGTTTGGCTTTACCTGATGCCATGACGTAAAGACACGGCATCAAGAAAAGGGCGACGAAAATTGTGACACACAGACCGCCGATGGCGGCGGTGGCCATCGGCTGCGGCATGTCGCCGCCTTCTTCGATGTTCAGCGCCAGGGGCAGAAATCCCACCAGCACGCCGATGGAAGTCATCATGCGCGGACGGAAGCGAATCAGCGCCTGCAATTGCGGGTCTTTGAACTCTTCCCACCACGGCACATCGGCCAGCAGCGTGCCGGTCGTGGCAGACCGCTGCGTGGCCGTAGCGGATTCCCGGTAATCTGGCGGCACCAGGTTGGCGGAGCGCCGGTAATTCGGACCCAAAGCACAACCCCCGAGCAGAAGCAGAGGAACCACCAGGCCAAGCAAACGTCGAATAAGATGCATCATGTTCCTGTTTCCTTACTTCCCGGGCGTTTCGGAAACGGTCGGTGTGACAACGCGCACCGTGTCCCCGTCGGCCAGCGAATCCGAGGGGTTGAGGATGACTTGGTCGGCCGGAGCGACGCCGGCGAGGATCTCGACGGTCTGGCCAAAATCGCGGCCCAGCTTCACGGCGCGCAACTCCAGCCGGCCATCCGGCCGCACGACGCCCACCTGTGGTCCCTCGGCGCGAAAGAGCAGGGTGTTGCCCGGCAACGTCAACGGCGCGGCGCCCTTGGTTTCGGCAAACCGCACTTGGGCAAAACTGCCCGCCAGGATTTCGCCGCGCGCGTTGTCCACTTCGAGTTCCACGAGCAGCGTGCGCGAATCGGCGTCGATCGCGCCCGCGGTGCGCGCCACCTTGGCCGCGAACACTTTCCCCGGCACTTCGGGAACCAGCAACTCGGCCGATTGGCCGGAGGCGACAGCCAGCGCGCGAGTCTGGGGAACGCGGACATAGATGCGTAGCTTGTCCGTTTGCGCCAGCCGGAAGAGTTCCTTGGCGCCGCCCGCGGCGATCAGGTCGCCCACGTCGGTCTGGCGCACCGTGATAGTTCCGGCAAAGGGGGCGGTGACACGGGCAAAGGAGTGGAGTTCCTCCAAACGGCGGACGTTTGCGCTGGACGCCTTGACCGTTGCCGTCTTAAACGCAAGATCGCTCTGCTTTTCGTCGTTTTCCTGTTTGCTGACGGCGCCCGTTCTCACCAGGGCGGCGAAACGATCGGCGGTGCTTTTCGCCAATGCCAGCGCGGCCTGCGCTTGATTCAGTGCACTGCGCGAACTCTCGAGTTCCTGGTCCAGTTCGGGCGTTTCTATCTCTGCCAGCAACTGGCCGACTTTCACGTGCGCGCCCAAGTCCACATACCAGCGCTTCAAGTAGCCGCTGGCGCGTGCATAAATCGGCGCTTCGATCCAGGGCTTGACCTCCGCCGGAAGCAACAGCCCGACCGCCGGCTTGCCCGGCGCGGGCGACACAATCGTGACGGTGGGGATGGCCAGTTCGCGCGTTTCGTCTGCCAGCGCGGCTTGCTGGCGCTGGCGCGGCTTCAAGCCACCAAGAACGGCGGCAATGCTGATGACCACGGCAGCGAGGAGGGCCATGGCCAACGCTGCGCGGGAAGGACCGGCGGCTCCCCGGGCTTTGGCGGGTGAAACACCCGGTGTATCGGCGTGATCGGACTGAGTGGTAGTCATCATGACCGGACCCTTTCTATTGCTTCGTCGTTTTTGGGATGGCGTCATCGAAATCCTCGGTCCCTTTGGCCTGGGCGTGTCGGTGCAACAGCCGATACACGACCGGCACGAAAAACAAGGTTGCGAAGGTGGCGAGCGCAAGGCCGCCGATCACCGCGCGCCCCAGCGGCGCGTTCTGCTCGCCGCCTTCGCCCAGCCCGAGCGCCAGCGGAAACATGCCGATGATCATCGCCAGCGCCGTCATCAGCACCGGGCGCAAGCGCCCCGTCCCGGCCTCCCAGGCGGCCGTCAGCGGGTCCATGCCCTGGTGCAGATTGTTGCGTGCGAAGGTCACCACGAGCACGGAATTTGCGGTGGCCACGCCCAGGCTCATGATCGCGCCCATCAGCGCGGGAACACTGAGGGTCGTGAAGGTGAGATACAGTCCCCAAACGACCCCGGCTAGAGCGCCCGGCAGGGCGGTGATAATGATGAATGGATCGAGCCAACTCTGGAAATTGACCACAAGCAACAGGTAGATGAGAGCCACCGCCGCGATCAATCCCAGGCCGAGGCCGGTAAAACTGGCGTTCATCGTCTGCGCCTGGCCGCGCAGGATGATGAAGTTGCCGCGCGGCAATTCCTTTTCCGCCTGGGCGACCAGCGGCTTGAGGTCGCGCAGCACGCCGCCCAGGTCCCGGCCGCTGACGCCGGCGAGGACGTCGATGACGGGCATCACGTTATAGTGATTGACAATCGGCGGACTGTTGCTCCGGCGCAGTGTGGCCAGATTGGCAAGCAATTGAGCGCCGCCGCTCGCTTGGCCGGCGCCCACTGGAATCGCCGCGAGCGCCGCCAGCGAATCCATCCCAACCTGCGGGGCGCGGACGTTGACGAGGTATTGGACGCCGTTCTTGGGATTGAGCCAATACATGGGCTGGACCTGGCCGCTGCCGCTGAGGCCGAGCAGCATCGAGTTGGCCACGTCCCGCTCCGTCAGGCCCATTTGCGACGCCTTGTCGCGGCCCACGACGAATTGCAGCCGCTGCAGATCCGCGGGTTGTTGCACCCGCACGTCCGCCACGCCGGCAATGTGGCGGATCGTTTGGGCCAACCGGCCGGCGACGGCCCGGTTCTCGGCCTGGTTGCGTCCGACGAACTGAACGTCGAACGGCGCGGCCAGGCCGAAGTTGAGCGTCTGGCTCACGATGTCGGCGGGCAGAAAGTAAAACGTGACGCCGGGGAACGCGCGGCCGAGGCGCGGACGCAGGCGGCGCACGTAGTCCTCGGTCGGCCGGTGCCCCTTGCGAAGGGAAACCAGAATGTCCGCGTCGCCGGTCCCGACCAGTCCGCTATCGATGTAAACGAGCGGAATGCCGCCCCCCGGTATGCCGATGTTATCGAGCACGCCCGCGATTTCGCCCGCCGGGATTTCCCGGCGAATCTCCGCCTCGACCTGGTCGGCCAGCTTCGCGGTCTCCTCGATGCGCGTTCCGCTCCGGGCGCGCAGATGCAAACGGAACTGGCCCGCATCCACAGCCGGGAAGAAGTTCTGGCCGAGTTGCGGCAGAAGCAATGCCGTCCCGCCGCAAAACACTACGAATATGGCCGCGAATGTGAGGCGATGGCGCAACACGGCCCCCAGCCATCGGTGATAGCCTTCACGAAAGCGAGCGAAAGCGCGCTCGAAACCCGCTTGCGCCGCCACGAACGGGCGCATCCATAGCGACACCGAGCCCGCCTCGCCGACGTGACCGTGATACTCGATATGGCGGTAGAACCACATCACCAGTGTCGGCACCAGCGTTCGCGACAGGAAATAGCTGGCCAGCATGGCGAACACGACGGCCTCGGCCAGCGGCACGAACAGATACCGCGCCGTGCCGGTGAGGAAAAACATCGGCACGAACACGATGCAGATGCAGAGCGTGCCCACGAAGGCCGGCAGGGCGATCTCCTGTGCGCCGTCGAGGATCGCCTGCACGGTCGGCTTGCCCAGCGCCATTTGGCGGTGCACGTTCTCGATTTCGACCGTGGCGTCGTCCACCAGGATGCCGACGGCCAGCGCCAGACCGCCAAGCGTCATCAGGTTGATGGTCTCGCCCAGCGCGCTGAGCATCGCGAGGGACGCCAGCACCGACAGCGGGATCGAGGTGGCGATAATCAGCGTGCCCCGCCAGGCGCCCAGGAACAGCAGGACCATGAGAGCCGTCAGCGCCGCGGCGATCGCGCCTTCCCGGACCACTCCGCCCACGGCCGCCCGCACGAAAATGGATTGATCGGCGAATTCCTTGGCTTCCAGTTCCGGCGGCAACCCGCTCAATACGCGCGGCATGGCGGCCTTGACCCCGCGCACCACGTCCAGCGTCGAGGCCGTCCCGCTCTTGAGGATCGTGAGCAGGACGCCGCGCACTCCGTCGAGGCGAACGACGTTTTGCTGCGGCTGGTAACCGTCGTGGACCAGCGCAACGTCGCGCACCCGGATGACCGCGCCGCCCACGGTCTTGATCGGCAGCTCGTTGAGTTCGTTCAGGATTTCGGGGCTGCCGTTGAGCGTGATATTGAATTCGGTGGAGCCGATCTTCGCGGTGCCGCTGGGCAGGATGAGGTTTTGGGCATTGAGGGCATTGACGACATCCGTCGGTGCGAGATTCTTCGCCTTGAGCGCCGCCAGATCGAGATCCACCGCCACGACGCGCTCCTTGCCGCCGTACGGATAGGGCATGGACGCGCCCGGCACGTTCATCAGGCCCACACGCACCTGGTTCATCGCCATGTCCTGGAGTTCCGGCTCGGAAAACTTCTTGCTGGCCAAACTGAGCTGCAGGATGGGGACCGTGGAGGCGTTGTAGCGGATGATAAACGGCGGCGTGATGCCGGCGGGCAATTTGCGCAGAATCGCTTGGCCGGTGGCGGTGAGCTGCGCCACGCCCGTGTCCACCGAGGCGCCGGGCTGGAGGAAAACCTTGATGACGCCGGCGCCGTTGTAAGCCGTGGATTCGAGATGCTCGATGTTGTCCACGAGGGTGGCGATCATGCGCTCGTGATTGTAGAGGATGCGTTGTTCGATCTCCTCCGCGCTCAGGCCGTTGTAGGTCCACACTGCGGTGACCACCGGGATGTTGATCGCCGGAAAAATATCGGTCGGCGTCCGCCACAACACGTACGGCGTTAGCAGTATCAGCAAAAGTGCCAGAACCACGAACGTATAGGGACGGCGCAACGCTAAACGAACAATCCACATATTAAACTCCCCTGCCTGACAGTGCATTCGCCAACATGGCAATCGCAGCAATAATCGTGAGAATTCCGGAAATGGTTTTCAGGCTTTTGGGCTTTGTTTTGAGCGCGATTTTGCTTCCAATCAAACCGCCTGCAATGGCCACCGCTCCGCAGGGAATGGCCAGCGCCGGCTCGAACCCGCCATGTAAGGCATTGCCAGCAAAACCGGTCAGGGCTGTCGCCGCCAACATGGCTGTTGCGGTACCAACGGCTGTACGCATGGGCACCCCGCAACCGACCACCATCGAGTCCAGGTCGGCCATTTCGAGCAATGGGGCTTTTATTGCAGCCATGTCGCCCTGCCGAACGAAGACACTGGTGATCGTTCCGGCAAAAGGCGCCGCGATGAGGCATTCGCTCACGCGGGTTTGGGCAAGGTTCAGTTTGGCGGCGGCTTCCTTGACCGCCGCCGCCTGGACGGCAACAGCGGTGCGCGTGAAGCCCGCCTCGAGCATTTCGAGTTGCTTGCGGGCGGCGCTCAGCTTTGCCTCCGCCGCAGTGTGTTTCACGCGCGCCTTCTCCAAGTCCTCGCCGGGCAACGCTCCTGTTTTCACCAGTTGGGCGGTGCGGTCGAAATCGCTCTTCTCAAACTCGGCGCTCTGTTCGGCTTCCCGAACGCTTTGCCGGGCCTTTTCGATTTCCTCGGGCCGTGTGCCGGCTTTCAGGTCGTCCAGTTTGGCTTGCGCCACCCCGAGTGCCGCATCAGCCGCCTTGACCTCGGCCCGGTACATCTCCCGGTCGATCTCGATCAGTTTCTGCCCGGCCTCCACGCGGTCGCCCTCGCGCCAGGGGCAAAATCCGATGGGGCCTTCCACTGTGGCGCTGATCTGGATGGATTCGATGGGCACAACCTCGCCGGTCAGGTCAATGGCGCGCACGATTTCGGCTGCTGTGACTGTTTCGACCTGGACAAGGGGTCCCTTCTTCTGAGGCTGCGCGACGCCGCTGTCACCGCCACCGCAGCCGGCAAGAACCGAAAGGAGCGAAAACGCCACCAGCACGAAGACGACGCCTGTTGCTCCCCGGCCCTGCTGTCCGATAGAAGAGTGGGATGACGTCATTCTTTGGGAGGACGGTCCTGTCTTGCGGAATTCCAACGAGTTCCGCGTTTCCTCAGTGCTGTCATGCGTCAAAACAGAGTTTGGCCCCTTGCTTGATCTGTGGTTTGCTGCATCAAGATGCTTCGGACCGTCACAACCTCGGAAGGGACATTCTGCAACGGATCCCCGTTTCTCAATCTGAATGGTGGTGTGTTCGATGCCGAAGTCACTATGGAGATGCCGTCGTATTTGTTGAAGGAGTGCGTCTTCCATCAAATCATCTTGAACGACGAGATGAACCGTAAGCGCCTTTTCCCTGGTGCTAAGCGCCCAGATATGCAAATCGTGAATCTCCACAACGGGACTCAATTCTTCCAGATAATCCCGGATACCGTCATGGTCAACGTGTTCCGGAATGGCGTCGAGCGACAAGGCCAGGGACTCGCGAAACAACCCCCATGTTCCCACAAGAATGACCGCGACAATCGCAAGACTGATGGCGGGATCTAACCACGCCCAACCGGTCAACACGATAACCAAGCCCGCAATGACAACACCCAGCGAGACGGCGGCGTCCGCGGCCATATGAAGGAAGGCTGCCCGGATATTGAGATCGCTCTTTTGGCCGGAGACAAAAAAGAGTGCGGTGATGCCGTTGATGACAACGCCGGCTCCAGCCACCGCCATGACGCCTCCGCCCGCAACCGGCCCTGGACTGAGAAGCCGTCCGAACGACTCCCAAGCGATGCCTCCCATGGCAATCAGCAGCAGAATCGAACTGGCCAGAGAAGCCAGAATGGTCGTCTTGCGCAGCCCGTAGGTCCGCCTGGATGTCGCGGGCATTTGGGCAAGGAAACCCGCGCCCCAGGCAAGCAGCAGGCTCAGGACATCTCCGAGATTGTGCCCCGCATCGGCGATCAGGGCCATCGAATGCGCGGCGAATCCATACCCGATCTCAATGACAATAAACAGGACATTGAGCGTGACGCCAAAGGCGAAGGCGCGATTGAACTCGGCCGGGCCATGATGATGGGAATTCTCGCTCATGTTGGTTCCCCCTCTGGAAGGCCTATGCACGGTTTTCATTCACCAGCACGAGATGATTCTCCCGAATCAGAGCGCGGACCTCATCGAGGAATGCGCCAATGTCCTGTTGCTCGGTGGAGGTGACCTCGAAGATCATGTGCGACGGCGCTTTCTCCAGTGCGCCTTTGAGTGTGGGAACTTCGAGTTTCAGGTTCACCACGTCGAACGGCCGGTCCTTGATGAGCGCCCCCAATTTTGCCAGAAAGCGTTTCTCGCCAAACTCGCCCGCGACGTGGAAGGCGACGCGTGTCACCGCGGCGGCCGCGGCGTCCTCCGCCCGGGCGCGCGCCTTTTCGGCGTCGAGCTTGGCGTGTTTGGCGGCCGCTTCCTGGCGCACGATGGCGAGAATCTTGTGCTCGCGCTCAATCTTCTGGACGATCTGCTTGTCCGGAAAGGTGATCGCCTGCGCCGGGCAGATATTCGCGCAGGTGGTGCAGCCAACCATGCAATTGTACAGATGGTCTGGGTGCGCCTTGTGGTCTCGCATCTCAAAAACGCCGCGGCCGCAGGTCACGAAACACAGCTCGCAGCCGATGCATTTGTCTTGAATGACGGTGGGAAACCACGGAATCGTCTCGCGGGCGATGCCGTGCCAAAGTTGTTTTTGATTGCTCATAGGTTTGCTCCTTTTTTTGTCGTATTCATTTCGCACACCCTTATGCTTCCGGTCTCATGTTTTCGGGCAGGCCGTGACCGGGGCGGCGCCCATAGATCAGGAAATAAACCGCGGGAATGACCAGCAGGCTGAACAGCGTCGAGGCGATCAGCCCGAAAATCAGCGCCCACGCCAGGCCGGCAAAGACGCTATCCATAGTGATCGGCCAGGCGCCCAGCATCGCCGCGCCCGCGGTCAGAAGGATCGGACGCAGCCGGACGGCGCAGCTTTCGACGAGCGCCTGCGTTAGGCTGCGTCCCTTGGCCAGGGACAGATGCACGAAATCCACGATAATGATCGAGTTGCGGGTGACGATGCCCGACAGGGCGATCACGCCGATCATCGCGGGCGAAGAGAAGAAGAAAGGGTCGAGGTACGCTCCGACCGTATGGGTGCCCAGGTGGTTTAGCAGCCAGAAGCCGGGGAGCACGCCGATGACCATCAGCGGAATGGCCATCATGATCACCACCGGAAGCAGGAAAGATCCCGTTTGGTAGACCAGCAGCAGGTAGATCACAAGCAACGCTCCGGCAAAGCCGGCCCCAAGGTCGCGGAAGATGTGCATGGTCAGGCGCGTCTCGCCTTCGTCCCACCATTGCGTCTGGATGCCGGCGGGAACCGCCCAGGGTTGGCCGCCGCCTTTTTTGAACATCGTTCGCGTCGCCAGCGGGCGCGGCGGCGCGTTGCGCATCGCCTCGGGCAGCGCCGCCAGCCGCTCCGGCGTCACCTGGTCGGCCCGCAAGTCGAGAATGGTCTCCACAGGCGGCCGACCAGCCATTTCAGCCGTCACGTAAACCACCGGCTGCAGGTTTCGATGATAAATGGTCTTTTCCCGGATCCGCCGCTTCCAATCCCCCAGTTCGCTCAAAGGAAGGCGCTCACCCGACTGCCCGCGCACGTAAACACGGTCCAGTTCGTCGCGCCCCGAACGCTCGGCGCGCATTGTCCACAAGACGATGGGAACGGGCGAGCGGTCCGCCGTGGTTTCCAGAATGCCGAGCGTCTGGCCCGCCAGGACCGTTTGCAGGGTTTGGGTGATGTCGGCCATGCTGACGCCGTGCGCGGAGGCTTTGAGCCGGTCCGGCACAAAAACGTCTTTCACCTGGTCTTCATCGACGGAATCGTCAACATCCACGACGCCGGGCTCCTTTTTCATCCGCTCCTCGACCACTTTGGCCGCGGCGATCAACTCGGCGTAGTTCTGGTCGGGCGGGCCGTAAACCGCCGCCACGAGCGTTGACATCACCGGCGGTCCGGCGGGCAACTCGACGATTTTGAGCTTGACGCCGTGACGCTGCGCGATCGTGGTCAAGTCCTTTCGGATCCTTAGGGCCAGCAAGTGGCTGGATGCATCCCGCTGCGTCTTGTGGATCAGATTGACGCGGATATCGCCGCGATTGGCGGCCTCGCGCAGGAAATACTTCCGTGACAGCCCGTTGAAGTCCACCGGTGAATGGGTTCCGACGTAGCTCTCGAAGTCGGTCACTTCCGGCACATGGCGCAGGTATTGCTCGAAATCCCGCGCGGCGGCGTCCGTTCGCTCCAACGTTGTTCCCCAAGGCATGTCCAGGACCAACAGCAGTTCGTCTTTGTTGTCAAACGGCAACTGCTTGGGCTGCACCCGGCGGGTCAACACCAGCAGGATGCTGCCCACGAAAAGCACGAGCACGAAGGCCAGAAACAGATAAGCCCGCCACCGCCGGGTCAGCAACGGCTCCAGGACAGGGCGAAACAAACGGTAGAGGCGAGTCTGCGTGACATCTTCGGCCTCATGGCCGGGCGCAGTGGATTTGGCCGCGTTCCGATAGCGGTGGCGCAAGGCATGGAATGTCAGCCAAGGCGTGATCGTGAAAGACACCACCATGGACATGATCATGGTCATCGGCACGTTGACGGCCATCGGCCTCAAGTAGTCGTGCATTTCCTCGGTCACGAAGAACAGTGGCAGAAACGAAATGATCACGGCCAGGGTTGCTGCGATGAGCGGCGGCCGAATTTCGTTGACGGCTTCCAGCACGATGTCGCGGGTGGCCTTGCGCCGCAGGTCGAAGTGGCGGCGGATGTTCTCGACATCCACGATGGGGTCATCCACCAGGAGGCCCAGCGCCACGGTCAGCGCGAAAAGCGTCACGCGATTGATCGAAAATCCGAGCCAATAGTTGATGATCAGCGTCAGCCCGAAAACACACGGCACGGTCACGGCCACAACGAGCGATTCCGTGAAGCCCAGGCCCATCGTCAGCAGGCACAGCACCACCACGATGCCGACGGCAAGGCCTTCGACGAGTTCATTGACCTTGGCGTCCGCCGTGATGCCGTAGTTGCGGGTGATGGCCACCGACACATCCGAGGGAACAACCTGGGCGCGGATTTGCCGGAAGCGTTCCAGAATGTCGCGAGCGACCAGGACGTTGTTAGACCCCTTCTGTTTAGACAACGCGATCGAGACGCCTGGTTGTTGATAGACGGCTTGGCGGGTTGGCGCGGGGGATTGAAAGGCCCAATTGCCCGCCGCCTCGGCGTTTTCCTGCCGGCCCCAGACGGGACCCTGGCTAAAACGGAGGTAATTGACCACTTCGCCGGGGCTGTCATTGATTTCGGCCACGTCCCGCAGGTAAACCGGACGCGCCTGGCTGCCCGATCCGCTGCTCGACACGATCAGGTTCTCCAAATCGCGCTTGTCGCGAAGGAACCGGCCGCTCTCGACCCGGATCTCCTCATCGGCGCGAGTGTAGGCGCCGGCTTGGACGTAGGCATTGGTCGCCTGGATGGCGCGGGCGATCTCCACCGGCGTCAGGTGGAACCCGGCCAGGCGTTCGGGATTGAGGCGCACCAACATCTGCCGGGGTTCTCCACCCACGATCGACGTCAGGCCGACTTTGGGGACACCCTGCAGGCGGTCCAGAACTTCCTCGGCCACGCGCCGCAACTGGTAATCGCTTTCGCGCGGGCTGGTGAACGTCAGCGTGACGATGGGCACGTCGTCGGTTTCAATCGGTTTGACGACCATCCCCGCGACGCCCGGCGGCATCTTGTCGGCATTCTGCTCGAGCCATTTGTTCAGTTTCACCAGGCTGCGTTCGCGGTCCTGGCCGACATAAAAACGGGCCGTCACCATGCTTTGCCCGGACATCGAACGCGAATAGACATATTCCACGCCGTCAATCTGGGAAAGATAGCGCTCCAGGGGAGACGAGATCAGTTGTTCGACCTGCTTGGCCGAACGTCCCGGAAACGAGACGAAGACGTCCGCCGCGGGAATCACGATCTGCGGTTCTTCCTCGCGTGGCGTTACCGCCAAGGACACCACTCCCGCGGCCAGCGCCAACAGGATCAAGACCACCGAGATGTTGGATTCGAGAAACTGGCGGACAATCCGGATGGTAAAGCCATGTTTTTTCTCGCTCATGGGCGTGGTTCCTGGCTTACTGCGGGCAACACGATGCGCTCGCCGGCTTTCAATCCGCTCAGAATCTGGACCTGATCGTCCGCCAACTCAAGCCCCGTAACCACCACCCTCTGCTCCAATCCCCAGGGCGCCTGCACCGCGACCATCTCCAATTGTCCGGTCCGGCGTAAAGCGCGCCGCGGCACCGTGATGTCTTCGGTTTGACTGACCGCAAGGCGCATCCGGCCAAACAAGCCTGGATACAGGCGATCGTCGGCGGGAAGGCGAAACCGGGCCAGGACGGTGCGTCCGCCGGGGTCCGCCGCCGGCACGATCTCGGTGAGCGGGATCGTGAATTCCTGCTTCAAGGCATCGACCTGAACATGGTACTCCTGGCTCAGGGTCAGCAGCGGCGCGTATTCCTCCGAAATGCTGGCCTGGAACCACAAGTGCTTGGGATCGAACAAAACCAGCAGCGTCTTGTCGGGCATTGCCAGGTCGCCGACATTCGCCTGACGGTCAATCACCGTGCCATCGATAGGACTTTCGATCTGAGCGTAACTGGAGTTAACCGTTGCTTCATCGATGGCCTGATGAAGTTGATCCACTTGCGCCCGCATTTCCTTCAGCCGGGTATCCGCCACATCGAATTCTGCCTTCGGGATTGCCCCGTCGGCGACAAGCTTTCGATTTCTTTCCCAGTCGAGTTTGGCATAGTCCAGTGTCGCCTGTGCGTGAATCAGGGCCTGCCGAGACTGGCTGACCCGCGCCTGAAGATCCCTGTCGTCGAGCTCGGCCAGAAGCTGACCTTTGTGAACGGACTGGCCGGCCCGAACATCTAGTCTCAGGATACGAGCCGTGATTTTGGCGGCGACTTCGACTTCAAACTCAGGCTTGACCTCGCCGACCATTTCCGTGAGTACCTCGCGTCGCGCGGCGGAGACCGTCAGAACTTGGGCGCCGGGCGGGGCGGCTTGCGCTTCGGGCATCGTGTCCGGCCGATTCGGGATTCGGTCGTGCCGAAACACTCCCTTCAGCCAGAGCATCGTCACCACCAGCACCAGCGCGGGCAACACCATCCGCCCGATGAATCGAAAGCCACGAGAGAAACTCGACGATTTGCCGTTCATGGTTTTTCTTTTCCCATTGCCAAATCGATTTGCGCGCGGGCGACATGGACGTCGGCCAGTGCGCCATAGTAATTGGTCTCGGCTTCGAGCAGCGCCGACTGGGCGTCAAGCACGTCCACGATGGCCCCCTTGCCAAGTTCGTATTTCTGCCTTTCGATGCGCAGGCTTTCTTCGGCCTGCTCCACGGATTTCTGAAGTGTCTGGGCGCGCTCCGACGCCGAGCCGAGATTCAAGAGGGCGGTCTCCACTTCCAGCCGGATCTGGAGTTCCAGTTTATGCAGTCGTTCCTGGGCGGCGGCCAGCTTGGCGCGCTCCTCCTCAACCCGTGCGCGAATGCGCCCGCCCTGGAAGAGGGGAATCTCGATGCCGATTCCCACACGGCCCACGTCTTCGGAATCGCTGGCGCTGGCCCCCACGGGCTGCTCGCTTGGATTCTCGGCCCAGCGCCCCCCGTATGCGCCGAACAGGCTGACCGTGGGCGTATGCCCCGCGCGGCCGACGTCAACCCGCCGCGCCTGCGCTTCCAGTTCCTTGCGCGCCGCCAGATAGTCAGGCCGGTTCAGAAAAGCGGCGGCAATACCCTTCTCCATCGTGAGCGAAATGGTTGTCGTCGCGTCCAAAGCGCCTTGAAGCGCCAACGTTGGGCTTGTTGGCTCAACACCCATCAGGTTCGTCAGCAACTGCTTTTGCACCGCGAGCGTGTTCCTTTCGCGCACGATCTTCTGTTGCACGTCGGCCAGGCGAACCTCCGTGCGAAGACGGTCCACCTTGGCGGCTTTCTGCGCCGCGATCAGATCGTTGACGCGCTTAAGATGGGAAGCGAGGGCGTCTTGTGAAAACGCGAGAGAATCAACGAGTTTCTCCTGCGCCAGAATGCCATAGAACACACTCGTCACATTGAAGATGAGTTCCTCGCGTGTTCGGCCCAGGCGGTGTTCGGAAGCCTGACTCAAGAGATTTGCCGCCCGCGCTTCGTTGATCAGTTTGCCGCCCGCAAACAAGGGGATGCGCAATATCAGATCCCCGGAGTAAATCGAATCGCTGAAGGCCCCGCTTTCCCCGTTAAACCGAGCGGGAACGAGGCGCTGGTCGTCGAGGTAGTGGGTGTAGGCCCCTTCCGCCGATAAGGCGGGAAGCATGGCCCCCCAGGCCGCATCCTTGCGCGCCCCAGCCGCCTGCGCATCATGGCCCACCGCCGCGACTTCGGGATTGCGCGTCAAAGCGATCTCGATGGCCTCGTTTAGATTGACAGATGGCAGTGCTGACGCTCCCGCCTTTTTTTCGGACGACAGGGTGAGCCGGGCGTCATTACTCGCGGAGGAGAGGAAACTCGGCCCATACGGATCGGTGGGGCTGATCAGGGCACAGCTCGACGTCAACAAGACCATGAGCAATGGGACCAATGCTCTGGTCAGGATCGGCGCTCGGTTAAGACACATGATTTCCCGAACGATCATTGTTTTCCCCCCTTCAGAAACGTCGCCAGCAGCACCGCCGGTGTTTGAGCTCTCACGCCATGTGGAGTGCCGGCTGGAATATATACCAAACTGCCTTCTGAGACTTCGAGAATGTCACCGTCCACGGTGAAGGTCGCTTCACCTGCGAGAACATGAATCTGCACCGAATCCGGCGTCGTATGTTCAAAAAAATGTGCGCTCCGCGCAAAGGCGAACAGCGTCGCTTTCGCGTCTGCTTCGTCATACAAAATCTCGCTCCGAACGCCATCCGACGGAATTTCCAGCTGCCCCGCCATATTTGTAACCACGTGGTAGTCTTTCATCATGGCTGAAACTCCTTTCCACAACTATGAGGATTGGCCATAGGATTCATTTCACTGACCTGCTATTCCCTTCGCACTGGACATTCGGAGTTTCCGCAGTTGTCTCCCGGCGCGCCTGACCCGATCCGTGGCTTGACCATGCCAGAATCGCCAGGCCAGCCAAAGCCAGAAAGATGCTGTAGAAAATGCCTCGGCTCATTCCCAGGATCAGACTGGCGTCGGGTTCGCGAAACTGCTCTCCCAAAATGCGAACGACTCCATAGAGCGTCAGGAATTCCCCGCTCAAGCGTCCTGGTCGCATGCGCGCTTTGGTCCGCCAGAACCGCCACTGGCAGTAAGCAAAAAGTAACAGACCTTCCAGAAAGGCTTCGTAAAGCTGCGAGGGGTGACGCGGCGCAATCAACTCGACGGGAGTCCCGACGGACGCGCTGTGTGGGAAAATCACCGCCCAAGGCGCATGAGAGACGCGCCCCCACAACTCTCCGTTGATGAAATTCGCAATCCGTCCCAGCATCAAACCGAAGGGAGCGACGGAACACAGCAGGTCCCCCAATCTGAGGATGGAGACGCTCTGGCGCCGGGCCCTCCACCAGAGCGCCAAAGCCACCCCGATGAAGCCGCCGTGACTGCTCATGCCGCCTTCCCATATCTTGAAAACGATGAGCGGGTTGCGGATGAAGTCCGGCCATGCGTAAAGGATCACATAACCTAATCGCCCTCCGATCATGACGCCGAGAACCATCGAAAAGATGAGGGACTCGACCGCCTTGCCATCCAAGGGCGATTTGCCGGCGCGATAGTACAGACGCAGCATCAAGTACCCGGCGGCGAATGCGAGAAGGTAGGCCAGCCCGTAATATCGAACGCCGAAATCGCCGTAGATGCGAAAGGCAACGGGGTTGAGGTGATTCACCCAATAGATGGTATGGCGCTGCATGTCCATGTGGCTTATCCATCATCCCCAGATCGCTCCGAAGATCATTCCAGTGACCGTGGCCATTACGACAACCAGCGAGCAGAAAACGACCGTCTTTTTCGTTCCCATGATACTGCGAATGACCAGCATGCTCGGCAGGCTGAGCGCCGGTCCGGCCAGCAGCAGCGCCAAGGCCGGTCCTTTGCCCATGCCCGCGCCGATGAGCCCCTGAAGGATCGGAACTTCGGTCAGCGTGGCGAAATACATGAACGCGCCAAACACGCTCGCGAAGAGGTTCGTCCAAAGCGGCCAGACGGAGCGGGCAAACGATTCGAATGATCCGCCACCCAGTCCGGCGATCGCCAGGAAGGTGTCGGGCCGGTCGCCGACCAGCATCTCGACATATTTGCTCGGAATCAGCCCCTCGTGACCGGGCCGGCCAAGCAGGAAACCCGAGATCAGCACGCCAAAAAGCAGCAGCGGCATGATCTGTTTGGAGAATCCCCATGTCGCGCCAAACCAATCGGAAGAATCACCCTCCTGGCTGGCGGTGATGACTGAAAGCCCCACCACGGCCGCCGCGAACGGGATCATCACCCACATCCCTTCGGTGGGCAGAGTAAGGGCGAGAATGGCGGGGGGAATCGCCGCCAGAACAACTTTCCACCAGGCGATGCTGAACCAAATGACAAGGACGATCCCGAGGACGATTCCGAACGCCGAGGTGACCAGCCACTTGTTCTGCCACAGGGTGGTCCAGGCGCCTGGCATGGGTGTCTTGGTGACAACTTCTCGCGCCGCGATTTCGACCTCCTGTCCCGCCTGCGGGCCGGACAGAACCTTCAGCGTATAGGTCGCTTGGGAAGTGGAGGTATCCTCGGGCGCCTGAATGACCGCCGCTTGAAGTTCCCGCCCACCGGCCAGCTCGAAGCGGAAATCGTTCGGCGCGCCCCAATTGGCGAAGACCAGAATGCCGATCATGACGGCAAAGAAGAACGCGTTCTGCCAAAGCGGACGCGCGACCTCCGGTTCGGGCATCCCCGCCTGACCGTTGGCCTTCGCTTCCTCTTCCTTGCGAAACACAAAGTGCATAATCAGGCCGATCACCACGCTGAAGCTGATCGCGCCCACGGCCCGGGCAACGCCCAATTCCATGCCGAGAATGCGCGCCGTCAGGATGATGGCCAGTACATTGATCGCCGGTCCTGAATAAAGAAACGCGCACGCCGGGCCCAGCCCCGCACCCATGCGCCAGATGCCCGCGAAGAGGGGCAATACTGTGCAGGAACACACGGCCAGGACCGAACCGGAAACCGAGGCCACGCCATAGGCCAGCACTTTGTTGGCCCGCGCGCCTAGGTATTTCATCACGGCCGCCTGGCTGATGAACACGCCGATGGCCCCCGCGATGAAGAACGCCGGAACCAGACACAGAAGCACGTGCTCACGTGCATACCAGCGGCTCAGTTGAAGCGCTTCCAGAATGCCGTTGGTGAACCGCTCCTGACTCACGGGGAGCCAGAAGAACAGGAGGAATGCTCCCACCATCCACGCCAGTTTTTTCCACTCGGTCTTGATATTCACAAATCTTATCCTTTGCCTATTTGGCGGAACAGCCAAATGGGTCCGCAAAAAAAGTCAACCCACCAGCGCGTTATGCTCCGTGGCATTGGCCTGGAGCACCGCTTCCACGCAGGAGATGAAATTGAGGATGCAAGGCACTCGCAACGTGTAGAAAACCTGCTGACCGCGCTTTTCATCCGTCACAATACCCGCGTTCTTGAGCACGGAGAGATGCTTCGAGACCGTCGAGACATCCGCCCCGACCATCTCGGCCAGCGCGCAGACGCAGCGCTCGCCCATGTTCAGTTCCTCGACCATGAACACCCGCGAAGGATGGCCAAGAGCCTTTATGATCCTGGCTTGGGCTTCGCAGCGGTTTTTTGTTTTCGAGTCCATGACAAGCGCTCCTCCTTCAAATCAACAATTGGTAATATAGCCAAATCGCCAAAGGGTGTCAAGCCCAAAAATGCCCCCCGCGAAAATTGTCCGAATCCGTTCAGACTCCAGACTCCACCCGTTTTGGAGTTGCCAGCAGGCGCCTGGCCACGGCCATGCGCCAAGACTCGATGTTTATGCCGGGGACCTGAAGGGTCCAGGCGCGGCGTTCACGCACGCTTCTGAGCAAGCGATCCGCTTCCGAAGTACTTGCGCTGGAAATAGAGCGCCACATTGACTAGCCCGATCAGGACCGGCACCTCGACCAATGGACCGATCACTGCTGCGAAGGCGGCGCCCGAGTTGATGCCGAAGACCGAGATAGCCACCGCGATGGCCAACTCGAAGTTGTTGCTGGCGGCCGTGAACGAGAGCGTCGCGCTCTTGGCGTAATCGGCCCCCGCTTTCTTGCTCATCCAGAAGCTGACCAGGAACATCGTCACGAAGTAGATCAACAGCGGAATGGCGATGCGGACCACATCCACCGGGATCTGCACGATCAGGTTGCCCTTGAGGCTGAACATGACCACAATGGTAAAAAGGAGAGCGATCAGCGTAATCGGGCTGATTCTGGGAATGAACTTGGCATGATACCATTCCTTGCCCTTGGCTTTGACCAGCACGAGGCGAGTAAGCATCCCGGCAATGAATGGAATGCCGAGATAGATAAACACGCTTTCGGCGATCT
>Ga0315281_10003429_pt1 | contig 23205 bp, 18 predicted proteins | sample YL17G07_0_MG_FD_204540 | JGI IMG/M metagenome (GOLD analysis project Ga0315281, IMG submission 204540) | Sediment microbial communities from Yellowstone Lake, YNP, Wyoming, USA - YL17G07_0 | ecosystem: Environmental > Aquatic > Freshwater > Lake > Sediment | place: USA: Wyoming | collected... | reverse complement strand
GCATGGGAACGGTTGGCGAGCTAAGCGAGTTCGAGGACGCGGCCATTGTTGCAGGGGGCGATGCGTCGGCCGGGCGGGACCGTCAGGAAATCGTCATCGTTCCACTGGCCGGCAAACAGTCGTTCGAGAAGCGACCAGTCGCCCTGCCGCAGTTCAAACTCCCAGCCACGGTCTTGCGCCTCTTTGCGCGAGGTGTCGATGAACGTCTGTTCATCGGTGGCATTCATCCGGACGTAGCAGATCCGGCAGTAATTCTTTAACCCGTCACCGAGGGTGGCCAAAATGAACTCGGCGTTTTCCCGGCCATATTTTGCGACGAGTTGATCGTAGTCGGCATCGAGACCGAGCTTGGCCATGACGCCTTGCGTGCCGGGAACGTCGGGATTGTTTCGCTCGCACCAGCCGGTGGTATGAAAATATGTACCGGGATGGGCATCGAAGTATTCCTGATAGGTCTCTCGGCTGCCGAAGAAAAAGGTGATGCAATCGTGGGCTCGAGGGATCACCAGCGGGATCGATCGGGCGGTCAGCCCCACCAAGCCGTCGTTGCATCGGCCATAGCCCAGCAAAATGGCTTTGTATCCTTCGTCGGCGGAAACCGCGTCGACCGCTGCCTGCAGGCGCGACTGCATATCCGCCCGCTCGAGATCGTGCAAGCCTTTGCGCAAAAACTCAACGTCGATGCGAAGCGGGCTTTGCGAGGCGAGCTTGCATGCTTCGCGATAGAGAATCTCGCAGCCAATAAACTTGCATCGATCCTGCACCGGGTTCCGGAAGGTCAATCTTGTCATAGTGTATGATAATAACACAAATATTCGTTTAATTCCTCAGGTTATGTTCCAAGGGCGAGAGGAATCAAGCAGGAGTAATTTTCTATTAGGTCTCGACGGTCGGGAAAAGAGGGGCGTCGGCAAAAAGTTTCTGGACAAATGGCTTCCGGGCGGGTATATAGCCATGTTTTACAGGTGGCAATCATAAACGTTGGGCAGTATAGCTACTGCTGCTGTTGGCTTGCCGATATCGAGAGAAATCAGGCCTAGCGACTACCCCATGAAAAAAGTTCGTATTGCACAAGCGACGCTGGTATTCGGTATAGCCGGGGGGCTTTTGTTGGCCTTGCCGGGCTTCCTCAGACATGCCGGGGACAATTCTCGCGATGGTTTGATCCTCGTCAATGGTCGTATTGAAGGGACGGAGGTGGCGGTCGGGAGCAAGCTGCCCGGGCGTGTATCCGCCGTTTACGTGACCGAAGCTCAAGCGGTCAAAGCCGGGACGCTCATTGCCGAGCTTGAGGCTGATGATGTGCAGGCTGCCTGCGATCAGGCTCAGGCAAATGTCCTCCAAGCCAAGCACACTCTTGAGAATGCCAAAGAGGACGTGATCCGCTCTGGAGCCCAACTGGAAAAGGCCCGTATCGCTCTGCAACTGACGGAAACGCAAACCGGTTTGGGCATCATTCAATCCCAGGCCGCCGTCGAAGAGGCACAATCGGCTGTAAAACAAGCCCAGGCTTTGCTCAGTCGAACCAGGACGGAATACGAAAACGCCCGCGAGCTTCGTGAGAAGGATGCTGCCAGCAAACTGGAATTGGCGTATGCGAAGGACGCTTTGGAAGCACAAGAAGCGGCCGTTCAGATGGCTCAACACCGTCTCGAGCAGGCGCAACAAGGGCGGCTCCTGGCCGACGCGCGAAAATCGGAAATTCAGATATGTCGACATGAGCTTACCGTGGTGGAGAGCACGCTTCGTCAGGCCCAAACAACGGTCGGCATCGCTCAGGCTCAGCTCGACGCCGCCCAGGCCACCCTGCGGATATTCGAGATCAAACTCAAGGACACAAAGATCGTCTCGCCGTGCGACGGAGTGGTCGTGACACGAGCGGTCGAGCCGGGCGAGATCGTAAACGCCGGCGCCACCCTTGCCGTGGTGGTTGACTTCGATCGGTTGTTCCTGAAGGCGTTCCTGCCGAGCAAGCTGATCAGTCTGGTGAAGCTGAATGGCCCGGTCAGGGTTTATTTCGATGCCTTTCCCGATCGGTTCTTCGAAGCTACGGTCACTCAGGTCAATCAGCAGTCGGAATTCACTCCGAAGAGCGTCGATACTCCTCAACAGCGGGTCAAGCTGGTCTTCGGCCTGGAGCTGACGATTACCGACAACCGCGAAAGGCTGATCAAGCCCGGCATGCCGGCCGACGCCGTGATCAAGACCGATCCAAAATCCGAATGGCCGACAAGCTCCTCAGACCTGCGATAGATGTCCACTATGAAAACGCCCGTAGCCCAGCCCGTCGTCGAACGGACCGCGATTGACGCACAAGGGCTTCATAAATCTTTTCGCAAAACGGTTGCCGTCGACGAGATCAATCTGGCGATCCAGGCGGGCCAAATCTTCGGTCTGGTCGGCCCGGATGGATCGGGCAAGAGTACGATCCTCAATATTTTTTCCGGGCTGTTGCATCCCGACAAAGGGACATGCATTGTTTTCGGTCACGATGTTCTTGCCGATCCGGAAGCCATTCGTCCGACTCTCGGCTTCATGCCCCAGGGGCTGGGTTTGGCCCTTTCGAGCAAGTTGACGGTTCGACAGAATCTGGACTTTTTCGCGGACCTGTATCATATCCCGCACAACGTGGCAGCGGAGCGGGCGGATCAGTTGCTTCGGATCACCGATCTGCACGCATTTCAGGATCGACTCGCCGGCCATCTGTCCGGCGGCATGAAACAGAAACTGGCCCTGTGCTGCACGCTGGTGCATCATCCTCGCCTGCTCATTCTCGATGAGCCGACGACGGGCATCGACCCTGTGTCTCGACGTGAATTGTGGATGATCCTCAACGACCTGGTCTGCGCGGAAGGCATGACCGTGGTTATCGCCACCAGTTATCTCGACGAGGCGGAACGCTGTCATCATGTCGCGCTCGTGCATCGCGGACGCATCCTGTTGGAGGGTACCCCGGTCGATCTTCCAGCCCGATACGGGTGCAGTTCACTGCAGCAGCTTTTTGTTGAGCAACTCGAGCCGATGGCGGATCATCATTTCCGTCCGGAGTCGCTGGCTCCCGCTGCCAGGATCACCCGGCGCCCTGTGAATCCGGATGAACCTGTTATACAAGTTGACGGACTCATCAAGCGCTTCGGACATTTTACCGCCGTCGATCAAATCAGCTTCGAGATCTATCCGGGCACGATGTTTGGATTTCTTGGGCCGAACGGCGCGGGCAAGACGACCGCGATCAAGATGCTCTGCGGCATTTTGCCCCCGACCGCGGGCGACGCACGGGTGGCCGGCTGTCATGTGCTCCATCAGCGCAAGCGGCTCAAGAAACGCATCGGGTATATGTCCCAGGCGTTTTCACTTTATCGTGATCTTCGCGTCATTGAGAATCTGAATCTCTATCGGAGCGTGTACCGACGCCGATCGCACGACGTACTCGATGCGAATGATCTTCTGGAAATGGTGGGGCTGACCGGCCGAGAGACACGGCTGACCGGCGACTTGCCGGTCGGGCTCAAACAGCGTCTTGCCTTGGCCTGTTCGATGGTTCACTTGCCGGAGGTGCTGTTCCTCGATGAACCCACCAGCGGGGTCGATCCGTTGGCGCGGGAGCGGTTTTGGGACATCGTCCGGTTTCTGTCGCGCCAGTTCGGCATCACGGTTTTGCTGACGACGCATTACATGGACGAAGCGGAGTTCTGCGATCGCCTGGCCATGATCAATTATGGCCGGCTCGTGGCGGTAGGCACGCCGGAGGAACTGAAAAAACAGACCGAACGGGAAAAGGGTGTGTTGATCGAGGTGATCTGCAGCAACTATCAGTTGGCTAAGACACTCATCGATGAAAAAATCGCACCCGCTGTTTTCTTCGGCCGACGGCTGCACATCTTCAGCCGGGACCCGCACGACCAGATTCGGCAGATTATGGAGCTTCTTAAATCCGCCGGACTCGACGACGCCACCGCCAAGCCGATTCCTATTCGCCTGGAAGATGTTTTCATTCACTTTGCCCGCAAGGAACATCCGACGGAAAGCTGAAAGCGATCATTTCTTGACCTGGTGAACTAAAGATTCTGTCTGCGATGTTCGATGACCATCGCCAGGTAGCTCTGCGTGATCGTTGGAGCACTTTCGAGGCCGAGGTCGACCAGAACGCGGTCGATCCGTGTTTCGTCCGGGCCTTCAATTTCGATGAATTTGCCGATGCCTTCGAGTTCATCGAGTTCAACCGTGCATTCACGATAATCGAAGCTTGTTCGGAGTTTCGTATACGAAATGAATTCCGTAAGCTCCAGGGCGTTGAGCAACGCTTGTAAAGCACCGGGCTGATCAGGAGACAAAACAAGTTCGATTTCCCGGCGGTTTTTGAACCGGCTCGGCTGCCTTGGCCCCTTGAACGTCAGCCGCCATTGGCTCGTGTTCGCCGCGAGATCGGTTCGCTGCCGCAGGCGAAGGGCGGAATCTGCTTCCTTGAGGTGCTTGTCGGGAAAATCAAAAAACCGGTCAATTTCGTGCCAGCGTCCGACGAGTCGGCCGCCAAGCGAGCTGAGTCTTGCTTCTATCTCGGCCAGGTCAGCGACCGCGACCTTGGCCTCCAGTTCAAACTGGTCATCCCTGACGTTGCCCATGTTCAATCCATTCCTGCCTCGTCGTTAATTCTGCGTAAAGACCACCACCGGCGCCGCCGAACCGGCGAGTGTCGTGGCAAAGTCAATGCCGTTTCGCCCGTCCAAATCGCCGAAGGGCAGTTCACCCACCTCAAAGCCGGTGGTACTGATCAAGCGGATCTGCCAAAGCTGACGGACCTCGCCTTGGGGACGAAGCCAGAAGATCGTTCCGTCCGGCGCTTCGGTGCCGACGACGACATCGGTCCTGCCGTTCTCGTCAATATCGGCAAAACTCAGCGCATCCGGCTGGCTTGGCGAAAGATCAGCCATCAGATGTTCGTTCCATCGATTCGCTTTCGGGTTGCCGAGATTCTCATACCAGAAGACCTCGCCCGTAGTTGGATTGCTGCAAACGACGTCGATCTGACCATCCTGATCGACGTCGAACGTCACAATGCGGGTAAAGCCCTGCCGGTTGGTCACAGTAAACACCTGCCACGAATCAATGATATTGGCCGGCCCGCGATTTTCGAGCCAGATGACCCCGCCGGTGGGACTGACCGCCACAATATCGGTGAATCCGTTGTTGTCGATATCGCCCATCGACAACCGCTCGAAATTGGCGTTGGGTAGATTCGCGGCCAGAAACGCCTGATAGTCCTTGGCGGTTCGTGGGCGACTCGTCGTCCGCCAAAGTCCGATGATGTTGCTGGTCGGACTGACGGCGACGATTTCCGGACCGGCGGTAAGGTCCAACTGCGCGATTTTGACATCGGTCCACCTGGTCACGAGCGCCGGATTGTCGAACACGGAGGTCTCGAAGGGTTCGTTCGTATTGGAAAACGCCGGCGCAACCAGCAGCAGAATATTTCCCGAGCCCGTTGCCGCTACGATGTCGGGCTGCGCCGATCCGGCCAGATCTGCCGACGCCAAGGACTGAATGGTGCCATTGCCGCTGGAAATGATCCGAGAGGTCCAAATTTGGTTATCCCGGCGAATATGCAGGAAGACTGCGTCGTCGGACGCAAAGGCAGAAGCGGCATCCGTCAGACCATTCAGGTCAAAATCGTTCAGAATGATGTATCCGCCCTGGCTGGTATTGACGTCGAGTCTCTGGGGCATGATTGTTCGCTGTGTCCAAGTCACATTGCCAGGCTCGATCATCAGGTTAAGGGCACAGCCGGCAACGACCAGGATCAGTACCAGCAGGAACATTTTCGTGAACTTTCCCATCCGGCATGCATCGCTCATCGCCATCCTCCCAGACGAAGTTGTTTCCCATCGCTCAAACCGCTACGATTTATTACTCAAACTGACCGGTTTCTTCCTATTTGAAGAAACCAAAAGCGGAACAAGAATTCGCAATTCCTTGTGGCAGCACAGGTTGCGTCAATGCGAGGAGTAAAGCGACGAAGCAATCTCCCCTGTTCGGATGAGATTGCCACGGCCACTTTCGTGGCCTCGCAATGACGTTCCTGCGTTGTCGTTCGAAAAACCGGTCAATTTGAGTTATTATATATTATACAACTTTGCTGCTTATCTTTCCTGTGCTTTTCCCTGGGTGGTTGGCGGCGACTTTGTCGATTTCAAGGCGGATTCGATGATCTGGGAGAACTCAAACTCCATCACCGGGCTAAGTCCGTGATGGGCCTCGACGACCTTGCCCTCGTGGTTGATAATCACCATCGTCGGCAGCGCGAGCTGGCCCTGACTGTCGGCCAGTTTGAGCGCCTTGGCAAACTTCATCTCCGGGTCGAACAGGACCGGATACGTGATATGGGCCTGCTGAATAAACTTGTCCGCTTGCCCGCGATCTTTCGGCTCGTCCGTATCGACGGCGATGACGTTGAACCCTTGAGCGTGATACGTGTCGTACAAGTCCTGCAATTCGGGAAGTTCGACCTGGCAGGGTCCGCACGAACTGGCCCAGAATGTGATAAACGTGATCTTGCCAAGCAGTTCGCTCGGATCGATGGCTGGCGGTTTCGGATCGAGCTGGGAAAGAACGATCTTCGGCAGCGCCTTGCCGATACCGGCGTAGCTCTCGTCGCGAGTGAAGGAAATACGATCGACCTTCTTCGCGGACTTTGGAACGACGATTGTGAACCGATCGGCCTTGATCGGGGCGTTGACGATCCGGTCATCATACCGAATGAGCAGTTGTTGCCTCGGTTGCCCTTCGGGAACACTGACTGGCTGGCTCAGCGATTCGACAACCTCAAAGGTCTCGGGGGCGATCAGCACAGTTTCCACGACGTGTTCGCTGACGAACCGAAGCTGGTCATACGGCTTGCCGTCCCGGTCGATCTGGCCGACGTATTCGATACGCTCAAAACGCGGCACAAATGACGCGTAAGCCTCCTTTGAAAGCAAACCGGTCAGAGTCAGATCAAGCGTCTCGCCCATCAGGGTATTGTTCATATCGCCGGACGATAACACTTTCGGGGCGGGCTGATCGGTATATTGCTGCAGAGCCGGATGCCGGTAATAGGCAATCAACCGTTTGCCGTCACAGGCTGCGATCATCGCCGGCCGGTCAAGCAGAAGTTGATTTGGTTTCTGAAAAGCGATGCGAGTGGAAAAATCCTGTTTCTGAGTCTTGTCGCCGAGAATGGCGGTCAGGGTGATTTTCTCCTGATATTGGTAACTGGTCAAGCCGGCATACCTCGCGAACGTCGATTGCAGGATCTTGACCGCCTGCGGATCGACCGCGGGCCGGCTGCTGGTCGTCGCGGTCTGGGCGGATGCGGAGAGAACGGCCCCTCCGCAAATGATGCCGAAGACAAACCAGGTTCCTAACGTCAGTCGATTCTCTGAAAACTTCATGGCACTCTCCTATTTTCTTGTTCGGTTAGAACTATCTATTGGCAATTATATCCGCCGGAAACTCGCTCCATAACAATTTCTTGATGGAGTTGACCCTGTCGGACAGAATCCGCGAGACACCTAGTGAAATTGCACGACGAACTTGGTATATTGCTTTTTTTCGTGCTATGAGCTTCAGGACAGATGAAATCGGTCGGTGATCTTGTGTCACAACGAGGTCCAATAACTCAACATCGGGCAAGAAACCTAGAGGATCGTTGATGTCGAATACCCGTATTGCAGAAGCGGTCAGGCAAGCTGGTGTGGTCGGGGCGGGTGGCGGCGGATTCCCGACGCACGTGAAATTGCAGGCAAAGGCTGAGATCGTCATTGTCAACGCGGCCGAATGCGAGCCTCTCCTGCACAAAGACAAGGAGATTCTTCAGGCTTACCCTGATAAGGTCTTTCGAGGGCTGGAGTTAGCGATGCAGGCAGTTTCGGCCCAGCGCGGGGTTCTCGGCATCAAACGCAAACACGCCAAGCTGATCGGCATGCTTCGAGAAAAGCTCCCGGCACACACCAACGTGACACTGGCCGAACTGAGCGACAGTTACCCTGCGGGCGACGAGTTCATCCTGGTATATGATACAACCGGCAAGGTTATCCCCCCCGGCGGGTTGCCCCTGCACGTTGGGGCGATGGTGATCAACGTCGAGACGGCGATGAACATTGCCGACGCCGTTGAAAAACCGGTCACCGAAAAGTTTTTGACCGTGGGCGGAGCGGTGGCAGAGCCAGCCACCTACAAGGTGCCGATCGGCATCAGTTATAAGGAAGTCGTCGATGCCGCCGGCGGTGTCACAGCCGATGATCCGGCGATCCTGGTCGGCGGCGCGATGATGGGAACGCTGTCGTTGGATTTCTCCGAGCCGGTGACGAAGACGTGCACGGGCCTGGTCGTTCTTCCGAAAGACCATATGCTCATCCAGAAACGGATGTGGTCGGAAAAGCAAGTCCGGCAAATCGGTCGGTCGGCGTGCGATCAGTGCAGCTTTTGCACCGAGTTCTGTCCGCGATATCTTCTCGGCCATCCGATCGAACCGCACAAGGCAATGCGCTCGCTCGGGTTTTCGCTGGTGGGCGAAAGCCTCGTCGTCGGCACGCTGTTCTGCTGCGAGTGCAATCTTTGTTCGCTGTATGCGTGCCCGGAGGACCTTGACCCGCGAAATGTATGCGTGCTTTCAAAGCAGCAGTTGCGGCGCGAAGGCAAAGATTGGCCCCAAGCGCCTACGGAACCGCACCGAGTGGTCAATGTCATGCCGTTCCGGCGTGTGCCGATAAAGAAACTCAGCCGACGGATCGGGCTTTGGTCGTATCGCGATATCGGTCCGCTGCGCAGCGGGGCCGGGGCTGAATTTCATCCGAAGAAGGTCGTCTTGCCGCTGAAACAGCATGCCGGCGCCCCGGCGGAGCCGATTGTCAAACCGGCCCAGAAAATCCGTTGCGGCGAGATGATCGCCAGGATTCCGGAAGGCAAGCTCGGAGCCAATCTGCACGCCTCGATCGACGGCGTGATTGAAAGTGTTGATCAAACCAAAATTGTTATTGCCAGCAGCTAGGAGCAGATTTCATGTATGAAGCCATCGGAATGGTGGAATTGTCGAGCATTGCCCTGGGTTATCTCGTGCAGGATACGATGCTCAAAGCTGCCAACGTCGAACTTGTCGTCGCACGAACGATATGTTCCGGCAAATACATTTGCGTCGTTGCCGGCGGGGTCAGCAATGTCGAGTCCGCTGTCAGTGCCGGAGTGGATCAGGCTCGATCGGGACTGATCGATTCGATTGTGATTCCCCGGGTTCATCCTCAGGTGTTTGCATCGCTGGGCGGGACGGTGGTACTCGAAGAAAAAGGGCTTGCCGCCTTGGGCATCGTCGAAACCTTCAGTGCCGCCAGTGCGCTTCAAGCAGCCGACGAAGCGGCCAAGGCGTCGAACGTGACGCTCTTTCGTCTGCACCTGGCGATGGCGGTGGGAGGCAAGGGATTCCTGCTGATGACCGGCAGTGTCGCCGACGTGACAGCCGGGGTCGCCGCCGCCGCCAACAGCGCCGGTGAAAAGGGATTGCTCGTCTCGAAAGTGGTCATTCCCCGGCCACAGAAAGAGCTGTTCCAGGAATACATCTAAGATTGGAAACTCCGCGCCCCTGACGGTCGGGATGACATGATTTGTGGGCGTTCATCCGGTTTCGTCCAGTATGCAACAGAGGCGGCTCGTCGGTCGGCCCTGGGTGCTGATCAGGTCTGTTCTGATAATGCCTGCATAGAGCGTTACTCAAGAATCGCCCGAATTCGCCGCACCCCGGCGCTGCAGGCTTCCTCTTTAATGATTCGAAAGCTTCCCAACTCTCCTGTGTTCTTTACATGCGGACCGCCGCATACTTCCTTCGAAAATCCTTGGATCGTGTACACTTTGACTCTTTCGTCGTACTTTGCTCCAACAAGAGTCAGTGCTCCAGCATTCAAGGCCTCCTCCAGAGTCATTACCTCACATGTCACCGGAAGTCTTTGCGCAATCGCGTCATTGACTACGGACTCCACATGATAGATCTGTTGCGGCGTCACCTTGGTCGGATAGGAAAAATCGAATCTCAGCCGCTCGGCCGTGATATTTGATCCCTTCTGTTTCACGTCGTCACCCAGGACCATTCGCAGGGCACGATGAAGCATGTGGGTCACCGTGTGGAGGCGGGTCGTGGCCTCTGAATTATCCACTAGTCCACCTTTGAAAGTCTTCTCGGCTCCCTGCTTCGATAACTTCCGATGCTTCTCGAAGGCCTTATCGAACCCATCTCGATCCACCGTCATCCCTTCCTCCTGGCAGAGATCCTCCGTAAACTCCACAGGGAATCCGTAAGTATCGTATAGTCGAAAGGCTATGTGACCGGAAAGTGCGACCTGCCGACATGCCTTCATTTGCTCAATCACCTTCCTGAACTCAGACATGCCACGATCAAGGGTACTCTCGAATTTCTCCTCTTCCGCGATCAATTCCCGCAGAGTGCGATTGCGGTTTTCTTCTAATTCAGGGTATACCGAGCAATACTGCTCAATGATGGTATCTGCAATTGAAGCCGAAAACCCCATTTGCAATCCCAATTTCTTGCCGAATCGGACCGCCCGACGGATCAGTCGCCTGAGGACGTATCCTTGCCCCAGATTACTGGGCACGACGCCCTGTTCGTCGCCTAACATGAACACGGAACTCCGCAGATGGTCGGCCAATATTCGAAACGCACGAGTGGTTTCTGGATCCCGGCCAATTTCCCGGCCAGACAATCCAGCAATTCTCGCCATGGTCGGAGCGAACAGTTCCGTATCGTACACAGACGTCCTCCCCTGAAGCATGGCCGTCGTCCGCTCAACTCCCATTCCCGTGTCTACGCTGCGATGCTTCAGTGGAACAAACTGTCCTTCAGCGGTCTTCTCAAACTCCATAAAGACGTTATTCCAGATTTCGAAGTATTTGCCGCAGGAACATCCCGGCCTGCACGCGAGACCGCAAGCCCCCTTTCCCGTGTCCACAAATATCTCGGTATCCGGCCCGCAGGGCCCCGTATGGCCCGCTGGTCCCCACCAGTTATCTTCAAGTGGAAGCCGGTAGATGCGTGACTCAGGAATCCCCATCTTCATCCAGGCCCGAAACGATACTTCATCGGAGGGAACGAGTCTGCTGCCTTGGAAAACCGTCACTGACAACCGGTCCGGATCTAAACCCAACCACCTCGACGACGTTAGAAACTCGAATGACCACGCGACCGACTGTTCCTTGAAATAGTCGCCAAGTGACCAATTTCCAAGCATCTCAAAAAAAGTTAGGTGCGACACATCCCCGACACTCTCAATGTCACCGGTGCGAACGCACTTCTGGCAATCACATAGTCGCTTCCCAGCCGGGTGCGGCTCTCCCAATAGGTACGGCACCAGCGGATGCATACCGGCCGTGGTGAAAAGAATCGTCGGGTCATCCTGCGGAATTAAAGAGCTTCCTGATATTACCGAATGGCCTTTGCTTGCAAAGAATCCGAGGTAGAGATCGCGAAGCTCATTTCCTGTCAATACCCTACTCATATTCACCAGTGTTTTCCATTTGTACCGAGAAGAACCAACGGTAATAGCGCAGTGACCTGCAAACCCTCGACTCCAGCCGCACATCTCGGGAATCTCTTGACATGACGGTGACTTGTTACCATTTGATGCGAACTTGTCTCTTGCGTTGTCGCCACGGGCTTCTGGTTGCCCTGTTACCCGACAGAAACTATGAAACCGAAGTCTTCTGCCGGTTACAATTCGGGAGGCTCCTGATGGACAAGTATATCGAATTTGATGTGGATGACAAGGCGGAAATAGCATTTAGGTCTTCGCGTAGCGGGAGCATGTCCTTCGTTGTCGCAGCCCCGCTGTGCGGAGAATTTGCCTCTGTGCCCAATCAGTAATTTTCAGCGTATTCAACCGCCAGTTCACCTGACCTTCCCCATCTAACCCTGCCCGGCTCGTCGTCAGGCGATATTGCTATTATTGTACCGAACTCCCCGAACACGTCTATCGATTTAGCGCTGCCTTCCGGAATTGAGTGCACCTTTCACCCGTTGGGTTCTCCTGCCTGTAATAACCAAGGCCTCTCAAAACGCATTCTCGATGCACTCTTCATCCGGGGAATCTGTGTGTGACCCTTTTTCCCGGGAGGTGGAGATAAGGACGTTTTGAACCACAAATCAGCGACCGTCGGTCGCTGATTCATAATCATTCAGAGGGCGATTCACGAATCGCCCCTACGAATCGGAAACCCAGTCAGGGCGGTTCGCGAACCGGCCCTACCTTCGCAGAAATCAACCTGTGAACACGCGTGCCCCATGCCAGAAAAAATGGTCAGACATGGAAATCTACCCGGTTGAAGACATGTTTGGCAAAACGGGATATTTCGAGTAGAATACTATATGCTACGCCATCGCATAACATGCCTGAAATTCAGCAAGTAGTGATCAGTGATCGGAAGGAATGAGTTATGGCACAACTTCAAAAACCTGTCCAGGAAAAAAAATCTCAGAAAAAAAACATCGTTCTGCTGGGGGTTATCGTGGGATCACTTGTGCTGATCGCCGTATTGGTGATCGTTTTTGCCGGCGGATCCGGAACGAAGCCGCTTCCCGCACCGATGGCTCGTGAACCTGTTGCTCGTACCGGCGACGAAACCGCCTCGTCGGGGGATCAACGCGTCCAACGATCTCAAGGTATCAGCCCGCGAAGTGATCGCAGCACGCCAACTCCGCCTGCCCGACCTATCGTGCTTTCACCGCCTCCGCCTCCTTCCGCTGCAGACCAGAAACTCTATTCGGCGGCAACTGATTATTTGAGTCGCTATGACCTGGCCGTCCAAAGCGGCACCGGTTGGGCTGAATTATCCCGTTGGGCTGTGGAAAACGGTTTGTATGTTGAAGCCTATCATTGCGCCCGATATGCCGGTACGCCGACGAGCACGACGGCAGATCAAGAGATCAACGTACTTAATACCCCAATCCTGATCAGCGAACCCGCCGGCCAGCCGGGAGGAAGCCCCCGTGGGGGCGATGAAGCAGAAAACTGGCAGATCATTGATCAGAAAACCTTCGAAAAGAAGTACACTCTCAAGAGCAGATCCTCGGAATCTTTCAGCCGAGAGCAGCTTGTGTCTCAACTGGAGAAGTTACAGCCCGGTGATAGCAGCGCTGCGCAATCCGGCATCGCCGCCCTGCTGGTCCAGGTCGACAGCCCTCATGGCCGAGAGCTTTATAAGGAACTGATCGGCAAGCCTAATTTCTACGATATTCTCGTCCGGGCGATGCGACGGGCGTACTTTTCCGATCTTCCGGAAGAGCAGGCGGCGAAGGCAAGCTGGTTTCACTGCCCGCCGATCAACCTCTGGCTGGTGCGCCAGTTGATCGCCTATGCGCCTTCGGGCGGCAACCCGGTTGCCCCAGTTGCACCGGCTCAGCCGACCGGGACCGGTCAGCCTCAACCGTCGGCGTCGGCCGGGCACAAACTGCTTGTGTTGAGAGTCCTTGCCCGGCGAGGTGGAATCATCGGCGCCCAGTTGACGGGCGATCTGCTCCAGTCCGATGCTGATGGTTCGATCAGTCAGGCCCTCGCGAGCGGTACCCTATCACCTGAAATCTTCGCGCGCCTTACCGGAGCATACGCAGAACCCCTGATCAAGCCATTGGGCCAAGCCCTGCAAAAACAAAGCTCCCAACCCGAAGCACGGTCGGCGATGGCCCGATTAACTTCAAGATTATTCAATCCCCGGGCAGCCTCCGAGGTTTTTGTCAGTGCGCAGCAGGCCAATCTGTCGCTTGACGCCAAGACAGCGTTCTTCCTGGCGTCGAGCGGAGAAGAATATGCGATTCAGAATCTTCTCATGTTCGCACAAGCCGGAAAATTGACTTGGCTTGATGTTCCGGCCGTGATCGAGTTGTGGACAGACAAAGGCCAAGCGGCGGACCGATCTTTCTGGAACCGACTTACCAAGTTTGTGCCGATCCTGGGCCGGTCAACACGACCGCAACCGACCGGACAGAGTGATTCTAATGCGACTGGGCTGCCGGGACAGCCGATCTCACCTTTCCCGACGGCGAACCCGTACGGTCAGCAGCAGGAACAAGCCTCTCGACCTGTGGAAAGATCGTTCAAGAAGACCGTCGCCGTCGAGGCGGCAAAGCAACTGTTGATGGGACTGGGCCAATTGCCGGCGGCGGCTGAAGGTCCGACCGGTGTTTCGCCGCAAGGCTATCCCGGACGCCCTCAAGTCGCGCCTGCCGCCGGCCCAACCGGTCAAACTCCACAGCAGCTCAAGCGAGATGCCGTCCGCACGCTGGTGAGCTTGTACGACAAGAAACTCAGCCCATATTACCTGAGCTTGTTGAGCGATCCGAGCGTTGCCGGTTTCGCCCGGCTGGGACTGTGCTTGATAAACGAACGTAATGCCGTCGGCAATCTGATTACGCAATTCCAGGCTGAGGTCAATGATCCACCCTTCGGGCTAAGCTCGGCCGACGATGATCCTAAAACCGAAGGCTCTGCGGGCAAGATCGCCGTCCTGCTCGATGCACATGGGCTGGCGACGGCCGGTATCACCACCCGCGATGCGCTTGTTTACTTTGACAACCCTCAGGCAGCAGGGGCATTTCATTCTGCTCTGACCAAGCTCATCGCAAATCAGACCCCCTTGAGCAATCCGGAAGCCGTCGTCAAGGGAGCGAACCAGGTCATGCTGGCTCTTGGACGGTGGCAGGGGTCGGCAATCGCACGAGCTCTTGAAGACCTGATCGGCTCGACCGGCAATTTCGGACTGGGTGCCGAAGGCGGACAAGCTGCGTACGGTCAAGGCAGCAACCCCGCGACCCAACTCAGGCGAAGAACGTTGGAAGTCCTCGGCCAGATTGGTGATGAACCGGCGATGGATGTGATTTTGAACATGGCAACCTATGGTCAGGATGCGCCCGAACTGTGTACTGCCGCTCGTTTGGCTCTGGCCAAGCGCGGATACCCGCTCGCGTTGGATATGTTCATTGATATTCTCGATCCGGACAGAAAAGACGCCGCTGATGCCCGCGCGCAAGACCCTTTTCAGCAGGCGTTGCGACAAGCGGATCCGAGCCTGCAAAGCATGTCCGATGTCGCGTTGATTGCCATCGTTCGGACCCGAAACATGTCCGACAGCCAGGCCGACCGCATCCTTCGACTGGTGACCAGCCTGGGCCAACCGCAAGGGCAAAGCAATTCATGGCAAGGCAAAGGTGACTTGCAAGAGCGGCTGACGCTGAACCTTCTTGAGAATGGCCATCCAAGGTTACTCAATGGTTTGGCTCAGATCATGCGCAACGCCCCACCGGTCCTGTCGTCGCCACAAAGAGCGGCCTCGTCCGCGCCCTATTATTGGGATCGTCTCGATTTTCAAAATCAGGATAAGGCGTTCGTCGCCATGATCGAAGCCTTGCGAAAACATGGCTCCTTCGACGACGAGCAGGCCGTTGTCGAGTTGATTAAAGCCATCGTTACCCGCCAGGAAGTCTATCTGCTGACCCGTATCTATGAGAGCTCGAAAGATCTCGGCAATGATGTGATGAAGTTCAGCGATACGGTGAAATTCAATACATCTGTGCTCGCCGAAAACCAAGCTGCACAGGGCGGCGGGTCAGCGTCGCCCTCCGCAGCCGATCGTCAGCGCACCGGGGAAAATACTGAACAGGCTCCGCCGCAACTGGATCTGCCGTCTGCGTCTCGTCGTCAATTGGATACATTACCCCACCTGGCGTCGCTTATGGGTATTGATCTGGTTGCCTCGTTCCGCAGTGCATCGGCTGCACTTAAATCGTTCAACGACCTTCAATTCTTCAAGTGTCCGGCCTTTGTGGCTCGGCTCCATTCCGGTGATGTCGAAGCCACCAACGACCTGCTCGCTTACCTGGCGAATCCCGCTTCGACGAATTCCGACCCGCGGATACGATCGCTGGCCCTCGAACTGCTGGAGCAACAGGGTGGGGTGGAGTTTCTGGACCTGCTGGGCAAGATCGTCCAGAAAAGCTCGGATCCTGTTTGGCAGCTTCGATTGGCTGACTCAGCCGTGCTGGTCACTTCGAAACTCTGGCAGGATCAGATGACAGGCAAGAACATGGTCTTGTCCGACACGAGCAGGATTTCGCCGGTATCACTCGGCTGGCGAACCCTTGCTCAATCCAGCAACGTATCCCAGGAACTCGCCAATCGTCTTATTATCGTTCTGTCAGCCTGCCAGGCCGACCCAGACACTCTTGGGGCGATTCAGAAATTGCTGCGAGATCAGATAGGACGAGGAACCCCGATCTCTGAACAGGCCGTCGGCTGCATGGCGCAGGTGCTGTCCGGGCTGGTCCCGACGGGCAATAAGGACATCGTGAACCTGTACGAAATGATACTCACGACAGCCAACCGACCGGCGGGCAGATATGCACGAACGGCAGCCGGAAAGACGGGTCAGCCACCTGTTCAATCACAAGTCGGCAAATTCGTTTATAAGAACATTGCCCCCCTCCTGATCTCCGCTCTTGCTGCGATGCAGTCGCCGGAAAGCGCCCTTGTCCTGCAACAGATGGCAAAAACCCGAACTGATCTGCTGGGTGAGATTGCCGTCACGCAATACCAGACAAATCCGGCCCTCGCCAGGGGCCTTCTGAAACAGGCAATTTTTCAGAGCCGAACCAACCCGGAGACGGCTGAACAAGCCAAATCAGCCTTGACCCGCATCTGCGCCGAACCGACCAACGACAGCATGGATTTGGTCATCAAGGCCATCATCTCCGGACATCAAACCGTAAGCGACGCGGCACTGAGCCAGATGGATCAATGGATTGCCAACACGAATGCAGCCCAAGCGGTCGATTTCAAAACCGCTATACGGAGCATGCTGATCAGCCTCGTCGGCCAGCAAAACACCGAACCAGGCCAATTCCAAAGAATTACCGATCGAGTCATAAAGCTGGCCACACCGTTCGCCATCGACCCGGATATCGCCCGGATGATCGAGCAGGTCGAAAAAGCCAAGGAACGCGCCCAGAATCGCAATGCCGCTCCTTCAAGGCGAGCCCCTGGTGGCTACCCTCGGTAGCACGGGAGTGGAATGCGTCAGAAATTTTTACGACAATGATGACGTGCCGCCTTCTGTCAGCGGGTCAACTATTCCCGCCTCTTCGAACGCTCGTTGGCGTATCCGGCACGAATCACACCTCATGCACGGCTTGTCCCCGGCCTGTGGATTGTAACAACTCCACGTCTTGGCCAAATCGACCCGAAGTTCACGTGCGAGGTGCACGATCTGCACCTTGGTTCGATCGATCAAGGGGGTCTGTATTCGAAACCGCCCCGCTCCTGTCATGCTTGCCTTCGTAGCGAGATTGGCCATTTCTTCGAAGGCCTTGATGAATTCCGGACGACAATCAGGGTACCCGCTGTAGTCAATCGCATTCACCCCGATGAAGATATCGAACGCACCTGAATGCTCGGCGCAGGCCAGTGCTAATGACAAAAACACCGTATTTCGTGCAGGAACATAGGTGGCGGGAATCTCCGCCGACAGTTCGTCCGTCGATCGATCCAGGGGAACCTCCTGACCGCCCGTCAAGGCCGAGCCGCAGAAGAGAACCGGATCCAGACGAACGATGATGTGCCGCGCAGCGCCGAGCTGGTGGGCAATCGCTTCGGCTGAGGCGACTTCTCGTTGATGGCGCTGCCCATAAACAAACGTCAACGAATCGCAGCAAAAATCCTGTTTTAACGCAATCGCGAGTGTGACAGCAGAATCCAATCCTCCGCTGAGCAGCACAACCGCGCGCTTGTTGGCCCCGGGTTTCTCCTCTGATGCGTTCACGATTCTCACCTCCTGACTATGATCGTACGAGTATCGTGTCATCAGTCTAACACGCGCACGAGGTCCATGCCACGCCTATCTGAAGCCTCGATTCGTCGACATTCATGTTGAGAAATCATCGACGATCGAAAGAGTTAGTAAAGCCCGTTTGCACAAATTGCCGAAAAGATATGTGTTGGAGATGTATTGTTTATGATGCAATTTGAAAACTGAATGAATGAAACCGCGATTGTTTGAGAAGCGAAAAACTTCTTTCATATTCTTTTTTAAGTTTTTTCTCTTGACAAATTTTGAGTTTTGAGCAACAACTTTAATAGTAACACGTTGTTGCTCTTTGGAAATCTCTTTTCTGTATTTGTTGTGGAGGTAACACTATGGCGAAAGCAAAGAAAGCCACCAAGAAGAAAGCTGTGAAGAAAACTGCGAAGAAGAAAGCCACCAAGAAGAAAACATCCGTGAAGAAGAAAGTCGCGAAGAAAACAGCCAAGAAGAAATGACGACATTGGCAAAGACACGCTGAAGAAAATGATCGGCGTGTCGACCTTGGAAAAACTTCAAGGATCAGAAAAGATGGAAGGTCCTAAGCCACGGCGGGATCTTCCATTTTTTCGTTTTACCCTTGATCCATTCGGGGAAGCTCAATCGTCCGTCGCGGGGAAAAGGCATCCTGTTAAGGCCGGGGGTGAAATCGGCGATGAATGGCCTTAAGGCGTTTGCGGTCGATATGAGTATATATCTGCGTGGTCACCACGGAGGCGTGGCCGAGGAGCTCTTGAACGATACGCAGGTCGGCCCCTCCTTCCAGAAGATGCGAAGCAAACGTATGCCGCAGCGTATGCGGCGAAACTTCCTTTCCCAGCCCCGACAGGCCCGCATATCTCTTGACCAATCGCCAGACAATCGTCCGTTCCATGCTTCGCCCGCGGGCCGTCAGGAATGCGGATGGATTTTGAAGGTCTCTTACCAGTGTCGGACGAAGATGCGAAAAATAGGCATGCATGGCCTTGATCGCAGGCTTTGCTATCGGCACGATCCGCTCTCGCCTGCCCTTGCCTATGCAACGCAATATGCCCACGGTCAAATCGATATCGCTCTGCCTCAAATCACAAAGCTCTGACGCCCGCAGACCGCAGGCGTAGAATAATTCAAGAATCGCCCGGTCGCGCAGATACATTCGGCTCGCCGGGTCGATCGCATTCAGAAATGCATCCACCTGTTGGCGTGACATAACCCTGGGCAACTTGTGAGCAGGCTTGGGCGCATCGAGCAAGGTGCCCGGATCGACGGATATGATCCGCTCCACGAAGAGATATTTCAGGAACGTCCGTATCGCCGCCGACACCCTCGCGGTAGAAGCCTGAGCATAACCTCGGCTGGCCAGTTCGCCCAGATAGCCGCCCAGACTGGAAGGGCTGATCTTCCCGGGTTGGGTCACCCCCTGCTCGGTCATGGTATCAACCAGACCCCTCAGGTCGCGGCGATAGGCATCCAAGGTGTGTTTTGAAAGTGCACGTTCGATGGCGAGATGATTGAGAAAGCGTTCAACCAGCAAGTTTAGATTCGGTTTGACGGCGGGCTGTTCGTCGCTCATGTTTACGTCGCTCGTAGACGGGACAGTGTTCAAAGTTACAGGCACACAGCTCGAACGCGTCCTGAATGTGATTGAGGCTCAAGTGTTCGGAACAGCGAGAATCGGCCGAATCGATATGAGGACATATCTGACCTGAGAATGCACTCCTATCTGTCGCCATCTTTTTCGATCCTGACGAGATTCGTTCGAAACGCTGTTCCAATATCTGTTTATCGACACGGCAAAGCGCATTCCTTTAGCGCCGCTCAGACCGAGCGATACCTTAGACGGGCATCCCCGTGATCTTACCCTCAAAAACCATGGTACGGTCGACAAAACCCTGCACATAACAGACGCTTCGTCGAGGTCTGACCTCGATGGCCCTGCCGGCGATAACCAGTCGGCACGGAGGCACAACCGTCCCTCGGAATTTCACCTCGTCCACACCTCCAAAACCAATAAACTTGTCGGTCTGCAGCATCATGTGCGTGCAGTAAGACACCAATTGAGCAGCGGCCTCGATCATCAGTACGCCGGGAAGCAACGGCCGACCCGGAATGTGTCCCCGGGTCCAGAACTCATCCTCCCGGACCTCTTTATAACCGACGACCTCGCCCTTTTCTGTGTCCAGATAGACGATGCCGTCCAAATGTTCCATTTCGAATCGCTGAGGATTTACCTGCCGTATCCCTGCTTTATCGATCAAAACCCGCCCAAAATTGATTTTCGACAGATCAACTATCGGTTCTGGTGGCATGACTGGTTGCTCTCCGTTCGACAAACCCGAAGGCAAGGTTGCTTGAAATGACGGCACAAACAGATACCGACACGCCTAAACCGTTTCCGATCGCACTTCGAGGATCCGTTTTCGAATATCCTGCGAGACCGCCTTTATGTCCTGCATAGCCTTTCGGACGCGGGTGCCGGCCGCTTTGTTGCCGCCCTCTGCCTTAGCCAGGTCATGCTCGACTTCCGCTACCATTTGTTTCAACTTTTCATACTGTTCCATTTTTTGATACTCCGCTAAAAACTGGCTTTGTTGATCGACTGAAAACTTTTGATTTGCTTCAGGTCAGGAATACCCGTACTCGCGCCGGCAGCCTGAATGCAAAAGGCTGCGGTGGCGTTGCCCAGCAGACACGCCTCAGAAAACGCGTATCCCAGTGACAAACCCGCAAGGAACCCGGCATCCCATGCGTCACCGGCCCCGGTCGTATCGACCACACGTTCGACCTTATAGGCCGGAATATGTCCATTTTCCCCGTTTTCCGTCGAATAGCAAATGCCTTTTTCCCCAAGCTTGACCACAATGTTCTTGCCCCCGTCGTCCTTCAGTGATCGGACAATCTCCTTTGGATCTCTTAATCCGGTGATCGCCCGGGCCTCGGCTTCAGAGGGCACAAAGTAGGTCAGGTGCGGCAGCATGGGCAAAATCACTTGTCGCCACTTTTCGGAACGCCCGTCATAAACCGTGTCCAGGATCGTCGCCACGCCGCGGCGGGCAAGCTCTTTCAGCACGGGCACGAGGGGCGGACCTTCGAGCGCAGGCATGACCATCACGCCGCCGATGTAGCAATACTCGTGCTCCGAAACAAAATCAATGTCGATTTCATCGGCTGCGAACGTTCCATTGGTGCCGACGGTATGGAAAAAACGTCGCTCGCCGGTATCGTCAACCATCACAAAAGTAAAAGGTGTACCGACAGTTTCATCCCGAAGACACCCACGAGTATCCACGCCATGCTTCTCGGCTTCGCCGATCACAAAGTCCCCGAGCATGTCTCGACCCACCTTCACGATCAGACTGTTCGCAATGCCCATTTTGCCCAGATCGATCGCACAATTAACGGCGCAACCCCCCGTTGTTATCCGGAGGTGATCAAACATGAGCAACCCCTTGGGTTCCGGAAATTCCTCGATGGTCCTTGCGATAAAGTCTGCTGTGGCGATGCCCAAGTTCACGATCCTGCTGCGCATAGACGTCTCCTGGTCAATCTGTATCACTTGTGGTTCGAGTCGTTACCTGTTTCAGCTCGTGCTGCCAAGCCTCCAGTTGTTCGCTGAAACTCTCAAACTGACTTCGTACATTTCGCACCGTAGTTCGTATCTGGTCAACCAGCCCGTACTTCTCATGCCAACCCACGGGCCAAGCGGGCATTCGGCCGGGCAACTGGCGGGAAAGACTCTTCTGCTGGAGTTCCGGCCGATGCTCGGGCATCGTCAGTTGGACCAATCCAAAACGTCGATCCGCCTGCCGCTGGAGGATACGATCTCTTGCGATCCCACATCGCTCGCAAAGTCCCATCAATTCCCGCTTGTCGACCTCCAGCGTAAATGGATCATAGAGGAAAAGCACCTTCAGATGTTCCTGCGAGCTGATCCGCGTAAGCTCCGTCGTGAGTTCGTCTCTTTTCACTTCCTGATTTCTCAGCCACCCTCGTCCGAAACGATCGGACAGGATCACCACGACCGGCCTGACGTGCGGGCGGATGACCAGGAACAACGGCATGTCCGATAGCGACGTCCGGCCGAACGGCACCTTGGCAAATTGACAAAACCCTTTTCCCGTCCAACCCGCAGGAGCAATCAGCGGCTCCTGATCAGGATCCGTGGAAATAACGATGGGTTCTTTGTCGGCGTTCTCGGATGAGGCGTCGCGAACGCCCGATGGGAGCCCCAGGAACCGCCAAAGCCGAGGTTTATCATTTTGAAAGGATTCGCCCCCAACATCGAGAAGCTCAGTCAACGGCACCGGATGGCCGCCCGTCGCTTCGTCCGACAGGCAGATCTCCAGCAACGACAAACTCTCCTCAGAGGATGCACCCGCCGTCCTATCCTGCGTCTCCGGAGGTACGATGCCCATAAGAACCAGCGACTGCACGATCACCTCCGGCGTCAATTCGGTGCTGAGCAATGCCTCAGATCGGCTCTTTTCTGTTGCCAAGATCTCGCGCGATGAATCCTTCATTACGTGAACCGGGATGACGAGCTGGCCGACCCCATCACCCGATTGATTTGTCGCCGCCGGTTGACCCGCACACACAGACAACACCCTAAGCGTCATCAAGAAGATTGAAAACAATTGAATGACCCTGCTCCAGCCAAGACCGACGCCGCTCATCTTTATAACTCTAACGGTGAGTGCCCGGCATTTCAAGCCCCGCCCTGATCGTTCTTTAACGTGCCTTTACCCAAAAACGGCTGAACCGCACCAACGTCAGCAGTCGATATCTAACTAACAGCGGTTTCCAAACCCTCAAGAGCGCCTGTGATGCCGGCCCCCAGCGGGCGGGTGGGCTTTGAAATGGGTTGTAAGATACATTCAGGAGTTCTCTTCAATGAACAACGGCAAGCTTGAGCGACGGGATTTTCTGAAGATTATTTTCATGGGCACCTTTCTGGCTCTGAGCGGTTCGTGGAGTCAACTCTTGGCAAGTGCCTTGCCAAGTCAACCTGCCGGACACTCTCTGTCGGATATGCAACCGGGAAAATCGCCCGTTGTAGTTGTCACGAGCGACCATCCTGTACTGCAGCACGACGGAGCAAATCGACGCATCCTACGGGAAATGATCAGTACGGGCCTGATTGAGCTTACCCACGGTTCGTCGGTCAGATCGGCCATCGATAAGCTGTTCGACCCCAAAGACATTATCGGCTTCAAATTCGACAGCACCAACGAGCAACTGCTGCGAACGAATCAGCCCCTCGCCGAGGAACTCCTGCGGGTCTTTGTATCCGAAGGCGGCTTTGCCCCGGATCAGCTCATTTTCGTCAATGTGGCTCCCGACCCGGCA
>Ga0315281_10003428_pt1 | contig 23208 bp, 21 predicted proteins | sample YL17G07_0_MG_FD_204540 | JGI IMG/M metagenome (GOLD analysis project Ga0315281, IMG submission 204540) | Sediment microbial communities from Yellowstone Lake, YNP, Wyoming, USA - YL17G07_0 | ecosystem: Environmental > Aquatic > Freshwater > Lake > Sediment | place: USA: Wyoming | collected... | reverse complement strand
TGCCCAGGCTTTCCCCAAGCTCGCCCAGGCCATCATAGATGGCGACATTGACTCGGTCTCCATGGGTGCTGACGTCGAGTACACCATCTGCTCCGTCTGTAGCAACAAGGCGCACGACGTACTCCAGTACTGCACCCATATCCCCCAGATGAAGGGCCGGGTAGTCGAGACCCTCGACCAGAAGACCGGCAGCCGCATCAAGAAGCTATGCTACGAGGACTGCTACGGCGTCTCGTTCTTCGAGATCTCGTTCGTCTTCGATCCAGCCGACGAGTCGGCGCTCATCTCTGACGTGATGCTCGCATCAGCCGGGAACCGCTCCCTCGCCCACCTCCGCCGCAGCCGCGAGACCATCGCCGCCTACAGCGAGCGCCTGGGGACCTCCTTGGTGAAGGTCGCCTCCATCAGGACCTCGGACTTCTGCCAGGCCTGCGGTAGTACGGACATATCGATTTCAAAGACCGGGGCCAATTGCCTTGACTGCAAGTTTGAGTTCACGGCCGACAAGGTCCTGATGAGCCTGCCGCAGGAGGTAGACACCCTGCGCGACGAACTGAACTGCCCACAGTGCTTTACCCCCGAAGCGCTCGTCCGTACCCGTGACGGCCACGTGCCGATCAGTACCATTGAGGTGGGCGATGAGGTTCTGACCGAATCAGGGGACTTCAATAAGGTCCTCAGTGTCTATGAACATCAGTTCTCGGGACTCTTGAGGGAGATCGAGACTACTTCGACGATACGTCCGATTCGGATGACTGGTGAGCATCCATTGCGAGCCATGGTTGGGTATCACCGTAAGGTTGAAGGTGGTAAGGAGCAAGAAGAGCGCCGCCTAGACTGCCTTCCTTCTGGATCATGTAGACATAATCTGAAAAGGGATGCTGCAAGAACGCACCACCACCTAGAGTGGGTGGCTACAGAAGACCTTGAGAAGACATACGTCGCCCTGGGGTTTCCCTCGGTTGAGCAGGAAATATCGAGCGTAGAAGTCCCAGCAGACTGCTTCCGCTATGCATCAAAGGTGCCCAGTACGATTCCACTTAATGACGATTTCCTTTGGATTGTGGGTCTCTACGTCGCTGAAGGTTCGGGTGGGAAGCGCGCCCTATCATTTGGACTCCACGCTGATGAAATGGCCTACCAGCAGCGGATCATAGACTTCTTCTCTCAGTTCGGAATCAACTCCCGCACATGGGAACGTGGCGAAAATGGAGTAACCGTCGAGGTCTACAACTCCGTGTTCGCTAGGTGGTTCCCACAGTGGCTAGGGAGTGGCAGTGCAAACAAGAGTATACCCGAAGAACTAATGACTCTTCCGCTAGAGAAGGTCAACATCGTACTCCAGGGAATCTTCGATGGAGACGGGACCAGATCCCGTGATCTCATCGGACAGACCTCGCCAGTTCTTGCGCTTCAAATAACCGAAGTGGCACTTAGAAACGGCGGAGCGCCTACGATTTCAACCCAATATCCAGAAGGCAAGAAGGCAGTCTATACAGTCAATGGTACGACCGTCGCAACTCTTTCGCGCACTCACGAAACTAAGCGTGGAACGTGGAAGTTTGAGGGAACAACCCTCTCTCGTATTACCCGCAACGAGGCAGTGCCATACATTGGGCCAGTTTACAACCTAGAGGTAGAGAACGATCCGACTTATGTCATTCAGAACCTTGTGGTCCACAACTGTGGATCAGAGTGGAACGGCATGGTCTGCACCAACTGCTTTGGTCCAGATACATTAGTAAGGACCAAGAGTGGGTACGCCCCCATCTCTACGATTGAGGTAGGAGAAAAGGTCCTCACTGAATCTGGTCAATACCATGAAGTCCAGAAAGTCTACGAGCATGAGGTCCACGGCCTTGTCTACAGCCTGAGGACTTCAACTATGACCTCCCCGGTCCTGGTTACTCCGGAGCACCCACTGCGGGTTTTGGTTCCGACGACGGACCACCAGGGTTGCCTCCCTTCCTTCTGTAACAAGGAAGTGGGTACCGAGTGTCCTAGGGAGATATTGAACGAAGCCAATAGAAATCACATCTTAGATTGGAAGCCTATCCAGGATTTGAAGGTAGGAGATTGGGTTTCGATGACCCTGGATCGGTCGGTCAGGGATATTGAGGTTGTCGAGGTCCCAGAGCCCTTCAAGGGGAAGCGTGAGCGGCGCGGACTAACATCCTTCAAGCTGACCGATGAATTCCTTTGGGTCATCGGGCTCTACCTTGCAGAGGGTTGTGGCGCCACTAGGGGGATTACCTTTTCCCTACACCGGGATGAGGTTGGATACCAAGAGCGAGTACGGGCGTTCTTCGAAGCTGCTGGGTATACCACCTCGCTCCGATTCAATCTAGATTCAGATAGTGCGATAGTCCAAGTGAATAGTTCTACGCTGGGTGAATGGTTCCCGGTATGGCTCGGGAGTGGTTCCGCAAATAAGCACATCCCAAACGAGCTGATAACACTGCCCAACGAGAAACTCCGGATCATCGTCGAGGGTATCCACGATGGAGATGGAGATACTAAGTATCCCCGCTTGGGGCAGACATCTGAGGTACTCGCCCTCCAGGTGATGGAGGTCAGTCGGAGGCTTGGACTCCAACCGACGATGAATATAGAGGTCCATGATGATAAGAAGGACGTTTATCGGGTTACTGGCCACGTAGCAACCCTAGAGCGAACGCACAAGGGCCAGCGTGGTACCTGGAACTTCCAAGATACGCCCCTAGCCCAGATAACTGAACTGGAACTCACCCCGTACTGTGGGCCAGTTTTCAATCTGAATGTAGGGGTAGACCATAGTTATGTCGTGCAGAACATCACGACAAAGAACTGTGGATTCGAACTTCCGCCTGAGGGGCTTGGCGACCCAAACACTGACCCACTCGGCCTTGCTATGCCGATGGGGAAGCCAGATGGGAACCCTCAGGACGAATCGGAGGAAGGTGGGGCCCAAGGCCCACCCGCTCCCGGAGCACCAGAGTCAGGCGAGGACGATTCCAATCAGGAGGCTAAGCCTTCGAAGGATAAGTCCAAGCCCAAGGACAAGGGTGACTCGGAAGATAAGGGCAAGAAGAAAGCCCCACCAGAAAAAGCCAAGGACGACAATAAGAAGAAGAGCGGGAAGGAGGACCACGTTGTGAGTAGATTTGATAGCTTCGCTAAGGAAGCTACTCTACCGCAGGACCCGACCTACCGCCAGGACACGTCCCCCGCAAACTCGGTCCCACCGTATGGCCAGGCCATCCCCGGTGGTACCCCGCTTGAGGGATTCGAACCTGCACTGGAGCCAGCACCCGCTGCGCCCGCAGTCGTGCAGGACCTGGACGCTCCTGATGTATCAGGCCCCGTCGGCCAGTCCGGCGTGACGGTAGTCAACCAGCCGCAAGGCCCAGGGACTACCCCACCGCCGGGATCGCAGGCAGGCGAGGCGCTGAACAGCCAGGGACAAGGGAAGGCCGCGTCCCAGCAGGATAGGAAGGCTGAATTCTTCATCGCGCGCGCGGAAGCGCTTCGTGAGCGTGCTGATGAGTTCGAGAAGAAGGCTGAGGCCGTATATCAGACCGACGTGCGTGACCTCGACGCCCCGCCCCCAGTGGACGTAGGCGCCGACGCGACAATCGACGTGATGAAGGCCATCGAGCAGCCCGAGCAGTTGCTACTAGCAGACACCTCGGATGTCATCAATCTAGGCCAGGGAACTGGTCTCCCGGTTGCTGATACCTTCCGTGAGCGCCTGCCACAGCAGGTAAACCCCTTCAACGACGCCGCTCTCCGTCCGTATGAGCCAGTCAACCCACAGGTTGAGGCTTCTACGAAGGAGGCAGCCAAGTGCAAGGCCGGTTGCGAGTGCCCTGACGGGTCTTGCAACTGCGGGCCGTGTGAGCTTTCGAGCAAGCACAAGAAGTCCGCCGTTGAAGAAGAAGCAACCCGAGTCGCAGAAGCGAAGGCCCGTGAGGACCAGCACATCGCCGCTGCAAAGACGAAGGTTCTTCGTTGTGCCAACTTCGTCGACGAGCGCATCGACCTCGGACTTTCAGTCGAGGCCGAGAAGTACGCCGACGTTGCGCGCTTCGAAGAGATGGATGACGCGACCCTGGATGGTTTCATCCAGGCGACCCGTGAGTTCAAGGCCAAGGAGATCAAGGTCGCGGGCAGGCGGATTCGTGTTGCTGCATCCGAGGACAGGGGTCCAATCCGTATGCCGTCGCTGGGTAGCGTTTCACGCTCAGTGGTAGAAGAGGATGACCCGGCCGACGATTACGCTGTATTCCTGTAAGAAAAGGAGGAGATAGATGTTCAGAGTATCACTAGCAAATGCATTCGCACACAGAACTCTACGCCCACTCCTTGAGAAGCACCAGGCAACGCCGGTTGCAGGTACCGTTTCGTTCGTAACTGACCAGGCCACTACCCCGATCTACTCGGGGATGGTTGCCAAGTTGCACACGGACGGTACATTCCGTATTGCTGCAAATGGCGACATCGCCTACGGGCTGTTCGCACTGGACGCCAACCCGACCATTAACGACCTGGACGGTCAGCCTGCTGACCTAGCCCCGTTCGCTATTTGGCAGGGTGGCCCCGATGCGTACTTCCGTATCGATTCGCCAGCATTCAACACGGGGGGTTCTATCGCAGTTGGTGCGTTCCTGTACCCGGATGCGGCTGGAAAGCTCGCTATCTCGGGTCAGAACAGCGCTACCAACGCCGAGAGCCCCGCAGCGCAGATCGTCGAGGTAGTCTCCGCGACTCGCCTCGTCATCCGCGTCCTACTGCCGACCGCTGCCGACGTGGCTTAGCCCGAGAGAGGAGAGAAGACCAACATGACTAGAGCAGCCAACCCGGCTCCACTGGTGGACAATGCTGACCTTCTGCCTCGTGTTGCGAAGAAGTCCGACGACTATGTCGCCGAGATCCTTCGCGCTCAGGCGAAGCTCAAGGAAGCCCGTGGAACGACCGTAGTCTCTACCCGTGAGAAGCAGCGTCGTCTAGCTGCCATCCTTTCGGACAAGGAGAACTACATGAAGAGGCTGGGCCAGGGTATGATCGGCCCGATCCAGCTCAAGCTCCGCTACCAGGGTATGGTCCGCAACGTCCTCCTAGAGGACCCGCTGACCCCTGGTATCCCGGTTGAGTACGACATCCTGGACGATCTAGGCCAGGCGTACATCCTTCACGGCAACGAGGGCGAGGTACGAGTTACCCCGTTCGAGGGCAAGAAGGCGCCGGTTCGCTTGTTCCGCATTGCGACGTTCCCGCAGGTTAAGAAGGAAGATCTTTGGTACCTTCGCGTGAACATCGTCGAGTACGCGCAGGACGAGTCCAAGCAGTCCGTCATGAAGCAGGAGGACGCACGACTAGTGACCGTCCTCGATACTGCGATCACCGGCTACGGGACCAACGCCGACCACCTAGTGTCGACTGGAGCCCACGAGGTCAACGAGCTTTCGGGCTACTTGACCCCTGACAGCTTCTACGACCTAGTTGCGAAGATCGACGTCCACGAGTTGGAGGCTGCAAGGCTTCTGATGAACCCCGCCGACTACAGGGACCTCTACAAGTGGGACCTGAACCAGGTTGGTATCAGCTTCAAGGACCGCGTCGTCGCTGGAGAGAAGATCCTCACCTTCGGTGAGTTCCAGATCCAGCGCTCGATCCAAGTCCCGGCTGGCACCGTGTACCTGACCCCGGCACCCGAGTTCCTCGGCGTGTTCCCGGTCATGTACTCCCTGGACGTCGAGGAGAACCACACCGTCGAGAAGTTCCACAAGGGTTGGGTCATGGACGAGCTTGTCGCCATGTCCGTTTTGAACCCCAGGGGCTTGGGTAGGATCATAAAGTCATAGGCTAATCGCCTATGACCCAAGTCTTATCTAGACAGAGAGTTTGGCCTGATCCCTTTAGGGACGGGCCACTCTTTCGCCCATGATGTGGTAAGATATGAACATGGTTATGAAGGCATGTTCTCACTGTGGAGTAGGATTCAACGCAGTCAAGGCCCAGCGCTATCACTCTGAATCTTGCCGCCAACTTGCGGCAGCACGCCGTACTAAGATCTGCCCTTCATGTAAGGAGGAGTTTGTACCCAAGGAGCCCACCAGGCAGAAATTCTGTTCTCCCAAGTGCATGTATGCAGCAAGAGAGGCGGACAGGCATCGCACGTGTGAGCAGTGTGGCCAATCCTATATACGTAAGCAGGTGGCACAGAAGTTCTGTTCCACGAAGTGTCGCAACGAGAGCCAGCGCCATGATCCTACATGTGCCTGCGGTGAATCTATTCCACGTTCTACTACCCGTGGTGGATCAACTTACTGGAGGATGTATTGCTCTGACGCCTGTAGGAACAAGTTCGGGAAGCCCACTTTTAAGAAGGGTTCCCAGGTCACCTTTACTTGTTTCGGCTGCGGTGAGGAGAAGACCGTGCCCATCAACTATCCCTCGGCCAAGAAGTTCTGCTCCAACGCCTGCGCCAAGCGAGGCATCCTCAAGAAGAAGATCGGGGTGAATGAGGGAGATTATGCTATCATCCTGGATTCCACGTGGGAAAGCCTCTTCTACGGCACTTGCGGTTTCCTCAAGGTCCCGATCCGCCGCTACGATGGTCCTGCATATGAGTACTCGGGTGGAAAGTACCGCCCCGACTTCATCGTTGGCGATTCGGTTATCGTGGATGTGAAGGGGTGGATGGATGGCCGTAGTAGGCAGGTCCAGCGCGAGGTTCCTGGGATTACCTTCGTGGATCAGCCCTTCTTGGAGATCCTCCGCAAGGCCGATTCCCCCGAGGATTTCCTCTCACTCCTAGTGTCTAACCCCTCCTAGCTCGCCCCTAAGCAGCGAAGGCAGGTATCTGTCCTTGAGGTGCGCCCCCCTTGAAGGGCGTATCTCCGTAATAGGGAGCCAGCGTGTTGCTGGCCTTGAGCTAGAAGGAGAGCAACGTGGCAAATGAACTCGCCGCCCTTGAAGGCAAGGGCGAAGACACCCAGGTTTGGGTGGAGAACCTCCTCGCATCGGACAGCGTATACCGCTCCGACAAGACCAAAGACAAGTACGCGATGTCGCCTCACGGTACCGTCGGGTCAATCATCCCCATGCCCGTGAAGGTGGCCAAGGAGGGCTACCTGCGCAGGGCGATCCTACGCGGGAAGGTCCGCTTCCTGACGGATGCCGAGGAGGCAGCACGCTCGTCCCAGCTCGTCTTGCCAGACGACTCGATCCAGGGCACCAACATCATGAAGTCACTCGAAGAGGGTGCCTCTGAGGTTGGGTCCCGCTACACCAAGAAGGGCCTGAGCGACGACGGCAACGAGCAGAAGTCCATCACCGCCAAGCAGGTGTGGTCCCAGAAGTCGAACAAGGCCTCCACGGTCCGCCGCTCCGAGCTGAAGGCCATCCCGGTCGTACCCGGTGAGGAACCCCAGATCATCGTCCCGATCGTCACCGACCCGGTCAAGGAAGGCGACCCGGGCTGGAACTCGGACACGGGGGTATAGGGATGCCTAGGGCGAAGAAGAAGGTCGTAGACCTAGCCGAAGAAGCCCGCCAGGAAGCGCTTGAGGAAGCGCGCCTGGAGAGCCTAGGTGAGGCCCTAACAGGAGCCCATGAGGAACAGTCGATGGATGATTTAGCTGGCTCCATCGGGGTGACCGCCGAGGAACCCAAAAGTGAGGAAGCCAAGCCTAGCAAGGCAGAAGCTGAAAGCGATCTCGGAGGCGGCCAGGGAGGAGTCGATGCGGGAGCCGCAGACACCGTGGGAGAGGCGGGAGGCGATGATGCAGATGTATCTGTTGAACCCGCCGAAGCCGCGCCCGAGGCGGCGTCAATCCCCATAAGCGACGCCCTGAAGCGTTCGTTCACCCAGGGCGGGGGTACCGTTTGGACCTCCTGAGCTAGCAGTGCAAGCCTAGGGCCCTGTCGCTCATAAGGGGGGGAGACAGGGTCCTTTGCTATGCGTTCTAGGAGGATGAGATGGCTGACGAACTGACCAAGGCGGAGTTGTACACCGAGGCCCAAGCACTCGAAATCGAAGGCCGCTCGACCATGGGCAAGGACGAGCTGGCCCAGGCGGTAGAAGCGGCTAGGGATGCCGACGCCGCTGTTGATGAGGCGGCGGCTGGGTTTGCTGCCGGGAGGGACAAGCTCGACGAGTCCAATGAACCACCCGCCGAGTCCCCTGCTACTCCTAAGGCGAGGACCACCCAGGGCGGGACCACCGTGCTGACGGACAGCGGGGAGTAGGGATGAGCAAGGTTACGGTACTGACCTACACGGGGGAAGAGTGGGGAGCCGCGCGCATGGCCGGTTCTGAAGATACCACCGGCGCGTATATCGGATGGGGCAGCGGGGAGGGGACCGCCGCGAAGGGGGATACCACCCTCTTTACTGAGGAGTCTGAAGACAGGGTAGCCGGGACAGTAAGCCTTGAGAGCACTGGGCCGACAGCCAAATACCAGGTCGAGGGCACCATCACAGCCGACGGCACCAAGATAATCACGAACGCTGGGAACTTCAGCGCCAGTACTAGCGGGACGATGATAGTCCATTCCAGCTTCGACGGGATACCCGTCGATGAGGGCGATGACATCACCTTTACAATTTCGATCGATCCCGCATGAGTTAGGGGATGTTGAGATGACTTTCAAAGGATATGTTTTTCATAGGAAGGATGGGACCTCTGGGATCGTCTTGCCGGGCCGCCTGGACGAGGAGATTGCTGCAAGGCTACATAATCGACCTGATAGCAGGCTTGTCAGACTTGAGCACGTAAAAAACGGCAACGTGCTCGACCATGGTCCCTGGCGCGTCCCAAGCAAGTGTTCCAATGGGTTTGCAAATACCATCGGGAACGAGGGAAAGATCGGCTGGACCTATCGTATCTCCGGGCGGTTCAGGGAACTCTTCCACATCGATGTCGTCTCGGTTCCCAAGGGTGAGCTGGTCCTCCAGGCTGGACTTACCGAGATAGGGGTCCCCTACGTCTTTGGCCAGGCCAATGGGCCAGAGGACCCCGGCAAGGATGAGTTCGACTGCTCCGGGTTTACGGAGTGGGCTTGGTCTACGGTAGGGGTCAGCCTGCCACACAACGCAGAGGCGCAGAGGACCGCTAGCAATGTAAGGGAATTCTCAAGCGCCACCATGGCCCTGCACGGCGATCTCGTCTTCATGTGGTTCCCGAACAGTCGGGGGATCCCGAGCAACCACGCCTCGCACGTCGGATTGTTCTACTCGTTTGGGAGCCCGATCAAGGTCCTAGACACCCGTAACCCGGTTAACGAGCCGGTCGCCATCCGCGATGGTGCGGGCATCATCGGCTATGGGCGGCCGAGTTAGGCCGCGATGGATGAGCAGCAGGAGGAGCCGCAGGTACCCGGTAGCTTCAGGGTGACCGTCAGGGCCGTCGTGAGGCGTACCGATGGGACCGTTGAAGACCTAGGGATCATCTCGGATAGTGGGGTGGTGGGCAAGTGAGCAGGAGGGACTCGTTCAGCGAGTATGCCACCGAGAAGATCGGCATCATCATCCAGGTTCTGGGTACAGATACCGATGCCAACGGTGACGTCCTCATTACCATAACAAGGGAGTCCGATGACACCGCCGTGGTCGACGCTGACACGGCCACTAGGGACGCGGCGGGTACCTACTCCTACGTCTTCTCGACCGACGTCTCCTCCACCAGGGGCAATTACACAGCTACCTGGTCGTTCGATGTCACTACCCCAGCGGCAAGCTCGCCAGACTCCAAGCAGGTGGTATATCAGTTCGCCGTCGGAGATGCTCAACCGTACTTCGACTCCCTCGATGGTCCCCAGCGCCAGCTAGTTGACAACGTCTACCACAAGATATCTGATTCTTTCGATTCCACCAGGGGTGGTCCCTATCTGTGGGAGCTGCCCCAGTCCTCCTTCAGCTTCGAGACGATCGCCAGGTTGATGGTCGTGGATGCGATCACCATCATCAACTACAGCTCCCCGAAGGCGTTCATCCCCCCCTACACCGTCGGGGCGAACTCTCCGAAGCCGTTTCCAACTGGGTGGTACGGGCTCTTGGAGAGGGCGACTCAGTACGAGACCTTTAAGCACCTATCCACCTCCTACTTGGAGGTACCAGATCCGATCGGGGTCAACGTAGCCCGTGTGGATCGCCAGAAGTACAGCCAGATGTGGATGCAAAGGGCCGACCACGAGAAGGAGGAGCTGGACCACATGCTCCACATGCTCAAGCGAGACATGCGCTTCGGCGTCAAGGCCCGCTCGATGCTCCTTGCTGGCGGTATCTTCCCGATCAGCTATCTTAATCCTGCTCGACCGAGGTGGCCTTACGTTTTGAGCCGCTTCTTCTAGAACCTAGTGAAGACGTAGGTGGGGTATACTTGGCGGAAGGAAGGAGGCCCAGATGAAGTGGACGGAAGAACAGCACAGAGCAGCATCCGAACGCGCCAAGGCGCGATGGGCTGATCCAGAATATCGCGCCAAGAACAAGGGCCACACAGGCAGTAAGCACACCGATGAATCCAAGGCCAAGATTGGTGCAGCAGCCGAGGGGCGCGAGTTCTCGGGTGAATCCAAAGCCAAGATGTCCACTGCGCAGGCCGAACTATGGAGGGACCCAGAAGTGCGTGCTAAGCGCATTGAAGGGTTGCTAAATCAGGAGTACTCTCCGGAGCGTATTGAGAAATCAATCGGTCGCCGCACCGAACTCTACTGGGCCGACCCAGAACGCCAAGAGCGCCGTAAAGCTGCGATGCAGAAGCTTACCCGGGACCCCGCGTACCAGGAGAAGATGCGCCAGGCCACGAAGAAGGCCTACGCCGAGGGGAAGATGGGTGGTCGGACATTCTCCGAATTGGAGATGCTCATCGCGCCGATCCTGGAGTCCATAGGATACCGCCACACCGGAGATGGGGGATTTTTTGTTGTTGGCCAAGGCATTACTCGCTGCCCCGACTTTAAGAAGCGAGGTAAGAAGCAGGTCCTAGAACTTTTCGGAGACTATTGGCACCTCGGTGACGATCCTGAAGCTACAGTCGAGTGGTACAAGGAGGCTGGCTTCTCCTGCGAGGTCGTGTGGGAGTCGGATCTATCTTCTTTCCTACATCAGTACGATCCTGTTATTGATGTTGAGTGGTCCCGCAAGCAGTTACGCCGCTACCTAAAGGGCATCGCGGTGTCCTCTTTAGCCTAATCACTTAGCTGGGTCGTCCATAAGAGGTGAGTCTAGAGGGGTGATCATATCCTCGTAGTCAAGAATACAGAGTCCTGGGCTAAGACCCACCAGCAGCGCTGGCACGCCGAGGCCCTCCAGCTATATGGAGAGCGTGTCATTGTTCGCCACCGTTGGAACATCCAGGACTACGCCGAGGGCAGGGTCAAGCGCTGCACTGTCTGCTCCGCCGGTACAAAGCTGAATGAGCAGCAGCGGGTCCGGATCATCGGCGCGAGTGGGGGGACGTTTACCCTGACCTTCGCTGGACAGGAGACCAGCGCAATCCCGTTTGATGCGAGTGAGTCCGAGCTACGGATCGCGCTAGAGTCCCTGGAGGTCAACAGCCCGGGGGACGTCTTCGTCAGCGGTACCAGTATCGGGGAGCTAGGGATGGTAGTCGAGTTCAGGGGGCAGTGGTCCTTCGTCGAGACTATCCCGAACATGACCTATGACGGTTCCGGACTGAACCCTGGGGCAAGCGTCGAGGTCATCCAGATACAGGCGGGTACCGGGGGGCTCTCCACCCAGGCGCGCATCTCCGCAGTCTACAAGCAGGGTGGTGATAGCTGGTGTCAAAACTGCTACGGGATCGGCTTCGACGGCGGTTTCGAGCCGATCATCTACGTGACCTTTGCGCTCATCGGGGATCAGCAGGCAGAGACCACCAGGACCATCGGCGGTGTCGTCCAGCACGAGGACCCCAAGGTCGAGTTCTCCTTCGAGCCCGTGGTCCAGGAGTTTGACCTCGTGGCCAGGATAGCTACCTGGGAGGTGGACAACATCACCCCCAAGACGGTCCACGGGCGCTTCCTCCTCAGGGAGGTCATGCCGATCACTATCAGAACCGGGCCCGGTACCCCAGACGACTCAATCGCGATTATGCCACCCGAGCTTAGGACCGCCTACCAATTCCCCAACCGGGACTGGATCGTCGGGCAGACCTGCGGGATTGAGATCGTCCCGTTCGAACACGTCTGGAACCTGGTCCCGCTTACCCGCCACGAAGAGCGCCTGGTCGAGATGGGGTTGGTAGAGAACCGCCGCTGGTTCGAAAAGGTTCACGTCGAGAGCCCGTTCGATGCACGAGAGACGCACCCATGAGCGACAAGAGGGGTGCACACCAGGCATCAAGCGTCAGGATGGACGTCCGCTCCGAGTTCGCTGCCGAGAACGCGACGAAGATCAACCGCCACGTAATCCTGGCGGTCGAGTCCGAGTTCAAGTCCCGTGAGGGGAAGAAGCACTACTACGTCGGGATGGACGTCGAGTCTGAGTTCAGCGCTGATGGGAAGAAGCACCACTACGTAGAGATGGCCGTCGAATCACCATTCGGGGTAGACCTTGGCTAACAGGGCGTTAGGTTCGGGTGAGGTGTTTTACCGTGGTAAGCAGATACCCATCTCCCCTGATGTTGCACACCAGATATCCCTGCGTGCTGCCGAGATAGTCCGCAGGACCGCCCCAGTGGGCCCCAACAACAGCCGCCGCCTCGTGAGGGCAACGTGGCAGCGCGGGCAGATCGGCATCCATATCCCTCCGCAGGCCATACACCTGCTCTACCTCGACCAGGGGATTCAGCCCTTCGTGATGACTGCACTTGAGGGGAAGGCACAGGGGCTCGACGAGCCGATCCTAACTCCACGTGGGTGGGTCCCTATGGGGCTGCTTGCAGTGGGAGATGAAGTCATCGGCTCTAGCGGGCAGGCGACTCGGATAGTTAGAGTATTCCCACAAGGAGAGCTTGAACAGTATCTTGTTAATTTCAGCGATGGGACTTTTGCACGGTGTAGCGGAGATCATCTGTGGACTGTCAGGAGAAGGAATCTCTACCATAGGACCGTCTCTACCGAGTATCTGTCGCGCATGATGCACGAGACGTGGTCCGTTGACACTCCTGGCCCTATCGAGTTTTCTCCAGGAGGAGTGCTTCCCATCCACCCATACCTTTTGGGAGTACTTCTTGGTGATGGCTGTATCGTCTCTGCTAGTCCTGCTATTTCTGCGGGCGAAGGTGAAGAGGCAGTGATAGATGAGGTCAAGAAAGTCCTTCCCGAAGAATTTTCCATGTATAGGTCGAATTCCTACCCTAACAGCAGTGTTTCATGGAGGATAGTCGCTGGGAAGAAAGGATGGAACGCCGGAGGTTACCACGGCAAGGACAATCAACGTAACCCACTTTCAGAAGCTCTCCGAAAGCTAAACCTCTGGGGTAAAAGAGCTTGGGAGAAGCACATTCCCGAAGAGTATTTATTCGCTTCGATACGAGATCGATTGATGGTGCTCCAGGGGTTGTTAGATACTGATGGACACTGTCAGTTATTCAACGGGGTCCCTTACGTCGGATTCACTTCGACCAGTAAAGATTTGGCCGATGGGGTTGCAAACCTTGCTAGGTCCTTAGGTGGCCGAGCATCGGTGAACACATGCAAAAGATTCAGACAAGACCGTACCTGTTGGAGGGTGACTCTGTCTCTTCCTCAAGATCTGATCCCCTTTAGAGCCCCTCTGGAAAAGAGATTGAATCGCTATCTAACTACCATTTCCAACAGAAAAGGGAAGGCAGATAGGAAGTATATCCAGTCGGTGGTAGCCGAAGGAGTCCGCGTCCCCATGCAGTGCATTTCGGTTGAGGCAGAGGATGGACTCTACGTCACTTCGGGCTACACGCTCACTCATAATACGATTCCAATTAGGGGTCCGAACGGCTCCATCAGCTTTAGGGTCGCCAAGAACGTGGGCAAGCCTCAGATATTGACCAGGGACGAGGGCGGCAAGATCATCTACTCGAAGATCCGTTGGCGCTTCCCCGGGGTAGAGCCAATGAACTTCATCCAACCGGCCCTGACACAAGCCATCCAGGAGTACTTCCGGAGCATGAAGTCAGACGACATGGTAGAGGCCCTTCAGAACTCTGGCGGAGAGCTTGGGAAATTCTTTGGGAGATTCAAGAAGGTGGGTGCCTGATGTTCTTGGTCGCAATCAAGTCGGCCATCGTTGAATCCCTCCGCAGCGTCTGGTACCAGGGGGGGAACGACGGGCAGGAGGCCCACACCTACAACCCACAGCTAACCCTGAACGACAAGCCACTCCCCCGGCGCATCACGGTCGAGTACCCGGAGGAGTCCCAGGACTGGCCATTCATCCTCGTCCAGGTCAGGCCTTCCGTCGTCGAGTGGACAGGCATCATGCCTGACGAGGTGGTAGACGCGGCCAACTTCTCGGACTCGATCGACCACTCCACGACTGCTGACTCTCCGGCTCCGGATGCACCCAGCTACAAGCTCATCCGCCAGGGGCGCTTCGAAGCCACCTGCATGCTCCAGATCTTCGCCCTGTCTTCTGAAGAGCGAGACCGCATCTGGGACAACCTAGTGAAGCTCATCATGATGGGGCGCAAGCGCAGCGCCACCAACAACTTCTACACCACCCTGGAGAACCACGACCTGGTCGGGCTGACCATCATGGAGGGGTCCGTGGACGCCGTGGGGGACACCATCTCGATGGGGACGCCGTGGGACCCAGAGCTGGTCAGCTACGAGGCCGCCGTCCAGTTCTCCATGCTGGGGACCTTCTACGCCGACGAGTACACCGAGGACCTAGTCCCCCTGAAGAGCGCCAAGGTCTACGAGTACATCGACTACGAAGGGGGCTCGGAGCCCTCTTGGCGGGGTGGGGACGACGCCTCCGGGGAGACCAGCGTGCCTCCGTTCGCAGGGGACTGGCAGGATTGGGGGAACTGAAAGAAGCCATGTTGGATGCTGTATTGGGCGGTACCTAGCGCCGTAAGCGGTGGATGAGCATGCTTAAGAGAGTGAAGGGGTAAAGCCAAAAGTGCCCACTGATTTCCGTACCTATAACGACCCCGGCGTCACTATTGAGGCGATTACGCCCCCGGTCGTATTTACCTCTGCTATTGAACCGACCATCTTGGCCATCGTGGGCAGCGCTCCGACCTCCAGGTTAGTGACCGAATCTGCCGTCCTCCTGTCCGCCTCCGTGGCTCGCCTGGTCACCTTTGGGGCCGATCCGGAGACCATCAACGTCATCGATCGGCTGCTGGGTACCCAGTACGTATCTGGGGCCATCGGGAGCCTGGACACGGGCATCGCTGATGACGATTCCTCTGCCACGGTGACGACCTACGACGGGGTCAACCTCGTAGGTCAGTTCACCATCCTCATCGACGACGAGGAGATCCTCGTGACGTCCGGTGGCGCGGGGACTAGCCAGAGCTGGACCATCACCCGCGCCCAGAATGGTACCGACGCCGCTGCCCACGGGCAGTACCAGGTAGTCAACACCGCCGAGTCCTACTCGGATACTCCTTCGCTCGACGTAGCTGTTCTAGCAGCTCCCATCACTTCCACCTCTTCGGTCTTCAACGTCGTCGAGGCAACCGGTGTCCAGGTGGTCACCCTCACTGGACTCAGCGGGACGGATAACTTTACGCTGACCTATGATGGGATAGCGACCGCAACTATCACGAACGGAACCAACTATACTCAAGCCGGAATTAAGGCTGCCCTTGAGGCCCTCGCCGCAATCACAGATGTACACGTACTAAAGGCAGACGGGTCTGATTCTGAAATCGCCGATACGGGCTTCATCGTAGAATTCTTCAATCCTGATACCGCTGTCGCAGTCCTTTCGGTTACCGATGTATCTGGTGTTACCGGGGTAGTCAGTAACAGAGGGGTCCTTGTAGATACCTACATCGACGTCGAGGGCGAGCGCATGGACGTCACGGCAGTCTCGGGCTCCTCGCCCCAGACCATTACGGTGACTAGGGGATTCTCGGGAACGACCCCAAAGCCCCACGGTAGTGTACACGCCTTTGAGAATAGTGGGGTCGACTACGCGGTCCGCATCGGGGCTGGCGTCGATACCACCTACGGGACTAATGACGACACATTGTCCTTGAGCGTCCTGGACACCGCGAGGATTTCTGACGGTACGGCCGTCAGCGTTACGTTCAGCGCTACCGACGCCGCCCAGTTCAGCCCAGCTCTGTTCACCGACCTCGCCCAGATCCGCGACAAGTATGGCGCGTCACTTACCGCAGACGGCAGCGCCATCAACTCAGAGGTGACGCTCGCAGCCCAGCTAGCATTCGCCAATGGTGCAACCCAGCTAATCCTGGTGGCGACGAACCCTAACGACAGCCACCCGATCCAGGATGCCATCGCCAGGCTTGAGTTCGAGCAGTCGGTCAACGTCCTTGCCGTCCTCAGCGGCGTAGCCGATGATGTCTCCTACGCTAAATCCCACGTTGACAACATGGCCGAGCAGGGGCTCCTGCGCAGGGTGTACATTAGCCTCGACGGACTGAGCAGCCCGGCGCCAACCTCAAGCGACTTCATCTCGACCGCCCAGCAACTACACGACGAGCGAGTCACCGTGGTTGCCCCGGCGCAGTTCAAACTCGACAACGGGACCCAGACTCCGCTGGTGATCCCTGGCTACTTCGCCGCAGTGGCCGTGGCCGGGCTCCAGGCTGGACAGGCTCCCCAGGAGCCACTGACCCGCAAGCAGGTCTTCGGGTTCGTCGGGATCAACGACCAGGATACGCAGGCCAACATCTTCACGATGCAGTCAAAGGGCGTCCTAGTCGTTTTCCAGGATCGACTGGGCGTCCTTATCGTCAAGCACGGACTCACGAGCGACATGACCTCGGTCTACACGAGGGAGATCTCCGTGGTTACTGCCAGGGACCGCCTGAGGGACTTCATCCAGGAGACCCTCGACGGCGGCGCGATCGTTGGTTCCGCCCAGACTTCGGAGACTCCGAACATGGTGATGGCGGCCGTCAGTAGCGCCCTGGAAGAGGCGAGGCGCCAGGGACTTATCTTCGACTACTCCGACGTGCAGTTCCGCTTCCCGATACCCTCGAATCCGACCCTCATCGAGGTCCGATTCTCCTACAAGCCAACTCTACCGCTGAACTACATCCACGTGCAGTTCAGCATCGACACCTCGTCGGGTACGATCGAATTCCAGTCAATTAACCAGAACCCAGCATAAGGAAAGCAGGCAAATTGATTCATCGGAATGAAGATTGGAGGTGGGTCCGATAGCTAGCGGTTGGAACCAGCAGAGATTTAGGGTTGTGGGTAGTGGCTATACCCTTTTCAGCTACGCAGGCTCAAACTTGAAGTTCTGCGAGACTATCCAGGACCAGCCACCAGCTCCCGTGGCTCCTCCAGAGCCCGTTCAGCCACTCGATGAGCGACACCCTATCGAGATCGCCTTCCCCCGCGCCGCAGGCGCTGGGACCCTCGTCCTGACCATCAAGGAGGAGTGGGACAAGGAGATCTGGCGCCAGCTCCCTGGGTTCAAGAACGGCGTCATCAACGACATCGTCGACCTGTTTGAAAGGTCGGTTGCGAATGGGAAGGTGTTCTGTACCAAGCTCATCGTCCCACCCCCGGGGCATAAGCCCCGTGCGGTCATCTACCACGGGGCCGTAGTAGTCGATGCTGACCTCGGCGAGCAGGTGGCCATCAACTCAATGACGGTTAATAAGACTATTACAGTAATGTATACTCATACAACCCGACGCGGTGGTTGATACACTACCAATCGGGGAGGATAAAGGCATTCACTACAGATACCACCCGCTAAGGCGGATACACCCTCACAGGAGGATAACGAATGGCAACACCCACAGCAGTTCAGAGTGTAACGGTCACCCTCCGTGCAGGCGTGAGCGACGCTACTCTACCTAATAACGTAAAAATGAGGTTCGGCTTCAACTACGTGATCAGCCTAGACGACTGGGCGAAGATCAGTAGTGGAGCCCGCGATGCCGTAGTCGCTGCACCGACGTTCAACACGGCGCCCTACATCGTGCCTGGGTTCACGGCTACCAATGCCGTAACCGATCGCACGGCGGTCTCCTACCTATTGGACCTCAGCACCATCAACAACAAGTCCACCATCGCGCTGGTCAACTCGGATGCCCAGGCGCCCAAGACCTTCGCCCTCGGTGACGTGGTCCAGGGGTTCAACAGGACGGCCTTCAAGCTGGTCAAGGTAGACGCAGGTTCGTCTACTGTAGCCGCAGGCTCCGTGGTCGTATGGGGTGGAGATACAACCACCCTTGCACTTCAGAAGGCCTTCAAGGCCGCCTCTACTGTAACTTCCGACATCAGCGACGTTACTGACGACGGTGCAACACCGGAGTTCGCAGGAGTTGCAATCGGGACCATCACCGCAGGGAGTTACGGGTGGATCCAGACAGAGGGGACGGCCTACGCCGTCAAGGTAAACACGTCTGTAGATGCCGGTGAGCCCGTTTACGTTGGTACAACTGATGAGAAGTTCGACAGCGGGCGCACGAACGCAACGCAGGTTATTACCTTGTCGAGTTTCGGTGGGACCGACTCATTCAAGCTCACGTTCATGGGCAACGAGACGGCAGCCATTGTTCGTGGAACGAATGCTGCTGCATCCGATGTTCAGACGGCCCTTGAGGGGATCGCCAACATCGCTTCTGGTGACATCCTAGTTACCGGTAATACTGATGCTGGACCATACACCGTGGCCTTCATTGAGGGTGGGGTTTGGGAGGGTCTTGCCGTTACGGCAATCACCGTCACGAGCCCATCTGGTTGCACCGGTGTAGTGGCAACCACCGTTACTGGTGGAGTGGTTGCAGGAACGACCGTTGGTACGGCAATCACGACTGCCGACACTGGAACCGCAAACGTCGAGATCCGCAGCAGGCTCTTTGCTAACAGGCACAGGAAGACTGCAAAGCTGTTCCTCGACAAGAACTAACCCGGCTAACTGAAGGGGAGAGGCCACCGTGGCCTCCCCCGCTCCGGGAGCCCTCTACGACTCCTCGCCTAATCCTACTCTGCTATAGACGGGAGTGTCTAGCATGCCAGAAGAATCTGCCGAGTGGCAGGAACTCAGCGAGGTCCCTAGGGACGAGAACGAATTCGAAGAGGAACCCCAGGCTTGGGGTACCCCAGAGGAGGAGTCTGAGTCCGAAGAGGACGCGGCTTCCTCATTCGATCCGAAGATGAAGCAGGCTTTCGAGGGGCTGACCTACCTCGGGCATCTCACTGCCGAGGTCAAGATACCGTACCACTCCTTTACCGTCCGAACGCTTCATACGGGGGAGAAGATCAAGGTTACCGAGCTGATCCAACACCTGGAGACCTCCATCAGCTATGCAAGGGCCTACCGTGCCGCAGTCGCTGCGGCAGGGCTCGTGCTCGTAGATGGGAAGCCGCTCCTGACCGGATCAAAGCAGGTAGACGTCATCGCACAGCGCTACCGCTACGTCACCGATAACTGGTATGACCCGGTCATCGACATCCTCTACGACAAGATCAACGAGCTTGAGGGCAAGTCCCTTGAGATACTCAGGGAGCTTGGGGTCCTCGCCGAACCTAACCAGGAAGTAGTCCAGGTCGACGAAGTAGAGGTAGCCGGGGGCGAGTAGTGGACGCTGCCTGGCTCGATGGACCAGACCCCGGGAACGATTGGCTTGAAGCAGCCGGGCCAGATGGTCAGGTACTTGGCTACGTCCAGCGCCGCGAGGCGCATGTCCTAGGGCTTCCCATCAGAAGGGTAGAGATCCCGAAGCGCTACATCGAGGACTCGTGGGTCCGCAATCACGCCGCGATGGCCTACGCCAGGGGAATCTTCTCTAACGGACAAGACCTGAACGACGTCCAGATCGTCCTGCTGGCTGGCGAGATCATTAAGCGCAGGGAGCTGGAGGAGAACCTCAGAACCAGGGTCTTTGAGGAGAGCATGATCATCAACAACCCAACCCTGTACCAGGAGTACTCGGAGAAGAAGCAGCGCGATGCCGGGGTCGAGGTTGGGCTCGGGCTCGTCGAGGAACGGGTGCCCGAGAGTGTTGAGGAGTTCCTAGCTACCCTGGGATCGTTTAGTGAAGATGAATCCCCAGGTAGTGATAAGGATAGAGAGTCCGTTGGCTGGCTCTCCTCCTTCTTCAACGATGATGAACTCGATCAGATGGATGATTAAATGCCTAAGGTTGGCGGCCCAGGAAACGATAATGTAAGCGGCGACCGCTATACCCTTGACCTGGGCGTAGAACCCGACCTAGGGAACCTGCTCCAGAACTTGAAGGTGACCAACGACCTCCTCGATGAGGCCGAGCAGAGGTTCCAAGCCATCGGGGACATCATCGGATCGACCACTCAGCGCCTCGCCCAAGCTACCCGTCAGACCGAACTTCTTGCCGCCCAGACGCAGCGGCTCCAGAACTCCTACCAGTCCATCGCCAGCGCTGGGATGACGCTTGCCCAGATCGGCGCTGGGGGCATGATGCCTGGGATGGGCGGCATGATGGGCGGTATGGGCATGATGCCCCAGTACGGAGCGCCGCAGTATCCCAATCTGAGCATGACCCAGCCCAGCCAGATGTTGATCCCTGGGGGCGGGGGTGAAGAAGTTCCTAGGTTCGCTCCACCTCCCGCCGCTAGGACCCACCTACCAGGGAGCGTCCGGCTAGCCGCGTGGGAACAGATCGCCCAGCACACAAGACTCACTAAGGGTGGTGGGCCCATCTCTACTGCCATTGGCAAATTCAAGGCGGGGTATGGGGAGAGGGGTTGGTCAGCGGGCAGGGCGGCCCAGATGGGTGAAGGAGGCGGGAACGTCCTTACTACAGGAGGTGGTTTCGGTAGGCTTGCCGGAATAGGTGAAAGCGGAGAAGCTCTAGCTGGAGGAGGAGAAGCAGCAGGACTTCTTGGAGGACTCGGTGGAGCTGCTGCCTATGCCATCCCCGTAGGCATCGCCGCAGCCGCCCTGTACAAGCTCGGCGCGTCCCAGATCGCCTCCTCCCGGCGGTATACCGGGATGACCGGTGGAACCGGGGTATTCGGAGGGGTCGGTGGCGGATCAGCCATGCTTGGGGCTAGATCCACCATCATGAACCTGCTCAACCCTGGTGTCGACTATGGGAAGCTCCAAGAGGAGACCCTCCAGGCTGGGTACACTGACCAGAATAAAGGTGGCATGTATGGAACGGCCCGCGACTACCTCTTCCAGGCGGCCAAGCGCGGGATGGGCGACATCGTCGACCAGGTAGACCTCTTCCAGGAGGTAGTGGAGAAGTCCGGAGGTAGCGTCACGGACCTCACCAACGCGATGGACGTGATGCAGGGCGTTGCGAAGAATACTAATGCCAGCCTTACTATCATGGCCCAGAACTATAAGATGAACGTCGAGACTCTAACCGGGATGGGCATGGGCGGTACTGGTGCTTCGGCAGCAGCCGCCATCCAGGCGACCGCCTGGGCCGGGAGTGTCAACCCAGCGCTTCGCGCGTATGCAGGACCTGACCTCGGGGCGAGCCTGTTCCTCCAGGCTGGGGTCGCTCAGATGAATGGCGTAGGGTTCACCCAGATGCCGGGTTATCTAGCTGGAGCAATTCCTGGTGGAGGTAACGTCCCGCCAGGGATGCAGGGGATGGCTATCCCAGGACAGACTGAGCAGGTCGTCAAGAACTTCTTACAAGGAATGGGCTTCAGGATTGGGCAGAATCAAGCCGCCATCATGGCCAATCCGCAATTCTACGCGGCCATGCAGGTCCTTGGCCCTGCCCCTAGCGGGATCGGTGCGCTTTCTGCTGCTGATGCGTCCGACGCTAATACGGTCGCCGCGTACATCGAGAGCATAATGGGAAAGGGTGGGACGCCTGCCCAGCAGAAGGAAGCTGCGATATTGAAATCTGCCCAGGGAACTACCGTCAAATCTGCGCTGACGGCGATGGCCCCGAAGTTCGGAGGGTACCGTGGTGGGGCGGGGGTCGTGAGCCAGGCCCTGGCGTCCGGGGACACTGGACAGATGGCCAGTACTTACGTCCAGCAGCTAGGGATAGGTGCGTTGACTGGTCCAGGTGGGGTAAGTACCAACCCCGTCAGTGATTGGTACACGAAGTGGCTGGCCAAGGGTGGGAAGATCATTCCGGCCCTTGACTCGATCGCCAAGGGTAAAGACGTCTACAACGCCTACGTCCAGACGGCGGATGGGGAGGTACACCCGCTGTGGCAGTGGATCCAGGCGAACGGCGACAGAGCGGGGCAGATGCTCGCCGATGGAAGCGCCCAGATCGCTACGGCGACCGAGGCGGAGAAATCGAAGATGTCCTACGACACCAAGACGGGGACGATGTCGGCGAAGCCTGGATCAGGTGCGTGGCAGGCCAGCGACCTCAAGTTCGTGTCCGCTTACGAGTTCGTAGATCAGAAGGCTGCTAAGCCCCCACAGGGTGACGTCGTGAGATTCGCCCCCGACCAGTGGAATCAGATGCAGAAGTGGTGGAGCTAGGATGACTGGTGCGCTGGCCCACGCCTTCCTAGGAGTGCCCGGTGTATCTCACACCTTCCGGTTCAATCCCGACTCTGCCAACTGGAGCTACCAGGAAAACGTAAACTCCCAGGATACTATCGGGGGCAGGGTAGTCCAGCTCCTGTCGGTCCAGGTGCAGGCGCTCACGATCCAGGGTAGGGCTGGTTCCCGTGGGGAGCTACAGCGCCTAGCCGAGAACATCCGGGCCATCATGGACTACCACGTCCATACGTCGCTCCCAGTCTCATTCAGGGTGCCCTCTAGGAACTGGAACTTCACTGTCTACGTGAATGCGATGCCCCAGATAGGGTGGGACGTGGCGGCGACCTCCTACCCCTACTCGCTCCAACTAGCGATAGTCGAGGACATCAGCGGCATCAAGAGCCGCCAGCTAGAAGTGTCGGCCTTGGCGAGGCTCCACGAGGGCATCGGCTACCAGGCGGGCGTGCATGGCGGCGACCCGAAGGGCTTCCAGAAGATCGTGAACAGCGTCCTGGGCGCTTCTTCTGGTACTTCCGGAAATAGCACTGGGAGCAACAACAAGACTGGTGGGCAAGGTACTAGTACTACGTCTGGGCAGGGCTCTGGGGCCTGGGGCGGGTATGAGAACGGGAAGATCCCCTTCCAGGACATGACGAAGGTCTCGGTTGGTTGCGGGAGTGCGACGTGCCCGCA
>Ga0315281_10003427_pt1 | contig 23215 bp, 24 predicted proteins | sample YL17G07_0_MG_FD_204540 | JGI IMG/M metagenome (GOLD analysis project Ga0315281, IMG submission 204540) | Sediment microbial communities from Yellowstone Lake, YNP, Wyoming, USA - YL17G07_0 | ecosystem: Environmental > Aquatic > Freshwater > Lake > Sediment | place: USA: Wyoming | collected... | reverse complement strand
CCTCATCCAGGGATGTTGCCCATTTCGGGAGAAGATTGTTTCTTATTACCATAACCACTGCATGGACAAGTTGATATAGGTCATATTCGCAGGGCTTCGGAGCGGCCCCGGCGCCATCTCCGTGCCAGGGGAGTAACACGCATTGCGAGGCAACATCGGCTGATGGTCAAGCGGCGCGTGCTCCGTGATTTGTGGCTACCAAGATGATAACTTCTACATGCGATAGATGCGCCGCTTTACCAATTCCGTCACGGCAACGTACAACACGCTGATCAGAATCACCGCGGCAAGTATGGCGCCCGGCAACGGTTCAAAATCGAACAGGCCGGCAAACGGCAAATAGGGCAGCAGCAAGGTCATTCCGATCATCGCCACGGTGGCCTGCCACAGCCCCCGCCCGGGCCGGCTTCGCCAGAACGGCTTGTACGTGCGCAGCACAAGCAACACGAGCAGCTCGGTGAGCAGCGATTCCGTGAACCAGCCGGTGCGAAACATCGCCACATCGCCACTCACCAGCGCCAACAGCACGCCAAAGGTCAGCAGGTCAAACACCGAACTCGTGAGTCCAAAGACCAGCATGAAGCGCCGGATGGCCGCGATGTCCCAGTGATAGGGCTTGCGCATCCACACCGGGTCCACCCGGTCGCGGGCGATGAACACCGACGGAATGTCGGACAGGAAGTTGTTGAGCAGGATCTGCTTGGCCAGCAGCGGCAGAAACGGCAGGAACAGCGATGCGAACGCCATGCTGATCATGTTGCCGAAGTTGGCGCTGGTGGTAATAAAAATATATTTGATCGTGTTGGCAAAGGTGCGCCGGCCTTCAAGGATGCCGGTGCGCAGCACTTCCATGTCGTGCGACGCCAGCACGATATCCGCCGCCTCCTTGGCCACGTCCACGGCATGCTCCACGGAGATGCCGACATCCGCTGCCTGCAGGGCCGGTGCGTCGTTGATGCCGTCGCCCAGAAAACCGACCACGTGCCCGGTGTGGCGCAAGGCCCGGATGATTCGTTCCTTCTGCCCAGGATCCACCTCGGCGAACACGCGCGTCGCGTGCACGGCGTGCCACAATGCTTCGTCGCGCATGGCATCGATGGCCTCGCCGGTCAGCAGCGCCTTGCCATCCAGAGCCACAGCCTGCGCCACATGCGCCGCGATATAGCGGTTGTCGCCGGTAATGATCTTGACCTGCACACCGAGTCGCGCCAGTTCCTGCAACAGCTGCGCCGCCTCCGGATCGGGAGGATCCATGCACAGCAGGAATCCGGCAAAGACCAGCTCGACCTCATCAGCGCGGGTGAAGGTAATCTGCCCGGCAAACTCGCGACGCGCGATCGCCAACACCCGGTAGCCCTGCTCGCTGAACGAACGGAACTGATCCTCCAGCTCCTGGCGGCGCGCGTGCGTAAGCGGTTCCGGAATCCCATCACGCTCCACGGCCGTGCACACGGCCAGCACCTCACGCACCGCACCCTTGACGATCAGGCGCAGCCTGCCGTCATCCGCCGGCGCACGCACCACGACACTCAGGCGCTTGCGCGTGAAGTCGTAGGGAATCTCGTCCAGCTTTTCCCAACCCGCCAATTCGATACCACGCGTCCGGCCGGCGTTCAGAATGGCCTCGTCCAGCGGGTTGGCCAGGCCGGTTTGAAAATGCGCATTCAGCAGCGCAGCGCGCAGCACATCTTCGGAATCGCGACCCGCCGGATCGATGGCGCGCTCCACGCGCACCTCGCCCACGGTCAGCGTTCCGGTCTTGTCGGCACAGAGCACGTCCATGCTGCCCAGGCTCTCAATGGCGCTGAGATGACGCACGATCACGCCGCGCGTCGCCATCTGGCGGGCGCCGTGCGCCAGCGTGATGGTGAGAATCGCCGGCAACAATTCCGGCGAAAGCCCGACCGCCAGCGCGACAGCGAACAACAGCGACTCGATGGTCGGCCGGTCGAAGAACACGTGGATGGTGAACACCGCGAGCACCATCAGCATGGCAACGCGCGTGAGCAGATATCCGAACTGCCGCAGGCCGCGTTCGAAATCGGTTTCCGGAGGCCGTTGTGCCAGCTTGTGTGCGATATCGCCAATCGCCGTCTGCCGTCCGGTGCGAACGATCAGCGCGCGCGCCGTGCCGCTGCGCACCGATGTTCCCATATAGACGCAATTGGTCCGCGCGCTCAGGGCCGCGCCGGCCGCGCTCGGGTTAGCCTGCTTCTCGACCGGCAGGCTCTCGCCAGTCAACAGCGCCTGGCTCACAAAACAATCATTGGCCTCGAGCACTACGCCATCGCCGGGTATCAGGCTGCCGGCAGTCAGCAGAACGATGTCGCCCGGCACAACCTCCGCGATCGGTATGCGCACCGGCGCTCCATCCCGCCAAACCGTAGCCTGCACCGCCACGCGTGCGCGCAGCTGCCGGACGGCATTGGAAGCGCGGTGCTCCTGCACGAACCCGAGCAGCGCGCTGCCCATCACGATGGCCAGGATAATGGCCGCGTCCAGCCAGTCCTGCACGACCAGCGAGATCGCCGCCGCGAACAGCAGAATCAGCACGAGCGGGCTGCGAAACTGGCTGAACCACAGGTGCCACCAAGCCTGGTCACGTTCATCGCGCAGGATATTGCGGCCATACTGCCGCAACCGCGTCTCCGCTTCCGTGGCAGCAAGGCCTTGCGCTGTCGTCTGAAGCTCAGTCAGGAGTTGCGCGGGTGTCCGGCTCCAGTAGGCACCGGGTACAGATTGCAGAGGCGTGCTGCTCATCATTACAGGAACGCTATCGGAGTCGGACGGAACTGTCCATGCCGGACACAGCTTTCCTGTCTTAACTGATCCGACCGCCAAATAGTACGTACTGTTTTTCTCCCTCTCCCTCCGGGAGAGGGTTGGGGTGAGGGCAAAACGCGATAAAACCGGTCCTCATCCTGCCCTTCTCCCGCAGGGAGAAGGGACTGTGTAGCTACCGGTGTGCACTATTTACTGTTCTCCTCAGTAAGACCAGCAGAACCCAGGCCCATCACTACCGCCAGCGCTGAATCAGCGCCTGTTCTTTTGGCGAGTGATTGCAGGAATTGTCTCCAGGCACTAAGTTATGCGCTCACGTCCCGTCCGGACGTCACCACATCTTAAAAATGACAAAAAGAGGCTCTTGATGACAAACCACGCCTGCACGATTCGCTTGTTTTCCGCTTTGATCACGATGCTTCTGCTGGCCGCCTGCGTGACCGAGCGGCCGGCGCCGGCTCAGCCGTTGCGCCTGTACGTGTTCAATTGCGGCTCGATCGAGGTGCTGGATGTTTCGGTCTTCCATCCGGGCATCGGCAAGGGCGAGCACAAGACGCTGGCCGACTCCTGCTATCTCATTGTTCATCCGAACGGCACCCTGATGTGGGATGCCGGACTGCCGGATGGACTGGTGAATACGCCGGAAGGCAAGACGGTTTACAACACCTTCACCATGCGGGTGACCGAGACGCTGGCCGCACAGCTGCAGGAAACCGGCCATGGACCGGAGACGGTCGGGTATCTCGGCATCTCGCACATGCACGGTGACCACATCGGCAACGTCGGATTGTTCCCGCACGCCACACTCCTGATACAAAAGGAGGAGCATGATGCCGCCTTCGGGCCCGATGCCAGCAAGTACGGCTTCGACCCGGCCCTGTATCCGTCGCTGCACTCAAATCCGCTAAAAAAACTGGAAGGCGATCATGACGTCTTTGGCGACGGCACGGTCATCATCAAGCGCACGCTCGGCCACACGCCCGGTCATCAGGCCCTGTACGTCAAGCTCCCGAAGACCGGCAATATCCTGCTCTCGGGAGACCTGGTGCACTTCACCGACAACTGGACACACAAGCGCGTGCCCGGATTCAACTTCGACAAGGAACGTTCCCTCAAAACCATGCAGGAAGTGGAAGAGTTTCTCAAGGCGAACCAGGCAACACTCTGGATTCAACACGACCTGGAACAGAACACCGGCATCCGGCACGCCCCGGCTTACTACGAATAGCCTGCTCAGCCGAGCATGAAGTATTCGAGCGTGCGGTGTACCCAGCGCTTGCCGATGGAGTAGCGGCCGATGGCATCGATCGAGTATTCCGTTCCTTGGCTGATGGCATCCGCCGCCAGCAGGCCGCTGCGAATCGCCGGGCCGATGCCTTCGCACATATCGCGTGTCGCCAGGCCAATGGCATCGCCGACGATGAAGGCGTTGTCGATGCGCACGGTGTTGACGTCCTTGCGCAGGTAATAGCTGTAGCCTTTCGGTTCCAGTTGCACATCCCGCACCAGGCCGGCGCGCGTTAACTGCTGAACGAAGTGTTCCCAGTGGCGCCAGATATCGTCGCCGCGATTCTTGAGCGTTTGCGCCATGCCGCCGACACCCACATTCAGGTAACCATCCGCCTTGGGCACGTACCAGGCGTACCCCGGCAGCCGCTTGCTGAAAAACCACAGATGACAATCCGGATCGGTGTACGCATAGGCGAACTCCTGTTCGAGCGTCACGGTTTGCAGCTCTTTGGCGCGCGCGTTGGTGTCGCGGAACAGCGTGCGATACACCGGGCACTTGGTGCCGCCGGCCCCCACCAGATATTTGGCGCGGTATTGATCATCGACGATGTAATAATCGCCTTCGCGGCGTATCTCGCGCACGTTGTGCTCACTCACCGGCACGCCGGCACGCTTCAGCAGCCAGTCATCGAATTCATAACGGCGTATCGAGTGCTGTACGCTGGCCAGTTTGTAATTCAGGCCGAAGATATGCACCTTGAACTGACTGAAGGAATTGAACCGGTGCGGATAGCTGGCCGGGTCCAGCTGGATATCCGCGACCACATCCGGCGTGATCCAGCCCGCGCACAGCTTGAGCCGCGGAAAAGTTTGCGCATCGAGCAGGCGCGTGTCGATGCCTTGCTGCGCGAGGCGCCACGCGCAACTGGCCCCGGCCGGACCGCCGCCGATGATCAATACGTCACTGGTTTCCATTGTGGTGAGTCCCTTCTGGCAGCATGTCGTCTCAGCTCAATACGCGCGCTCGCCCGGCACGCAAGGTTTTCAACTCATCCCGGTGCTGGACAAAAAACAGAACCATCACCAACAGCGCGCCCAGCGTATCGGAAAGAATGTCCTTTTGTGCATCCCAGATGTCGCCTTGCGAACCCAGCACGGCGATGCCCGCGGCCGGGTCGGAGTTCAGCGCGTATTGCCACTCAATGATTTCATAAGCGCCGGCCACAGTGGCAATGGCAAACACCGGAAACAAGGCAATGATCCAGCGGGTATGCACCAGGCGCTTGACCATCAGGACCTCGGCGATGGGATAAGCATACAGACCCACCGAAAAATGCGCCACGCGGTCGTAGTGGTTGCGCTCGAAACCGAAGAACTGCGATACCGCATCGAACGGCACGCGCTCGAACGTGTAATGGCCGCCAATGGTGTGCAGCACGATGAAGCATGTCATCAACACATAACTGCTGTTGGAAAACCGGTAACCGCGCGTGATCAGCACCAGCAGCAGCACAATCACCAACACCGGGATATTCTCTGCCCACCAGACTGCGCGGTCATAGGGTGCAATGGCACACGCGGCAAATACCAGCCCATACAGGGCCAAGAGCATCAACGGAACGCTGTAGGTTTGTTTTGTCATAACCTGTGGGTAGAGCCGCTGTCGTGATGTGGTCTTATTATGACTTAAACGCTCTGGTCCCTATAGCGCCTGTCTCGGGGCAATCGGCCATAAACGGCTACGGCACGGCGCAGCGTGCGCGAAAGATGTCGCATGCACAGACCGGTCTATGACAACCCGATCCACCAGGCTATACACGCCATTTTGTGCATTCTGGAGGAGAATATATGACGTATGGCAAAGAATGGCTGTCAACGAACAGGCAATATTCGCGTTATACAAAATATGGACACGTGCGCCGATGGTGGCATCATTACGCAGGGAACAACTCATGGATACGAAAACACGCCTAAATGGCAGGGGATGGTACTGGCCGGCCATGTTCACGGCCCTGACGCTCGTGGCCTGCGCGCCGGCGCCCACGCAGCCGGTGGCGGTGGCGGAGCCGCCGCTGCCACCGCCGGAGACCGAGGTTTATTTCTACCCCAACAAGGGCCAGGGCGCGGCGCAGCAGGAGCGTGATCGCTACGAATGCTATCTCTGGGCCAGGAAACAAACCGGCTTCGATCCGAGTGCGCCGGGACTCGCGCCGCATCAGCGTGTGCGGGTCATCCCCGCAACTCCTCCGGGTAGTGACACGGCGGCCGGTGCCGTGACCGGTGCCGTGACCGGCGCGGTGGTGTCACCGCCGGGCAGAAGCGCCGAGGGCGCTGCCGTCGGCGCCGTTGCGGGCGCCGTGATCGGCGCTACCTCGGAGGCCGCGCGCCAGGAGCAAGCCGAACGCGTCCAGCAGCGCTATGACCGGCAACAGACGCAACGCATGGCCCGCCTCGAACAGCAGGCCAGCAGCTACCGTCGCGCCATGACCGCTTGCCTCGAAGGGCGCGGCTACACCGTCCACTGAGCTGTGCACCCGGGCGCTGCTTACAATGAACGACAAGGAGAATGCACCATGACGATGAATCGCCTGCTGAGCCGCGTGCCGGTTCTTGCACTTGTGCTGTCCTGTGTGGCGGTTCCGGTGTTAGCCGATCGCAACGACGATGACGATCGCGGCCGGCGTGAGAAATTCCGGCAGTCAACCGAACAACGCGAGCCGCCGCGGCGTGCGTCCGAGCAGCGCGAACAACCACGCCGCGCAACCGAGCAACACGAGATACAACGCCGTGATACCGTCTACCGTAACCCGGTCATCAAACAACCGCCCGGCTATGTACTCGACAATCGCTATCGGCATGACCGTTATTATCCGCCGCGCGGCCATGCCGTCCCGGTCCTGCCGCCGGATCATCGTGTCGTTCCGTATCGCGGCACGAAATATTACTACCACGGTGGCGTGTGGTACCGGCCCTCCGGAACACGTTTCGTGGTTGTCCTGCCTCCATTTGGGCTGATCGTGCCATTTCTCCCGCCGTTCTACACCACCATCTGGGTCGGCGGCATTCCGTACTACTACGCCGGCGGCATTTACTATGTCTGGCGACCTGAACAGAGCGCCTATATCGTCTCGGAACCGCCGCCCGAAACTGAAGTCCGTCAAGAACCGGCAACACCGGATGAGTTGTTCGTCTATCCGATGAAAGGGCAAAACGAACAGCAACAGGCGACCGACCGCTACCAGTGCCATCGCTGGGCGACGGAACAAACCGGTTTCGATCCGACCCGGGCGGGTGGTAATGTGCCGGAAGCACAGTACGCCGCCAAACGGGCCGATTATCAGCGGGCCATGAAGGCCTGCCTTGAGGCGCGTGGATACAGCGTGCAATAGATCCTGCGAGAGGTGTCCCGACAGTAACGCTGGCGCGGATTCGGGCAAGGGTACGCGACAACGCGCCTGGTTATGCCGGCTTCAATCCGGTCTTTTTTGTTTCCGTGTTGCCGCCATGATGCACGCGATGCCCGCCAACCCGGCGGCATACTGCAAATAGGGAAGGAACACCTCAACGCGCGAATAAATCGCCGACCAGTCGAGCAAAGATCGTATCGGGTCAAAGGCAAGCGCGTAGAGTCCTACATCCAGGGCCCAGCGCGGACCACCCGTGCAACAGGTTGCGAAGCGCGTATACGTCACGGCGAAAGCGAGCGCCGCGCCACCCGATGTCAGCCACAGCAGGTGGCGTGGATGACTTAACGGCCGGCGCAGCAGCAGTACCGCGACAACGGCAATAGCCAGATGCACAAGGAACGTGAGCGGGAAAAAATATATCCCCCAGGCTTGCAGGCTGCCGGCAGGCTCCTGATGCGCGATCACAAACACCGGGGTTTGAGCAATCAGCGGTAGCGCCGCCGCCGGGTTCGAGTGCCACAGTGTAACGAGCAGGGAGGATTGCTCTGCCAACGGGACCGTCACCTGGTTCGGCAGGCTGCCGGCGAAGACGGCCAGCAAGACAGCCTCCACGGCGACAAGGCAGAGGAAGACAATGAGGGCCAGTCCAGCCACGCGTACGAATTGCGGTCGCATGGCGTGTCAGATCCCCGTCAATGGCGCGGTGCCATCAACGCCCGTTTCCGGGTACTGATGGCTGTCTGTGGAGGACATCTGGTGCGGAGCCATGATCATTACTGTTCAGTGTAGTCCGTCGCGCAGGGCATAAAAAAGGCGGAGGCCCGTGAGCTTCGCTCACGGGCCTCCGCCCATATCCGGGACAAGTTTTCAGGTTTGCTGTATGCCGGCGATCAGCCAGGTGGCATTCGGTTGCGACTCGGATTTCTGGATATGCCAGATTTCGGTAAAGGGCCCGGATGGCGCATCGGCCTCTTCACGAATCAGGCCGGAGAAGTGCACGCTCGCGATCACCAGATCGCCGTCGGTAACCACATCGGTGATATCGGCGTTGAGAGTGACCACCTCGGTCTTGTTCGGCTTGCCGGCACGCTCCTGAATCTGCAGGCTGATCTCGGCGTACATCTCCGGCGTCACGAATTCGCGGATGTCATTGAGATCGCCGCGGTCGTTAGCATCCTGCAGGCGGATGAAATGCTTCTTGGCTTCGCGCACGAAGGCGGTATCGTCGAACCACGACGGACGGGTGCCGCGGGCAGGCGATAACGTGGCCGCGCCGCCGCTGGCCGGCATGTCGACCATGGTTTTCTCCGAGGTACCGGCGTACTGCACCGGCTGCGGCGACGGACGGCGAAACATGCGAAATATGAAAAACGCGCCGGCAACCAGCGCCAGGATCATCAGCATGCTGCCGAAAGCGCCGCCGGCGCCTTCACCCATAAACATCGAGGCGAGCAAACCACCGACCGCGAGGCCCGCGAGCGGTCCGAGCCAGCGGCTGGCGCCGGACGGAGCCGGTGCGGCGGGTGCCGGCGCGGGCGCCGGGGGCTGCGCCTGCTTCTGGGGTGAACTCGATTGTTTGCCAATACTGCTGCCGCCGCCCAAACGCCTGGCATCCGCGTTCTGGATCGTCAGGCCGAGGCCGATCAACGCAACAAAAAAAAGGGCAAATATTTTGGTCATGGTTAACGGGGTCCCGGTTGGTTAAAGCTCGCAGGCATTGTACAGGGCAACAACGCCTGCCATCTGTTAATTATTTTGAAACACCAAAATCGGCAGGAATGTGGGTTCTGCTCGCCGTGCGGGTTGCCATTCCCCGTCATATGGCATGTTTTTAACTCCCTCGCCTGTGGCAACATTCCACCCGAAACCGGCCTTCGAAAACAGTAATTCCGGAATTCCGCTGGCGTTTTGATCCCGATCAAGGTTGCGCGGGCCCTGTTTTATTAAGATAAGTCAAAATAATTCATTGAGCAGGAGGAACACCATGACCGGCCGGAAGAATCGCAGTGATGTCACCCATGAACCACGCCGCGACCGCATGGACGAGGAACGCGTCAGCGATCCGTATCGCAGCCGTGGCAAGTGGAAGGAACCGACCACCTGCCCGGAGTGCAACGCCATCTTTCACAACGGCCACTGGCAATGGGGCGCGGCCGTGCCGGGCGCGGAGCAGCACCTCTGTCCGGCGTGCCAGCGAATCCGAGACCGGGTGCCGGCCGGTGAGCTCACGCTGAGCGGTCCGTTCTTCGCCCAGCACCGCGAGGAGATTCTGCATCTGGTGCGCCATACCGAAACCAAGGCGCGCGCCGAACATGCGCTTGAGCGCATCATCGATATCAAAGAAGAAGGCGATCGGACCATGGTGACCTTGACCGATACACATCTGACGCACGGTATCGGTGAGGCGCTGCGCCACGCCTACCACGGCGAGCTCAACTCCCACTACACGGATGAGGGCGATCTGCTGCGCGCTGCCTGGAGCCGTTAGGTAACCTCTAACAGTCAGCCGTTCACCCTGAGCCTGTCGAAGGGTGAACGGCGGGCAATTGAACTATCACGGATCCGATCTGTTCGTGGTTCGACAGGCTCACCACGAACGGGCTTGTTCAGCACTTCTTTACCTAAAACCCGCCACGATAACCGCTGGAATACCCGTTCCGTTCCGGTGTGGCGCGGGAATATCTGAACGAACGACGCAATCCACGAACTCAGCCTGAGTGTGCATGACATTGCGCATCCTGCGCGTCCAGCGCCCACACAACAGGAATCAAAATGATTTATGGTGGACCCTCGTGCTTCCTTTTGTGTGGCTGGACAACCTCCCCGGACCGGGCATTAGCGGATCGCCCGGTTCGCCGCTACGTGGCCTGTTTCGTTCAACGTCGCCGCGAGGGGGCATCATGGATAGCGAACGCGGAACATTCATCAAAGGCGCCGGTACGGTAACACTGGCGGGTGCCGCCGGAATGCTGGCGTGCACGCCATCCGAAGCCGGTGCCGGCCCTGGCGCCGGAGCGAAAACTGTTCCCGGCGAGCGCCGTCAGCACAGCAATACCAGCGATATGATCTTCAAAGTCGCCACCATCATCCGTTACGCCTCGCAGCACTGCACGCTCAAGCAGGGCGATATCTTCTTCAACGGCACGCCAGAAGGCGTGATCTTCGGCATGCCGCCGGAAAAGCAGGTGTGGCTCAAGGCCGGTGACAAAATCTGTACCTGCGTCGAGAAACTGGGCAAACTCAAGATCAGGCTTGCCTGATGCAGGATAAAGAGTATCGCTACGATAATTATCCGGGTCGGTGAGATGCGTTTCTAATTTTCCGTTCACATTTACTGCATCGAAATAGGAGGAATGATGCCGGGTGGATTCAAATTACTGTGTGCAGGTTTTCTGGCGCTCGCCGCTGCCACCTCTGCCCCGCACTGCCTTGCCGGCGAGGAGCTAATCACCACGGCGCATAATCGGGACGGAGAAGTGATTCCCTATATCCTGAACGCTGCCAATCTCGCGCCGCGCTACGTCGTCATTCTGTTCCCGGGCGGGTCCGGCAACATGAACCCGCGCTTGGTGGACGGAAAACTGGTATACGGGTTCAAGAATAATTTTGTGATTCGAACCCGGAATCTCATTGTCGATGACGAGTTTGCGGCCGTTGCCACCAATGCATCGCAATCCGATCAGCGCATTCAGGCCATTCTGGACGACCTGAGAACCCGCTTTCCGGCGGCACAGGTTTACCTGATGAGCACGAGCAAGGGCACCATCGACAGCATGCAACTCGCCGGATACCTCTCGGATAAAATCGCCGGCGTCATACACACCTCCTCCATGGCCCGCGTCGCCTCTCTTGACGCGCGGAAATACAGGAACCGGCAACTGGTGGTGCATCATCGCCACGACCTGTGCCATGTAACGCCTTTTGCCGCCGCGCAGGCATCGCATGACAAATATGGAACCGAGATAATCGTGATGGACGGGGGCATTTCAGTGGGCGACTTGTGCGAACCCTTTGCGCATCACGGTTACAACGGAATCGAGAGCGAGACCATCGCGGCAATCAAGAAGTGGATCAAACAATAATATCTGCTGCAGCAGATTTGCATATTTGCGGCCTTCACACTTAAGCAGTCTCCCGATAATTCTGCTGCCACTTACTGACACAAGGCTGTCAGCAGGCCCCCGATAGAATCGGTGTCCCCAAACACAATAACGAGGACATCACCATGAGCATGCAAGCCATCAAGGAACACGGGGTATTCAGCTGGAACGAACTGATGACCACGGATATGCCGGCCGCCAAGAAATTTTATCGCGAGGCGCTGGGCTGGGAACTGCAGGACCTGAACAATCCCGGCATACCCTACGCCATCGCCAAGAAGGGAGATCGCGAAGTCGCCGGCATCATGGGCATGCCCACAGATGCCCAGGGTATGGCCCCGAGCTGGGGGTCTTACGTCACCGTGGACGATGTCGACGCCCGGGTGGCGCGGGTGGAGGCGCTGGGTGGTAAACTTTGCGTAGCGCCGCGGGATATTCCCAGTGTCGGGCGGTTCGCGGTCATTGCCGATCCGCAGGGCGCGATGCTGGCGATGATCACCTATTTCAACAAGGAGTAGTTGCGATGGCGAGCTGCTTTTTCTCTCAGGCCAGTTTCGATTTCCTCACCAGCCTCAACGCGAACAACAACCGCGACTGGTTCAATCGTCACAAGCAGGAGTACGAAGACGCGGTTCGCACCCCGGCCCTGGATTTCATCGCCGCCATGGCCGGGGACATCGAGGCTCTCTCCCCTCACTTTCTGGCGGTGCCGCGGAAAGTGGGGGGTTCCCTGATGCGCGTGCATCGCGACGTGCGCTTCGGCAAGGACAAGCGCCCGTTCAAAACCAACATCGGCATCCAGTTCCGCCACTTCCAGGGCAAGGATGTGCACGCCCCGGGTTTCTACGTACACCTGGAACCGAAAGAATGTTTTTTGGGTGTTGGCATCTGGCATCCGGATGCGCCGGCACTGGGCCGCATTCGCGCAGCGGTCGCGGAGAACAGCGCGGCCTGGCTCAAGGCCAGCCGCGACAGGAAATTTACCAAGACATTCGAGTTAACGGGCGATTCACTGGCCAATGCGCCGCGAGGTTATGCCAAGGATCACCCGCTGCTCGAAGACCTGAAGCGCAAGGATTTTATCGGCATCAAGGAGTTCAACAGCAAGCTATCCACCACCACACGCTTCCAGCAAGAGGTTGTGGAATCTTTCCGGTGCGCTGTGCCATACATGAAGTTTTTGTGCAACGCACTGGAGCTTCCGTTCTAGCCAATGCGCCGTGCCGATCGCCTGTTCCAGATTATTCAGGGCCTGCATCACGAGCGGGTGGTAACAGCCCGGCAACTGGCGGAAGAGCTGGAAGTTTCGGAACGCACCATCTACCGCGACATCCAGGACCTTTCCCTTTCGGGTGTGCCGATTACCGGCGAAACCGGCCTGGGTTATCGCCTGATGAAAGGTTTTCATCTCTCGCCGCTGATGTTCAACGAAGAGGAGTTGGCAGCCCTGCTGCTGGGCGCGCGCATGGTGCAGACCTGGACCGACAAGAGTCTGGCGCGCGCTGCCCAGCAGGCCATGGCCAAGATCGAGCACGTGATCCCGGATCACCTGAAACCAGAGCTGGAACGGCAAGAGATTATCGTGCCGTCCTTCCCTTTCAGCCTGACGGTATCGGACGAGCTCGAAGCGTTGCGCGCCGCCATCAAGCAGCAATGCAAAGTACGCTTTGACTACCAGCGTGAGGACAACCAGAAGTCCACCCGGACCGTGCACCCGCTCGGCCTGTTTTACTGGGGCAAGGTCTGGACGCTGGTGGCGTGGTGCGAGCTGCGCGACAGCTTTCGCCACTTCCGGCTGGACCGGATGAGCGGGATGACCAGTCTGGATGATCGCTACACAACAGTGGAAGGCCGGACGTTGAAGGATTTTCTGGCGCTGTGCGAATAATCCGTATTTAACGAACTCGGTCTTTTCGCTATTGCCTGTTCAATCCTACCGGCATTTCAAGGGCAAGTACTCAACGGGGATGTCCGTGTTGTTTGTGCCTCTTAGCGTCATCGGGCTGGGCGCCGCGGCATAACCACAAACCCAGGTAACCGGAACAATGGGCGCATCTGCCACAACCGCCGCGCGAATGGTGAGAATTTTGTTATTGAGCATGGCATGGGCGCGATTGCCGAAGGTAATATCGATTGCCCCATCCCGAATCGACACCGAACGGATAAAATTGTTGACGATCCTGTCGGCGGCAGGCAACCCGGCACCGGCATTGTCGGCAGGGAATGTCCGTGTCGTAGTCCACGACGCAGCAAGCGGGGTCTTGGCGATATCCGCCAACGGCAGGGCCTCTACGATCTGGTCCCGGACAATCTTGTTCGAGTAATTGGGGACCGCCATCAGGGCCAGAATCGCGATTACCGCAAGTACCACCATCAATTCCATCATGCTGAAGCCATTATTACGCATTGTCGTTCACCGGCCTGGCATGTGGGTTTCACGTCATCTATTCGCGACGTTACTGATCGGGAATATTACTGAGGAGAACGGCAAATAATGCGCACTGTCGCATCTAGTGAGTCCCTTCTGCCTCCGGGAGAAGGGAAAACAATATGCACTATATGCCAGCCGGATCAGTAACAGAAACTGTAGCCTGGCCATGGGGTTCTCTTTAAATGGCAACGCCAGCACATTGATGACTTCGCAGTCCTGATGGTAGTTCGCGGGGTATTCCACACCAGGCCGCTGCGCAGCCATGCCGGGACGGTAGTAGATTGGTACGGTCAGGATCGCGCGCACGATAATTGTGTTCAACGGTTATGCTGGCCACAGCGGCGCACAGACGTGCTTGACAGGCATTCAGGATAATACTTCACGCATACTGCGCAGGTAATGGATCGCGGCTTCTGCTCAGATCGGTAAACACGAATCCATCGCGTTCCACAGTTTCACCGACCTCAACCGTGATCGGCGCGCGGAACATCGGCCCGGCGCAGGCGAAGCTGTGGAACTCGCCATTTTCTCCGCACGGGTCGACGCCCGCCGGCAGCGCGTCGAGCAACTCAGCATTGAACTCCCGGCCGCAGAACTCCGGTGCCAGGCGCATGGGATCGACACAGGTGAGCACGGCCTTGAGCCCGCCCGCAATCATGCTGCGTGCGAGCGCCGCGGTCGGTTCGTTCCACAGCGGAAACAGCGGCGTGATTCCGGTGCCCTGCAGCTGCTTCTCGCGGTAGGCGCGGATATCCTCGAGGTACAGATCGCCGAAGGCCATGCGCTCGATGCGCTCGCTCTGCAGTCGTTCGATCAACGCACGCATGCGGCTTTCGTAATCGGCATTGCTGCATGGATAGGGAATGGGCACTTCGATGAGCGGCAGCCCGGCGGCCTCGGCCTGCGCGTGCAACAACTCCTGGCGCACCGCGTGCATGGCCACGCGGTTGAATTCTTCGTTAACCGTGGTCACAAGCGTCACGACCTCGATGTCCGGATTCTGGCGCATGCGGTGCAGCGTCCAGGCGCTGTCCTTGCCGCTGCTCCAGGAGAGCGCTACACGTTGTCGTATCATCTTGACTGGCTTTTACGGTTCGAGCAGCTTGCGCAGCGGCGCGAGCAGTTGTTCATCGTCCCACTCACGGCTACCAATGGCACGGTGAGTAACAATTCCACGCGGGTCAATCACAAAGGTCGTGGGCAACCCGATCACCGGATATTTCTTAATAATCGCACCTTCGGTATCCAGCAGCAGCGGGAACGTTACCGGGTATTGCCCGGTAAACTCAAAGACCTTGTCCTCGCTTTCCCCCACATTGATCGCCAGCAGCACAATCTTCTCGCCCCGCACCTTTTTGTGCGCGCGCTCCATCGAAGGCATTTCGTAACGGCACGGTGGGCACCAGGTCGCCCAGAAGTTGAGCACGACCACTTTGCCGCGATAATCCGACAGCCGATAGGTTTTTCCGTCTTCACCCTGCAAAGTGAAATCCGTTGCGGCAAATGGCTTTGGCAACGACGACAAGGTTTGCGCCGTCTCGTAACCGGCAGCCTGCGCCGCGCACAGCACAAACCACGACGCGAGCATCGTGCAGCGGAGCAATGAGCGAATCGGCGTCTTCATTGTACAGTCGGCGACACGTGACTGTCCGGGGCGCACACCACGCCCTTCAGGCGCGCACCGTGGCGTACGCCGCCATGGCGCCAGACGACGTCGAGATCGAATGGCGCGCCGAACGCCAGGTTGAACATGGACAGGCCCCAGTTGTAATCACCCGGACGGTAGGTCTGGCGAGTGGGGATGAGCCCCCATTCAAAGGCCAGTTGCGCGTCCTTCGGCGCGTTACGCGCGGTCCATTCCTTTTGCCAGACTTCGCGGGTTTTCATCCTGAACTGCGCACCGGCGGCATGCACGACCCACTCATCCAGGTTGTACTCGATCACGCCCGGGTCCGATGGCGGCGCGACATTCTTGAACACGGTCTGAAACACACAGCTTTGTGCGATCAGTTCCGAATCGGCGATCGAAAACCCGCGCGCCTGAAAAAATCCGCGTGTCTGATCTGGCAGGCGCTGCACAAGGCGTAGCGAAACGCCGTGCTCGACAACTTCCCAGTAAGGTAGCTCGGCCTCCGCATCGGTGCCGGTGTTGATGACCGCGACAGCAGGCACCGCCAGAGACACCATTACTGCCGCCAGCGTCACCGGCCTGAAGACAGCAATAAGGCAGCCAGGACAGATACTACTGAAATGATTTCGCATCATTGCCAAGAATCCGCTCTCTGACAAAGTATTTTCCACATTTCATCCCGACGTTCAATTTTTGACACGCGCAGAAAACTCTCAGAGCGCGCGGTACTCCGTTGCGCCGCAGAACTCGCAAGGCGAGAGCGTATCACTGCCTTCTACCAGAGCCACTGGTGCACGGCATTGCGTGCATTCATAGAGCCCGGCGGAAAATTTCCACGGCGTTGCTGGAGTCACATCGAGCACCCGCGGTGGAGGGCCGCTATACCCGCTACTACGGCCGCAACTGTCGCAGGGTGGCAACACGCGCTGGGTTTCCGTAAAAATAACCGGCTGGTGGCAGGCGTTGCACTCGTAGCGACCACTCGGATATTCCACCACATTTCTCGCCGCCTCGGCCTCGTCATGGACCTGGACCAGCAGATTCCTGAACTCCTCACCCGCCGTCCGGGCACGTGCGCTCGCTGCACGCGCAGTCCGTGTGGTGTCGCGTATCTCCTGAGAAAGCATTTGAGCCCGTTCCTTCGCAGATGCCATACCCGTCTTCCCAAAATGTCAGGCCTTATTGTGATCTGCCACCGGTTTTAGCGCTACTCCAAAATAGTAATACCTTCTCCTGATTTTCCAGTACAGACCATGGGCGCAGCATGTTTTCGCGCGATGGTGCACCAATTTGCTGCTGATCGCGTCGCGTCAGCTGGTGCGGGCATATCGATATCGCGACAACGTCCTCGCGCCCCACAAGAACGTCACAATGGCCGCGAGTGCGACGGTGGTCAGCGCCAGTGTGCGCGGATCGTAAAAGGACGGAACGCCCATGTTCTGGCTGACCGGCCACAGGTAGAAATAACAGCCGAAGGCGGGATGGATCAGCGCCACGGCAAACAGGCTTCTTCCCGCATTGTTGTACATCCAGACAAAGAGGACGCGGCTCGCCACGACATACACCCATTGCCAGGCGCACCACTCCAGCGGCCAACCCGCCGCCAGCCACACTGGGCCGTGAAACGATGCCCACAGCACGCCCACGATCAGGCTTCCGTTGAGCGCACCGTACTTGTCCTGCAATGGGTCGATGAGGTAGCCCGTCCAGGCCAGTTCTTCGAAATAGACCAGAAAGAAAAACAGAATGAACGTGCCCGGCACCAGCCAGGAGAGCTGTGGCGATGGAGGCGCCTGCCCTGTCCAGCGCGCCACTTCGTACATCACGAAGATGATGAACGGCCACACGAAAAAGATCGGCAGGTACCATTTCCTGGACTTGATTCGCGCGTAGTCGAAGCAGCGCCGCAAGATCGCCTTGACGCCCTCGGCCCCGCTTCGTCGATAAACGAGAATGAGCACCGCAATAGCCGGGGTTGCGCTCCACAACGCATTCACCATCTGGTAGTTCGGAATCACGCCGGCCTGCGCCAGCGCCACGAGCACCCAGAACGGAATGGAAAGCATCAGCTCCAGCAGGCAGAACTCCAGAAGAAACCGGCTGATGGATACGTTCATGTTCACTGGGCCTCCATGTCTGTTCGCTAGTCACTGCTATGCCAGCAGGCCTTAATAAATGTGAGATTGGCCCCCAACAAACCCAATGGCCAAAGCCTGGGCGGCGAGGATCATCTTGGAAGTGCTGGCTACTGCACACTGCGGTGACGTGCGCGCCGTAACACCTGGCGGTCTGCACCGCATCAACTGTCACTCGGCTTTGGATATGGGTACCGGCCCTTTTAATAGTTTAGGGATATTGACTCTGGCCCTGTTTCACCAAGCCCGTAGCCCAGCCCCACGCGTTCGTCGAACACGAAACACGAGCCCTCCCATAGGCCCTGTTCACGCGGTACCTGTTCCAGGTATTTCAGAATTCCGCCCTGCAAGTGGTACACCTCGCGGAACCCCGCTTCGAGCATAAAGGATGTGGCCTTTTCGCAGCGGATGCCGCCGGTGCAAAACAGCGCCACGCGCGGTGCGCGCGCGGGGTCCAGCTGCGTGCGCACAAATTCGGGAAACTGACGGAACGAATCAATCCGCGGGTCCAGCGCGCCGCGAAAAGTCCCCAAGCTCGTTTCATACGTGTTGCGCGTATCGATGAGCACCACATCCGGCGCTGTGATCAATGCATTCCATTCTTCTGGTGCCACATACCGGCCCACACGCCGCGTCGGATCAACGCCCGGCACGCCCAATGTCACGATCTCCTTCTTGAGCCGCACCTTCATGCGCTGAAACGCGCGTCCATCGGCCGAGGATTCCTTGTACTCAAGATCGACCAGGCGCGGATCGCTGCGCAACCGGGCCATGACGGCATCGATACCGGCGCGCGATCCGGCAATCGTGGCATTGATGCCTTCTTCCGCCAGCAGAATGGTGCCCTTGATCTGATTCTCGACGCAGTATTGCAACAGCGGCGCACGCAGCGCCGCGCAATCCGGCAATGCGGTAAATTTATAAAACGCGGCAACGACTATTGGCGGCATAGGTGTAACCACAACTGATATTTTCTGGTGCGGCGTATTTTAACCTGAAATGCGGAACTATCTGAGACAGAGAGAAATTGTCTCTTATATTTGAGAGAATTCCGCGCTGACCCGGGTTTGATGCAGATTTTTGATTTTAATAAATCTGTCCCGGATTTTGCGGATTTTGGTCCCGGATTTTGGTCCCGGATTTTGCGCGGTTTTGGGATCGAGGCGGCCGTAGTAGCCGACCTGGCCGGTGAACCAGAGGATGCCGGCGTTATCGAAGCTGGCGGTGTTGAGGTTGACGTTCGGCGCGCCCTTGGGCAGCGCGAAGACTTCGACCTTGTCCGTTTTCGGGTCGACGCGCACGTTGGCGTTCAAACCGGAATCGGTCACCCACGGCGCGCCGTCCGGGCCGACGATGACGCCGTGCGGGGCGGAATTTTTGCCAAGCGGGATGTGGCGGGTCTTGCCGGTTTTGGGATCGAGATACCCGAGCGCACCCTGATGCTGGGCGGTGTACCACACGCCGCCATCCAGCGCCGGCGCGAGGTCGTGCGGGTGCGATCTCGCGGGAACCGGGTATTCCTTGATATCCAGCGCGGCGCAGACCGTGCTGGTGATGACCAGTGCCGCGGCCAGCAGAAGACTTGTTCCGTGCTGCATTCGGCGTTGCTCTCTTTTAGAGGTTTGGTGGGGCTGGGCCCCACCCTACGCTGACTACGCTGACTGCTTACCGATATTCGCGGCCGGGGCCGGGTGTGTCAACGCGCGCCGTGCAAGGCCATGATCCGAAGTGGCGGCAAACGTAAATAGGGGCCGGAGTGATTCAAGTTGAATCACTCCGGCCCCTTATGACCGATCCCTTACGGCCCGGGCCTGGTTACTTGGTACCGACGACGATGTGGGTAATGCCGTGGAGATAAACGCGCCCGGGCTTTGAGCTGCGGGCCTCGGCGTCGCGCGCAATCTCCTGTTTCACGATTGCTTGCGTGTCCACCGGCAGCTGCACAAACAGGCTCGCCACGGGGCCCGCGAGCTCGCGAATGAAGACGTCGTACTCGGCACCGGTCGGGAAGTCGGCCATCGGGATCGTCTGCTGTTCAATGGCGACGTCGCGGAAACCCGCTTCGGTAAAGATGGCGCGCAGCCGATCGGGGCTGGCAAGCGCGAAGATGCCGGGCGCGCCCGCGGGTGGCGTGGGAACCTCCATGTGGCGCTTGAGTACGCCCAGCGGCACCGTGACGAATGGGTTGTTCGCCGCTTCGGTCCAGGTGCAGACGACCGCTTTTCCGCCGGACTTGAGCGCGGCGTGGACGCGGCGCATGCATGCCACCGGATCGGGCATGAACATGAGGCCCCAGCGCATGGTTACGGCGTCGAACGAACCGGCTGGGGCGTCGATCACCTCGCCGTCGACACAGCGAAACTCGACGTTCGAAAGCTTGCGCGCCTGTGCCTTGGAGCGCGCGAAGCCGATCATTTCCTCGACGAAATCGGTGGCGAGCACCGAACCGCCGGGCCCGATGGTCTCGGCGACCGTCAGCGCCGGCTCGCCCGCGCCGCAGGCGATGTCGAGCACGCGCGAACCCGCGCGAATGCCGGCCAGCGCAATCATGCGCTCGGTGACCGGCGCGGCCCAAGCGCGCATCAGTGAGTCGTACTTGCCCCAACCCGGAGCCACCATGGTCCAGCTCTTGTGCTGCTTCTCCTTCGCTTCCACCTGGTTCATATCCCGCCTCCGCTATTATTCGATGTGTCCGTCCTCGCGGACGTCACGCGCAGTGTCCGCCTAAACGTAAGCGGCTTCAATTAGGACGGAAGCTGGATTCCGGCTTTCACCTGAAACTGTTCCTGCGTTTCAGGCACTTCCGCCATCCATGGCGGTCGCGTCGGAATGACGGATACAGGGCGAAATCAGCATCCGCTTATGCTTCCCCTGCCCGCTTACCGATATTCGCGGCCCGGGCCGGGGGTGTCAACGCGCGCGGCGCGTCCATGACCCCAAGTGACGGGGACGACAGAGAAACCCTGTTTTGACACATATCAACGCCCGGGACGGGCAAGCCGCCTAGGCTGTGCCACACCAATCCGGATCTGCCCGCGAGGCTTTGGCCTGCGCTTCATGGTCGTGATACCGGCGAATGCTGTCCACACAAGAGGAGAACAGATATGAAAACGATACTGATCACTGCTGCACTGGCTGCTGCGTTTGGCATGGCCCCGGCGCTTGCCAGCGAAACGCTCGCGAAGGCCAAGCAATGCTTCGCGTGTCACGCCGTCGACAAGGAGCTCAGCGGACCGTCATTCAAGTCCATCGCGAAACTGCACCAAGGCACGCCCGGTGCCGCACGACAAAAAGGGGACGGAGGGATTAAACTTTAATCCCTCACTCCGTCCCCATTTGTTAACGCCATCGCCGACGGCGGCAACACAAAGACCCAGCGCCAGAAGATTCTTGCGACAATACAACAATCTCGGCGTGGCTGTGCAAGGCCGGATCGCAGGGCCTCCAGAACCAGAATTCACCACATATCAACGGAACTGATGGCGTCCGTCTGCAAAAACTTGACCCCGCGCTCATCGTTCGTCACGATGCACAAAATACAAGGCAGAACAAAAGGGAGACGTTGCCAGTGGCCACGGAATCATACAGAGGCAGACTGCTCGCAGTAACGTACATCGTCTTTACCCTTAGTGCCTGCAGTGGCAGCGGTGGAGGCGGTGGAGGAAGTATTAGTGCGCCACCCGCTCAGCCGACGCCCGCCACTTCTCCGCGGAACGTCACGCTCTCGTGGCTAGCCAATCATGAATCCGCCGTCAACCGCAATGGTGGCGGTTACCGTGTGTACTACAGCACCACTTCCGGTTTTCCAATCGCTTCCGCTCAGCCCATTGACGTTCCTTGGGCCAGCGGCGCGCATGCTCCGACTTCGACAGCCGTTACGCTCATGAGCGGCTCGAACTATTACGTCAAAGTCGTCGCCTATTCAACGCTGAATCCGGCGGGCAGCGCCCCTTCATCCGAATATTCCTTCTTCGTACCAAACTAAAGCACCGCCGGGACTTTTTCGGCGGGCCCCGTCCTGAACAGAGGAGACCACCGTGCCATCCCATTTTCGACTTCGTTTGTTGCTGACGACGATCACCGCCGCGCTGGTCGTCAGCGTCCTGACGGCATCGGCCGGACAAGTTGATGTATCGCGCCTGTCCGCATCTTCCCCCGGACTTCAGGCCATCACTTCGGTTTACACCGCCGGCACGGGCGGGGTAGCTACCAGTCAGACCACGGCACCCACGTATGTGGAAGGTGAAGTACTGGTCAAATTCAAAACACAGTTCCAGGCCACTGCACGCATGGACCTTTCGACACGTTATGGCATGGCCGAACAACGTCACATCGCGCGCCTCGGGGTCTCGCATCTGAAGCTGCCGGCCGGTCAGTCTGTCAAGCAAGCCATGGAGACTCTCGCGCTCGATCCGACGGTGGAGTACGTGCAGCCGAACTTCATCTATCACAAGCTGGCCATACCGGCGGACCCTTCCTACGGCCTGCAATGGGGATTCAAGAATACCGGCCAGACCGTCGCGGGTGGATATCTGCCAAACGCCGGCGCGCCCGGCAACGACATGAATCTGGAGCAGGCCTGGGACCACATCACCGATTGCAGTCCGGTGGTGGTCGCCGTCATCGATAGCGGGATGAACTACCTGCATCAGGACCTGGCCCCCAACATGTGGGACGGCGGCGTTGCATATCCGCACCATGGTTACGATTTCGTGAACAACGACAATGATCCGTTCGCCACGGACGCCGAAGGACACGCCACCCACGTTGCTGCCACCATCGGAGCCGCCGCCAACAATAACGTCGCTGGGGTCGGTGTTTGCTGGAATGCGCGCATCATGGCAGTGCGGGCGCTGGGATTAACCGGCGGCACCACTGCCAGTATCATTGCAGGCATCAACTTCGCTGTGGCCAACGGCGCCAGAGTAATCAACATGAGCCTGGGCGGTGGCAGCTTCGACCAGGCCTTCAGCGATTCCATTACCGCCGCCGGTACGGCGGGCGTGGTGGTGGTCGTTGCCGCCGGTAACTCCACTCAGAATAACGACATCACGCCGACCTATCCCTGCAACTATACCCAAGCGAACCTGATCTGCGTCGCGGCACTCGACCAGAATTACAGTCTGGCGACCTTCTCCAGCTACGGCGCCACCAGCGTGGATGTCGGGGCACCGGGCACCAATGTCCTCAGCGCCTGGCCCGGCCAGCATATCAGTGATGACTTCACCAGCTGGACGCGCGCCGGTGCCTGGACGCAAGTGAGCTGCGCCCCGTTGAATGGCCTGGCCGCGACATCCATGCTGGTGAATCCGTCCAGCTGGTGCAGCAACGGAACCTATGCCAACAATATCTCCGAGGTGGCCTACCGGACGTTCAACTTGAGCGCAGCGGCGGCCTACAATTTCAACTTCTATGCGTTGCTCAACCTGGAAGCCGGCCTTGATCTGTTCGACTACGCCGTCAACCCGAATGGCGGCGACCCGTATGTCAGCAGCGTATTC
>Ga0315281_10003426_pt1 | contig 23217 bp, 22 predicted proteins | sample YL17G07_0_MG_FD_204540 | JGI IMG/M metagenome (GOLD analysis project Ga0315281, IMG submission 204540) | Sediment microbial communities from Yellowstone Lake, YNP, Wyoming, USA - YL17G07_0 | ecosystem: Environmental > Aquatic > Freshwater > Lake > Sediment | place: USA: Wyoming | collected... | reverse complement strand
AATAAAGTCCTGCACCCGGCGGCGCAAGGGCAGAAACAGCCCAGCGATGGCGAGGGTGGAGAGGACGAGGGCAACGGGCGATGACTGACCGCTGGCGGCGGTGAAGACGCTTTGGAGGACGACGATGAGGCCGAAGTAGGTGAGGGCGAGCAGGCCGCTGAGGAGCGAGTATTGCAGGGTGCGGCGGATGATGAGGTCAATATCCCACAGGCGATAGCGCAGGATGGCGATGGCGATGGCGATTGGAAAAAGGGACAACAGCCCATTGAGTACTGCCAGAATCAGCATGGTCAGTAACAAGGCCGTGCCGCTGGCCTGACCAAAATAGGTCTGGAGATCGGGGAGAAGAATAATCATGAAGGGAAACATAGTGAGGAGGCTACCTACCACAGATACCACCCATTTCGTCTGCTGTCGCTGAACCGGGTCGGAGCGCCAAAAGTAGCGGTACACCTGACTCCCGATAGCGATCAAGACCAGCGGCACGACAACCAAATAACCGAGAGTGTTTTGAAATACTCCGGGGATGAATTGCAGTCCCAGCCAGATGAGCAGGAGCCAGCGCGTCCAGCGCGGCACAAAATGCCCGTTGGGAAACACATACAGCAAAATGAAAAAGAGTTGCCAGCCGAGCGCACCTTCCAAATCCTTCAAATACCGCAATACGCTCAAGCCGGGAAAGACTCCTTCAAGCGTCAGTGGCAGCCAGGAGCCGCCTTGCCCAAGCACAATGAATGCAAAGGTGACGTATAGCCCGAACCAATCGTCGGACTTGCGCCAGAAGATAATCAGCCCGACCGTGGTAAAGACTAAAAAGGCCCAGACATCGCGGGCGAAGTTAAACCACGCATAGCCTGTCGGCGGCAAACCCAATTGGGCGAGAGCGGCCTGTATCGTCTCAGGCGTCCAATCGTTCTGACTCACTTCTTGTGCGTAGCGGGCAACGTGCGCCGGGAATCGAAGCGCGCCGATGATAAACGTGCCCACCGACAGCACGATGAAGGCGAGCAATAGCCAGCGGGCGAGAGTGAACGAGAGGACACGCAAGCGGGTGCGAGAGTTAGGTTGTGCGTTCATCATTCAGATCTTATTGGCCTCCTGGCATTGACCACTGACCGCCGACGGTTGACTGCGGTCTGTGACCGTCCGTCGGCGGTCGGTCCGTCTGCTGTCGTGAAACTTACTGGCTCGGCCCCTCCACAGGCGGCAGGCTGTGCAGGTAAGCATACATTGCTTTCAAGTCGTCTCGTCGCTGTCAAAGTTATCTCGTGCGCCGCCATTTGGTCAAATAGTGTTGCGCGAACATATACAAACCTGTGAGCAACAGCGAGAGCAGGGAGCCGATGGCAATGACACTCAACCAGACGGGCAACTTGAACTCCTCGCCACCCCGGATACTGCTTGTGACCAACACAAGGATCGCCAGCAGAAACGGTATCACCAGCCAGCGATGAAGTTGACGGATCCATTTGTTGAGGGTGTGCATAAGTTAATCTCCCGGTTCCTCGATGCTATTGATTCGGATTGCGCCGCCGCGCCAGTCCGAGGCCGAGCGCCAGCCCGTAGAGGCCGTGCGCGATGGCGAAGTGAAGCGGCGGGATCGCGCGCAAGGGCGTGGCGAAAACCGGAAGCACCGCCACCAGCGCCAGGCCCCATAGAATCAACCCGTAGGCCACGCCTCCCAGCCACAGCGGCGCGCGCGCCCACAGCCGCGCCAGCCAGCGCGCGCCCACGCCGAACAGCGCGCCATACACACTGGCCGTCGCGAGGTGCGCCAGCAGGCCGACGACGGGTGAACCTCCTGCTCCTACCACCCCGGCGTCAAATCGCCCCAGCGTCGTCCCGAACGCTTCCCCTTGCGCCAGGCCGACGACGACGAGGTACAGCAGCATCACCCCGCCCGCGCCGCCCCCGGCCAACAGGCCGCTTACCGCCGCATCACCTAATGTCACTGTCTTGTGCACTATAGAGTCGCTTTTCATCATCGCCTTTCTCCTGTTATCATTCTCACTATAAGCCGCGCGCATCTGGAAATCGTTACGAAAAACGTTACGGGGGATTTTTTGGAGTAAAATCATTTGTAATGAAGCCTCAGCCACGCGTCACCCTGCATCTGCTCGGCTCGCCGCGCCTCGAACGCGCTGGCAAGCCGGTGAAGGTGGATACTCGCAAGGCCATCGCCCTGATGGCGCATCTCGCGCTGACCCGCGAGCGGCAGGGGCGCGACAAACTGGCGGCCTTCCTCTGGCCGGACGCCGACGACGGCAAAGCCCACGCCGCCCTGCGCCGCACGCTGTCCGTTCTCAACAAAGCCCTCGGTGGTGCTGGATTGGACATTGAGCGGGAAACGATTGCGATCACGCCGGAGGTCTGGGTGGACGTGAACGCATTTCGGGGGAGCCTCGCGGCGTGCCACGCGCACGGCCATCCGGCAACTGACGTATGCGAGCGGTGTTTGCCCGCGTTGGCCGAGGCCGTTGCGCTCTATCGCGACGACTTCCTCGCCGGGTTCACCCTGCGCGACAGCCTTCCCTTCGACGACTGGCAGTTCTTCCAAAACGAGTCACTGCGCCGCGAACTGGCGGGCGCGCTGGAGCGGCTCGTGCGCGGCCAGAACGAGCGGCGCGAGTTCGAGTCCGCGATTCAGCACGCGCGCCGCTGGCTTGCTCTCGATTCACTGCACGAGCCGGCCCATCGCTGCCTCATGCAACTGTACGAGTGGACTAATCAGCGCGCCGCGGCCGTGCATCAATATCGCGAGTGCGCGCGCATTCTCAAGCAGGAACTGGGTGTGCCACCGCTGGAGGAAACCACGCGGCTGTACGAGGCGATTAAGAACAATCAACTCGCGAAACCGGGCGCAGACCGCAGATTTCAATCCCCGGAGCAAAGCGGAGTGGGACCACAGACCGCAGACCGCCAGGGATTTATTACACCGTCAGTAGTCGGCGGTCGGCCGTCGGCCGGCCTGCCTCTCGTCGGTCGCTCCGCTCAATGGCAAGCCTTGCTCGCCGCTTATGACTCGGCCCACGCGAATGGGCAACTGGTGGTGCTGGAGGGCGAAGCCGGGATTGGCAAGACGCGGCTGGCCGAGGAGTTTTTGGCCCACGTCGGGCGCGGAGGCGCAACCGTACTCACCGCCCGCTGTTATGCGGGACAGGCCGGGCTGGCCTACGGCCCCATCATGGAAGCGGTTCGCGCGGCGCTCGCCCAACCGGGATGGGCCGCGCGGCTCGCCTCACTGCCAGCCCATCACCGCGCCGAAGCCGCGCGCCTGTGGTCGGAGCTCAATCACGTCGCCTCGCCTGGCGTCCCCTCCGAAGGCCCCGGCGCGCAGAGCCGTTTCCTCGAAGGCGTGCGGCAGACGCTACTGACTCTGTGCCATGGATTGGCCACCGGTGTGCTGTGGGTGGACGACACCCAATGGGCTGACGAGGCCTCGCTTGATTTGCTGGTGTATTTAGCGCGGCGCTTACGCGAACAGCCGGTGATGATGTTGATGGCGTGGCGCGCCGAGGACGTTCCGGCGTATCATCGCCTGCACAGCCTTTTCGCCGAGGCCGGGCGGATGGGCCTCGCGCGCGTTATCCCGCTGTCTCGCCTCGGCCTTTCGGACGTGGCCGAACTGGCGCAGTCTGGCGCGATCCGACCTGAGTTGGTGGAGCGGCTCTATCGCGAGACCGAAGGCTCGCCGTTCTTTTTGGTGGAATATCTAGCCGCGCTGGCGCAACACGCGGAGGTTGAGGGGGAGTGGTCACTCCCGGCTGGAGTACGTGAATTGTTGAGCACGCGGCTGGCCGATGTGACGGAGACTGGCGGACAACTCTTGAGCGCCGCCGCCGTCATCGGGCGCTCGTTCGATCTTGATACCGTGCAAGCGGCCAGCGGGCGTAGCGACGACGAAACGGTGGCCGCGTTGGAGGAGTTGGTCGGGCACAGAATCGTAGTGGAAGTAGGGCACCCCTCGTCAGGCATCACCTATGATTTCAGCCACGAGAAACTGCGCGGGCTGGTGTATGACCAGACCAGCCTCGCGCGGCGGCGGCTCCTGCATCGCCGCGTAGCGGAAGCGCTGGTAGGCCAGACGCGCAGGTCACAGCCGCTCAGCCCGCTCACCGGGCAAATCGCGCAACACTTTCGTCTGGGCGGGCGCGAGGCCGAAGCCGCCCACTACTTCAAACTCGCCGGGGATTACGCGCGCGCGTTATACGCCAATGCCGAAGCCCTCGCGCTCTATCGCTCGGCGTTGACGCTGGGCCATCCGCAGACCGCCGCCCTGCACGAGGCCATCGGCGACTTGCAGACTCTCGTCGGTGACTACGCCGCCGCGCTGGCGAGCTACGAAACCGCGGCGGCCACGAGCGCGCCGGGAGCGTTAGCTACGCTTGAGCACAAACTCGCCAATCTATATGATCGGCGCGGGGATTGGGAGTTGGCTGAGAGCCATTTTCGCGCGGCGTTGAGCGCACGTGGAGAGCCGGACCCGACTGGCGCGCACGCGCAACTCTATGCAGATTGGAGCCGCACCGCCCATCATCGGGGGCAAGCGGAGTATGCGACGGAACTCGCCCGGCGCGCACTGGAACTGGCCGAGGCCGCCCACGACTCGCGCGCGCTGGCGCGGGCGCACAATGTCCTTGGCTTGCTGGCAAGTCACCGAAGCGCATTTGCAGAAGCACGTGAGCATCTACAAAGCAGTCTAACGCTGGCCGAATCGTTGCGCGACCCCGACGCGCGCATTGCCGCCCTCAACAACCTCGCGCTGGCCTGCCGCGAAGACGGCGATCTGCCGCGCGCGCTGGCGCTTACCGAGCAAGCCCTGGCGCTGTGCAGCTCGTTGGGCGACCGGCATCGTGAGGCCGCCCTGCACAACAACCTTGCGGACCTGCATCACGCCTCCGGGGATGCCGCGGCGGCTATGAGCCATCTCAAGCAGGCAGTGGCCCGCTTCGTGGAGGTCGGGGGCGAGCCGGGTGCGGCCTCGCCGGGGATCTGGAAGTTGACGGAGTGGTAAGGGGCAACAAGACGAGCATTACACCTTCAAAATCACATTTGGAAATTACCCTGGCAAGGGATCAGGCTCATCAGTATCCGGTTGGGCTTTCCACACCTTGCTGGCCGGTATCTGATCCATACCCATATGTTTAACTCTGTAAAGCCTTTGATTGAAATAGCACCGAACAGAGCCATAGGCAAACCGACCAGTAACAGCGCCCCTTCGGGCACAGTTCCAACGGCCACCAGTCCGCCGACGACCAGAAACCCTACCAGCGTCAACACGGTTATTCCCAGCAACGGCCATAAACCAAGCAAGAAGGGGTTGGGGATATTGCGTTGCGAAGATGGCGGACTAGATGAAGTGGTCATAGCACACTTTGTTTTGTTTTCATTCTGGCCCGGGCGCACGCTGTTGGGCGGCGCTTGCGACTGGGCACGCGCGGCAAGACAACACTCCCCATCCTTTGCAGACACCTTCGCTGGCACATGCCAGCGACTTGCGCCAATGCCCGACCTTCGCAGGCAACACGGCGCTTGGTCTGGTATGGGAAAACTCCGAAGCCCGTCCTGCGTTCAGCGTCGTATTAGCGGCAGATAAATCCACGCGGCCGGTTGCCACCATTCGTACGCTCCCATGTCGGGCAACGCATCGCGGGCATATCCAACGAAGTCGTTGAGCGGCGCGTCGCTGGTTGTGCCGGCGTTGATCGCCGGGCTGCCCAACAGGAGATGCGCGTCAAAAGTATCCATGCCGGTGTTGACGAGTCCGGGTGAAACCTCGCAGAGATCGTGGGAGCCTGGACAGAGATTGTCTTTCACGTTAGTGATTATCGAATAGTCCATATCAAAAGGATTGGCGGGAAAGGTCTCTTGATAGATGAGGCAGGTATTCTCAAAGGGCTGAAGGAAGTCGGTCTGCCCAACGAAAATATTGTTGCGCAAGCGCACCCGCTCTGCCCCGGTGGGAGTGCCGTAGGCTTCTGCCCCCACCAGACAGTCGCCCTCGCTGGTGAAGGTGTTGTTGGTTACGGTGATCTGGTCGCCTGCCGTGAGACCGAGGTCCAGGGCGTCGCCCATGGCGCGGCAGTTGTCCACGTTATAGGTGAACGTTTGTCCGTTGAAGAAACCGCAATTGCCCACGACAATGGAATTCTCAAGGAGAAACGGCCCGCGATAGTTCTTGATCTGGTTGCCCGCATTGCCTTGGGCGAGGGTGCGGCGGATTTCTATGGAGGAACCCGGTTCACGAATATAAAGAAAATCCAGCCCGTCCGAGGTATTGTAGCGGATGACCGAATCCTCTATGATCCAGTGTCCTCCGCTCTCGCCAGTGGCAAAGCCGTCGCCATAGCCTCCGGCGGACTGCGCCCAACAGCCAGTGGGCTGTTCGCCGGGATACGTCTCGCCGCAACCGTTCCACTCCACCGTCAAATGGCGGAAGGTCAGCGCGCCAGAGTTCGAGTCGCCGAAAGCGTCCCACAGGTCCCCGTCCCAGCCGACCGAGCCGTTGCCGGCGACGCGAACCCGTTCCACCGTCCAGTCGCTGAGGCGACCAGCGTGGATGCCTCCAGCTGCCAGCCCGTGGAGGTTGAGGTCGTGGAGATACACATTCGCCGAGTCTTCGGCGTACAAGCCGTAAGCAGCCCACTCCCCATAAGGTGGGTTATCACGCCTGCAAGCCAAGCCGCCTGAATGGAATTCAACACAACCGGAGTGATCGGTGATTTCAAAGTATCCGATCTCTATGTTGCTGGCATCGGTCAGGTTGACAATGAACCAGGGGCGCTCCGTGCCCCACAGTTCGGGCGGGCTTTGAGCGTCCCCGAGGATGCGGGTGCGGTTGGCTAGGCTGGGGCCGCTGGGGATGGGCGGCATAAGGCAGTCATAGGCTCCGCCAGCATCGCAGTTGATAGAGGTTTCGGGCGCGCCGTAGCCCATCTGGTAGGAGCCGGGGCCAATGATGAGGGTGTCGCCGCCGGAAATGCGCGGTGTCCCGCCCGGCGGCAGGGCGCGGAAGGGGTGATCCCAGGCGCAAGGTTGATTCGTGCCGCCGGGGTACGGCGCATTCACCAGCCCGGTGCATTGTTCGGCGGAACCGCCATCGGTGCGCACGTAGTAGGTCACGCCCTGAGTAACGGCAGAGAGAACTGGGGTGGGAGATGGCAAGTCGCTCACCGCCAGGAGACAGCTCAAAGACAGGAGAAACAAACCCAGCCGGAGGGGAGTGACCGTTTCATGTTTTTTCTTCCTTTCAACCGGCATGGTGTCACCACCGTTAAACCTGGTTAATTTGCCCATTGTTGAACGAGTTGAAGCATGGCAGTAGAAGGTCTGCCGCGCTGTTTAGGCAATTCCCAACCCGGTCACGGATGGTCAACCCCGGCGTGACCACCAAGAACGCGTCGCCAAACGTGACGTTTTGTGGGTCGGCCAATTTGTTCAGTTCGTGCCAAGCGATTAACATCGCCACCGCCACCGTCTTGCCAGAGCCGGTCGCCATCTTAAACGCCAACCGATACAGCGGCGCGCCGGAGGCCAGCCCGTAGGCATCGGCGCTATAGCGACGCAAATCGTTTTCAATCCACGCGTCGCCATACTTGTTCGCCACTTCGGTCAGATGCATCGCCGTTTCCAACGCTTCAATTTGGCAGAAGAACAACCGGCGCTCGCGGTTGGGGCGTTGCCAATACATCAGCAAACGGCGCGACGTGTTGGTCAGACCTACATAGCCACCGCGTCGCCACAGCGCCACCTGCACCCGCACTTTGTTGATGAAGTCATTCTCCTTCATCCAGCCTTGCGTCCACTCGGTCTCAAAACCAATTTGCTGGGCGTTCTTCTTCTTCGAGCGCGGAATGGGAATAAAATACGAGCTGACGCGGCGGCCCTCCGCCACTTCATCCGTAATGCCGTCTTCGGTGAATCGAAAGTGCTGGCGCGGCTCTTCAAAGGGAGAGTTGAGAATGGGGTTTTCAATGACGGTGGTTTTCATGGAGATCGATTGAACAGCGCGCCTTTGAGGGGCTGACCGGGGTGGAGGGAGGGCATGGGCTATATCCACTCTCTTTGAACATACTGTAGAAACAAGTCTTTTAAGCGGAGGCGCGCTTTTCACGCCTCCGCTCAGAGTTAGGACCTTATTGACACGTCACATTGTTTTTGTTAGCGTCGACTGGGTCTGAGGCTAATCCCCATGATCCACTTATGGTATATGTGCTGACGATGTCAATACCTTCAATGGTTAAGTCAAACCATCCAGTCTCGTTTCTTCTACGCATAGAGGAAGAAAAATTGGGTGATATCGTATTATTACGCACGGTAGTTGGACCTGCCACTCGGGAGCATTGCCGATACACCGAGACCTTAACGCCACCCCCATTGTTTGGGGCTTTCAAAGATATGTTAAAACTAACTCCGTTTGTATTTTGTGCCGCATAATTGTCAAACTTAGTTGCTCGCACTTGTGGGTCAATCATAAATACGACTACACCTACCGGCTTCTCCGCCAAAGTCTCTGGAGCCAGGCTCAGTTCAATGCGAATATTTTCTTTATCTAGGGCAAACAACTGATTCGTCGAAAATCGCATAGGTGAGTTTTCTGCTTTCCCCGGCTTCGTCTCAACAGTGTTTTGGGGGAGAATTTCGAAGTTAACACGAACGTTTTTCAGGTATTGCTGAAGACGCTTTAGAGAGCGTCCGGATGTTTTCAAAATAAGGCGCTCACCGAGTTCGTTCGTAAAGCTGCCTTCGATCGTGTAGATTTCACCGTCGGAACGTTTGTCGCGCTCCGACTTGCCATATTTAACTGGCTTAAGATTGGAGTTGGATGGCATAGACATGGGTTAGTTTCCTCAAAGGGTAAGCGGATAATAAATGCTAGAATTCGATTGTTAGGTCACGCAGAGCAATAAAAATTTGTGAGCAATCACCTCCTATTCTGATATATCCTGTACACAACGAAATCCAACATGGTCATCGGAAAATTCTGGTGACCTGGGACTTCCTTGTGTCGGTTCAACTGCGTTGGTGCGCCAACTTCCGCCACGCAAAGACAAAGTTATGTCGCGCTGTTCACCATCCCACTGACCGAGCATAATCTCATAACCATCTCCCTGCTCAGCGAGCAGAGACTTTGTCCATTCAGCTACATTGCCAGACAAATCCAATATGCCCTCGTTCAGGGTCGCGCCACTTGGATAACGACCTGTTGCCGTTAATGCCTCAGAAGGGTAAAAATTCGCTTGTGGTCTACTCGAATCAAAGGGTTGGTTTCCCCACGGCCACAGTCGCCGTTCAAGCCCACGCGCGGCATATTCCCATTGATAGATGTCCGGAAGATCACCCGGTAACCATTGGCAAAACTCATTTGCTTGAATGGCATTCACATAGACCACCGGGTAGTCATCCTTGGACAGATCTTGGTAATCGCTTATGACCCGTGGGTCAGATTTACACCCACCCGCCCGGCGGCAAATACGATATTGCCCGTTGGTGACTTCGGTTTGGTTGATTTGGAAAGCTTGAATAAAAACGGTTTTCGTTGGAAATTCTCCAAGGGATAGGTTCGGCACTTCTACGCCAAACATATAATTGCCGCCGGGCAAAGGAATGAACGGGTTTTGTTGTTCCACCTGTGAGCGCCCGGTTAAGTACAGCATGGGGTCAAAGCCGTAGTTTGTAGTCAAAAAACTATACAAAGCCACTGCAAAAGCAAGCGCGAAGACGGCCACTCCGCTGGCTAACCATCGTTGCAGGCGCATATCGTGAAGTTCTTTTTGGCGCCGTTGATCTCTTTCTAAAGCCTCACGGGTCGTCTCCATGTGTCCCGCTTGCACAAAATCGTGTATGACCCTGGTTTTACGCTCAGAATACGTCGTAAGCCATTCCTTGGCCTGCTCAAGTTTTACCCCAGCCCGATAAAGCAAGCCAGGGTCTTGATTAGCTTTTAACCACGCTTCAGCGTCGTCTTCCAATCTGCGGCGCAGTCGCTCTGCCTCCCGGTCCTCATTGAGCCACGCACGCAAATTTGGCCAGGCGCGAATCAACGCCTCATGTGCCACTTCGGCCACCGTGTCGGTTTCGTTTTGGGGTTGGTCGGTCACCAATAGCCGCGCGTCGGCTAGTGCCTTGAGCACGATTTGCACTTCGGTGAGCGCGTAAGATTGGGTGGGCAATTGGCTCACCCTCACTCGGCGGCGGGTATCTTGTTGGCCCTCGCCCAAGTGGGTGAGTTGCACAAAGATGTGGCGGGCAATAGGCCGTTGCACGGACGTCAGCGAGTCGTACACGGCTTGAGCGCGGTTCGCCAGCGCCTTCTCCACGCCGCCCGCGTCGATGTAGCCTTTGAGCGTCAGGCGGCGGCCCGCGCGTTTATGCCAAGTCTCCAACAACGCTTGCGAGAGCAAGGGCAGGTTGCCCGGCTCGTTCCCCACGTCATCCAGAATCACATCCACCAGCCCCGGCTCAAATGCCCATTGGCCCTGCTCCACTGGGCGCGTGATGGCCTGGGTCAGCGCCGCGCGCGTCATCGCGCCGAGCAGGAATTGGCGGTTTTCTAGGGCGAGGCGCAGGTCAGCGTGTTGCAAACAGGCGGTGAAAAAATCCGAGCGCAGGGTGAGGACAACGCACACTGGCCCCGGTTGCTGGGCCAATTGCAAGAGTTGTTGGATGAAGCGTTCGCGTTGTTGGGCCGAAGCCTCCAGCGTGAAGATTTCTTCAAACTGGTCTACCACCAGCAAAATGTTTGGGGCTTGCAGGTTAGCAGTGCGCCAAGTGGAAATAAGCCCATCAAGCGCATCTAATTGAGTGTTCAACGCTTGCGGACGATAGACAGGCGCGATGGCCCATTGGCCGGTCTCCTTGAGCGCCGGAATCAGCCCCGCCTGTACCAGCGACGATTTGCCACTGCCACTTGCGCCCACCCCCGCAAGGAAGCGCCCGGTGGGGCCGGGGTTAGCGGCAATGAGTTCCAATCGCGTCTTCAGTTTTTGAATTTCGTCAGCGCGTCCAAAGAAATGCGCCGCGTCGGCTTCGGTGAAAGCGGCCAAGCCTTTGTAGGGCGCAATACCTGGCGCGGGAGCGGTGGTGTCTTCTTCCCACAACCGCCCGCTCTCCGTTCGCAAAAACAAAGCGGGCATCCACGCATCGGTTTCTTTCCGTACCACGCTTCGTGCCACCGCGCACGCTTGGTCAATCTGCCCGTGCTGGCGCAGTTCCCGGAAGAACTCCGGCATAAACGCCGCGCCGGTCGCCATGCTGACCTGTCCCTGCATCGCCAACACGGCTGGGATGCCTTTGGCCGAGAGACGCGGGCCAAGTGAAAGCAAGGCGTGGGTTTCGTCGGCGTGCGCGCTTTGGCAGGAGAGCAAAGCGATGAGACCCGGCCACTGCGCTATTTCAGTTAACTGCCCCAGTAATTCTTCACCCTTCACCTTCGCCACATTGCCGGCGTCATCTTCCAACCACAGCGCCGACTCAGATTCATCTTGGTTGAATTTGCCGTGCACAACAATGTAAAGCACGTCGTACCCATCGCGCAGATGACGAGCGAGGTTGTTAAGTGTAGCGCGCTCGCCAGTGACGCCATCCAACACTGTGATGGATTTGTCATCGCCCCACGCTTTCAAAATGCGTTCGCGCTCGGTGGGCACATCCACCGGGGACAGGCCATGGCCAGCGGGGTTGGCAATCGCCACCAAAGCGCGCAAGTCAACGCGCGGGCGCAGCGCCGCCGGGCGGGCCTGGTCGCTGAACAAGTAACGCGAAAACCACACCTGGTCGCCGGTCGTGAGCGACTTGCCTTTGTCATCCCGCAGAGTCTCCCAATGCAGGCGGTGCAGGTCTTGAACTTCGGGGCGCAAACACACGCGCAGGCGCAACGGCGCTGAACCCGCGGCGGCGCGACACTCGCGGAAAAAGATTTCGGCCTTCCCGTCGGCCAGCAGTTGGCGATACAGTGTCTTCCCGTATACGGCCGCATTGAGTTCCAATGCGCGCAGGGCGGCGAAGTCAAACGCGACAGGCGTTTCAGCATCCCGCGCCGCACTCCCATCCGGCGGCACAAAGTGCATCCGCAAACGGTAGCCGTTCGCGTCGGTGTCCAGCGTCAAATCGAATACAGCGGTGGTGGTCATAGGCGCTCAAAAAAAACGGGCCGCTCACGCTTTTCAATAGGGCGGCCCGGTCATCGTTCACCTACAATGCCCCTCGAGGCGGTGGCATCAGTTAGCGGGGATTATATGCCCGCCGCCAAACTTACGCAAAACAACACGCCTTGTCTTGCACAAATGCGCCCATTTCGAATCAAAAAGATCTCTCTAAGCACTATTAGCGGCTTAAAATTACGCAAGACAAGGGTGTGTCGTCGCACCCGTCGCCCCTCAGCTAGCGTAGGTTTTGTGCAATCAGAAGGCAAATCGTTCATCCAGATGCAATTTTGCACGGCTGATGGAAGCCCAGCGCGAGTTGAAAGGCAGGCACACCCTTGAGGAATAGGGTGACGCCCGGCAACGCACTCTCCGGGGCGAATTGCAGGGCCATGCCGCAGGTCGTCTGTTGCACCAAGGCCGCGCTGTTGGCGGCCACCCGAACCAAGTGTTTAGGGCTATTCAGCATGCGGCTCAACTTGGGCGTGGTCTCGGGGGCGCAATTTTTCAGCCAGGGCACACACCACCGCACGACATTAGCCGCTAAGCCAGTGAAGAGCACTTGCAAGCGAATGCCCGCCAGTGAACGGCTCATCAGATGTTGGACGAAGAACGTTCCCTTCATTTTTTTGTTGCCCGCTTCGATGGTCTGCCGTTGATTGTAATGCTGGAACCACACTGGCAAGGTCGGGTACAGGCCATCATCGCAGTAATGGAGCAGGACAGCGTATTTGTACTCGCGCCCGACTTTGAAACGCTCCAGGGCAGCAGTCAACGGGTAAGGACACCCATGCAGGTAATACTCCCCCCAGCCCAGCATCTCGGCATTGGCCCCGACCTTGACCCAGCGCCGGTGGCGTGGCAACCGGGCACGCAAGGCGGTCGCCGTTTGGCCGTTGGGGGCTTTGGTGTTGGGAGAGTAGCCCATCTCCAACAACCAGGTCAGGTTTTCACCGGTCGCGAAGCCCGCATCCATGCGCGCTTCGACAGAGGGCGGCGGATTGGGATTGGCGCGATTGTCTGTTTTCAGTTGAATCTGCCAAGCGAGCAGGGCTGTCAACCGGGTTTCCTGTTCGAGCAGGTGGCGTTGATGCTTGCTCACGACCTGCTGACCCTCGGCCAGTTGCGTTTCCAAGCGCGGCAGACGTTTTCGCCACCCCGTCAGTTGCTGCTTCAAACCCGCCGTTTTTTGCCGGGAAATCGGGCTTTTTCGGACTTGGTCGGCGTGATAGACCTTGCCCTGCAAGGTGAGTTGGGTCTGGTGCAGATGGGTCAGTTTGCTTTGGTGTTGGTTCAACAAGCGGCGTATGCGGGCGAGGCTTTCCCGTTGCGCCTCAATGCGCTGCTGCACCAGTTCCGGGCGTCGCCGGGGACGCACCCCGCTCTGGGCTTCGGCGGCGGCGACCAACTCTTGCAAGCACGCCGCCGAAACAGTGTCGCCCGGGTGATGAAAGCCCGCCAGCCACACTCGGTCTCGCCCGTCCGGCGACAAGCACACCCGCGCCAATTGATATCCCAGTTTCACGCTGTCGTTCACGCGCAGCGAGCCAAAAGCCACCTCGGGATAGGTGGTGCTGGTGGGGCTCACGGCCTGGCCAGTGAGGTCGAAATCATAGATGAGGGCCGCGCCCCGGCACAACACGTCTTCAACCGCCGTGGCGATGAAAGGCTGGCTGAATTCATTGCTCGCTTGTTCCACCGCCGCAACAGTTTGCTCATCGCAAGCGTCCAAAGTCCGGCTCACGCCGCTGTAGTGAGCAAAGCTCGGTTGACCCCAGGCGCGGGCCACCACGGAGTCTTTCACCAATGGGTGGGGCCCATCGTTCAGGTCTTGCAGATGTTCGACGCCGCTCATGATCCCGGCCAGGAATTCCACCAGCTTGGTCTGAGGCGCAAAAGTGCGTGTCTTCTGTGCGATAGGCATATGCATCAATCGGTCAATCAAATCATGCTGACTCAAAAATTCACCAAAGGCGACCAGCATCCCATGTTGCGTGTTTGCCATCGGCCAGTCTGAAGAAGCAGTTGTCACAGGCGGTACCTCCGCCCGAGAGGCTACCTGTTTTCGACTGAGCCGTACCAAATTGCATCTGATTCAACGATTCGGGCGCTGATTGCACAAAACTTACGCCAGCGGTGAGCCTTTGAAGTCGTTGCCAAATGTCCCGGCGGCGATGCTGTCTACCGTATCTCGCACGCCGCGCCGGATGGCCCGGAAGGCTTTCATCCGTTGTTCACCGCCGATGAACCAGGTGTTGTATACCGACTCTGGGTCAGACTTGTAGCGCTCAATCAACTTAATCAAGGCCGTTTTTTCCATCACACGCCTCCTCTCAGACGCCCTGGATTATACGTCTGGCGTAACCCCTACGCTAAAATGCTCGCTCGCGCTTAGGCCGTTTGGCGCTTTTGTAACATCCGCCAAACGATTATCATGACCTTCGGCTTTGAAGTGCGTGACGTGGAGAATCTACGCGAATATTATCATCGGCATCAGAGACAAGGCACCGTGATCTTCATCAAATCTTCATCCCTTACGCATCCGCCCTTCACGCCACTCTGTTACACTGCCTGTCTGGCAGTCAAGTCGAGAGGAGTAAAATCATGACCGGCAAAAGCAAAGTCATCATCGTCGGATCGCTCGCAGTCGTCGCCGCGCTATTGCTCAGCGCGTGCGGGGTTGTGCAACGTCCTGTGGTTTATCAACCGACCGCCGTGCCGGGGTATGGCTACGGGCCGGGCGTCCCTGGCGGGATGATGGGCGGCGGACACATGGGCGGAGGGATGATGGGGCGGAGGTTGAGGACGACGTTGTCGTGTGGGCAGGTGCGGAGGCATTCCAGGCACGCGCCGCAGTAGGTGTTCTTGGCGAGGCCGCCGGGGAAGACTTGCCAGGGACAACCGTAGCCGTCGGCGTTGCCGATGTAGCAGGTCTTGGTCGTGTGCGTGGCGCAAACGCTGGTGTCTTTCACGCGGACTTCGACGGGCGCGAGTTGCGAATAAAGGCCGATGAAGCCGCCGACCGGGCAGAGGTAACGGCAGAAGGCGCGGCGCTCGAAAATGAGACTCGTGCCGAGAGCGATGAACAGAAATGCGGCGAGGACGAGCGCAGTGACGCGCGGTTGGGTGAGGACGACGGCGCTGAACAGGGCGACCAGAGTGAAGGCAAGGTTCTGCAACCAGATGTTGCGGAGGCGATTGGGCCAACGTTTGCCCAGATTGATTCCGCGCCCCTGCGGTTTGAGGATGGCCCCGCGTTGCAGCCATTCCCCCGGCGCGGGGAGGGGGCACACACTGCACCAGCCACGCCCGAAGAACGGAACGGCGACGAGCATCAGAAGCGCCCACCACGCAATCCAGACAAAGACAATGCTGAAGTTGTGACTGCCCACCGGCGTGCCGACGAAGCCCGCGAGAATAGCGAAGAGGAAACCCGCGAGCGCGAGCGCGGTGATGATGAACTGAGGCCAGCGGCTTTTGAGGAAGGGCTTGAGGAGGGGAAGGCGAGTCAGTTCGTAACGAGTCATAGGTGTGAGGTGTGGGGAGTCCCAAAAGGATGCTTCGCGATGGAGAGTGGGGCGTGAGGCGTTACGAGCAATAATCCCGCAATAACGGCGAGACCAGCGAGTCCCAGGGCGCGATAGAAGAGCCAATTGACGCCGACGATGAGTTTGCCAATCATGAACGGGTGCAGTGGGCCACAGGTGACGGAACAGCGAAAGCGAAACGTGCCGGGCTTGTCGGCAATGAACGTCAGCGTTTGGGTTTGGCCGGGCTCGGCGACGAGGTTGAGATCGTAACCATCGAGGTAGAGGCCGTGAACCACATCGCCCGCCGTGAGTTCGAGCGTCACGTGATCGCCGGGGTTAACGGTGATCACGGAAGGCGCATAGGCAAAGCTTGTCGCGGCAAGATGGACGTGACGAGCAGTGGGGGAGATGGAGAGATAGGGAGCGGGGATGAAGGCGATGATGAGGGCAATAATGAGAAGCAGCAAGTAGCCAGTGGCAAGTAGCAGGTGATGGTTACGTCCTGCAACACCTATTACTGGCCAACGCTTACTTGCCACCTGCCACATTTCACCCGCCACCTTTCAAGGCATATTCGACGGCCCGAACTTGGCATAGGTCTGGTCTATATACGCTCGTATTTCCGGCACGGCTTTGCCTTGTTTGAGCAAACGCATAGTGTCTTGGGTAATGTCTACGCAGATGGAGCAACCGAGCGCGTGCGGGTCGTAGGTGAACTTGCCATCCGTGCCGGGGTCGGCGACGTAGCAGGAATAGTTGGAGGTGTGGCCCATCGCGCCGCAACCGCAGTAGCACGGAATTTGTTTCATCACTTCAGGATTGGCGACGGCGAACTGATAAGACTCGCGCACTTTGACCGGGGCCTGCTGAACTTCCAGCGGCATATCGGTCATCGGGGCCAGCATCAATTCGTGACCCGTGTCCGTGGCCCCGTGATTGCTCTGACAACTGACTAGAGCCGGGCTAACGGCAAGGAATAAGATCAACACTGGGAAAATCAAACGCCGAGGGAACATGAATAGCCTCCAAGATCGGAATGGAAGCAGTGTAGCCGATGCACCGGAAGACTTTTAGTGATAAATGTCATCCAGTTAGGATGATGACCAACAGAAAAACCGCCCTGAAAATTCGGGGCGGTTGAGAAGCAAGTCGGGTCGAGTTATCCAGTTAAGATTATTGGGGCTTGTTTTGGGCAATCGTCTGAATGACCTCGATGTCCTTCTCCAAATTCCGCTGGCGGATAAGCCAACTGACAATATAGAGCAGGGGCAGGCCGAAGAGAAAGAGATAACCGGCAATCATGTAGTTGAGGGTGTCGGGAGTTTCCATGGGTATTACCTCATAGACCTGACAGGTCGGCCCAAATTACGCCGACAGCAGTTTCGCCTTCAACTGCTCCACGCGCTCCGCCAATTTTTCCAGTCGCAGGCGGTTGGCGAGAAAACAGAAGTATAGCACGGTGATGGAAAAAAGCGAGAAGAAGAAGACGAGGCGCATGGGCGAGGTCATATCGAAACCGCCTTGCGCGGACGATGAGCCATTGCCGATGACGACCGGGTGAATGGTGCGCCACCAGCGGATGGAAAAAAAGGTGATCGGCACGCTGATGAAGCCGACGATGCCATACACCGCCGCGAAGCGCGCCCGCTGGTCGGGGTCTTCGATGCCCTGCCGCAACATCAGGTAGGCGACGTAGATGAGGGCCATGATGGTGTAGGTCGTCAGGCGCGGGTCCCACGTCCACCAGGTGTTCCACGCCGGGCGCGCCCAGATGGAGCCGGAGACAATGGCCATGACCGTGAATACAAGGCCGATCTCCACCGAGGTGGAACCGACCATATCCCACCAGCGGCTACGCGAGCGCAAGTAGACTATGCTCGCGATAAAGGTGACGAAGAACGCCAACATACTATCCCACGCCACCGGGACGTGGAAGTAAAAGATGCGCTGGACTTCGCCCATCACTCTCTCGCGCGGAGCGTAGAAAAATACCAGTCCGGTGGCAATGACCATCAAGACCGCCGTGACGACATTCAGGATTTGCAGAGTGCGGGTGGATTTGTCCATGTGCTTTTCCATTCGGGAGAGGGGTCGGGGGTGAGGGGCTGGTTTACTCCTCGACCACGTAATCAAATGCCATAAACGCGACCGCGATAAAAATCACGTCGTAGACAATCAGCAGATTGAGCCACGGCCCGATGTCTTCCCAGGGCGCAGAGATGAGGATGGCGCCAGAAGCGCGCACGGCGGCGACAAGCACCGGTACCGCCACCGGAAAGAGCAGGATCGGCAACATGACATCCCGCGTGCGGCTATGCACGGCCATCGAGGCGAGCAAAGTGCCTACCCCCGCGTAGCCGATTGTCCCCAGCAAGACGACCACCAGCAACAGCGGCTTGAGCATGGGCAGGTTGAACAAGATGCTGAAGACCGGCAGGATGACGGCTTGCACCAGCAACATGAACAACAAGTTGCCCAACAACTTGCCGAAATAAATCGCGCTCCGGTCAACGGGCGCCAGGAGCAGGCCATCCAGCGAGCCGCGATCTTTTTCCATGGCGAAACTGCGGTTGAGGCCGAGCGTCCCGGCAAAAATCGCCGTCACCCACAACACGCCAGCCGCCACGTTCTCGCGCGCGGCCTTGTCGAGTTCGAGCGCGAAGTTGAAAATGAGCACGACCAGCAGAGAGAAAACCAGCATCGCGCTGAGCAACTCTTTGCTCCGCAGTTCGGCGGTGAAGTCTTTCCAGAGGACGGAGCCAACGGCGCGACAGTAGTCAGTAAACAGCAGCCAGTAGCCGGATGGGCTCGGCGGGCTCTGAGGCAGTTCCTTGATATCCGGTTCTGGCTGACGACTGACGACTGACATCAGATTACTGCCTCACCACTGCGTCATACGTCCGCAAAAACTCAGCCGTCTCCCATTCGCCGCGTTTGGCCGAGAACGCAATCTGGCCGCGCGAGAGGATGAGGGCGCGGTCGGCGACGGCGAGGCCGCGCAGGAGATCGTGGGTCGTCATCAGCACCGTGCGGCCTTTGGCGGCTACCTCGCGCAGGACCTCGTCGAGCATCGCCGAGGCCTCCTGGTCGAGGCCGGTATACGGCTCGTCGAAGAGCATCACCTCCGGGTCGTGCAAAACCGCGCGGCCAATCGCCAAACGCTGTTGCTGGCCGCGCGAGAATGTCCGCGCCAAATCGCGCCGCCGCGCCGCCAGGCCGACTTGCTCCAAGACTGCGGCGATGCGTCGTTCCGCATGGTTCACGCCGTACATCCGCGCGTAGAAGCGCAGATTTTCTTCGGCGGTGAGGTCGCCATAGATGAGCGTGTGATGCGAGACGACGCCCAACCGCCGCCGGACTTCCCCCGCCTCGGCGGGCAACGGGAACCCGGCCACTTGCGCGCGCCCGAAGGAGGGTTTCGAGAGCGTGGCGAGAATCCGCAAGAGCGTGGTCTTCCCTGCGCCGTTGGGGCCGAACAGCACCACAAACTCGCCGGGGGCCACGTCCAAGTCCACGCCGCGCAACACCGACTTGAGGCCGAAGGTTTTAGTCAAAGCGCGAGTCTCAATCATTTCAAATTTTTTTGCCGCGAATTACACGCGTTGGCGCAAATACTTTGGGGTTTCTTCCCATAGCTGCGTAGATCATTCCCAGACTCTCACCAACTGCGCTTTCAGTTCCGCGCGTTCCCGCGCATACTCGCGCTCGGCCATCTGGCCGGCGGCATATTCATTGTCGAGTTCGGCGATGGCTTGCAATAAATCTTCTTTGCTCGCCGTTTTGTCCGCGCCCGCCGGGTTACGCCGCCCGAAGCGCCACCACACGCCCGCGCCCACGAGGACGAGCGCCACCGCCCCGAGGCCGATGGCGAGGTTCGTAGAGTTGGTTGGGGCGAGAGCGCCGGGCGCGGCAGCGGAAGCCGACGCCCCCCCCGGGGCGCCGGAAAGATTGAAAGCCAGCGTATCGCCCGCGGCGAGATTATCCCGAATATAGTTCTGGAACGAGACGCCTTGAAAGTCCTGCTGGCCCTGCGATTGGAGGTTGTCGCCGCTCACCTGAACTTTGAGATCCGAAACGAGCAGATTGGCCTCGGCCAACGGGTAGAGCGTCTTTTGCGCAAATTGCAGTTGACCGGTGTAAGGCAGATCGTAGGAAATCAGGATTTGAGCGGTGCTCGTGCCGGGCAGAACGGGCAAAGTTTCGCCGAGGTTGTCGCCCGTGATCACGTAGTCTTGTCCTTCCACTTCGTCTTTGACGGCGATATTCGTCGCGCCGGGCGGCAAAGTCATCTCGAAAGTTTTACTGTCGTTGTCCGTGGCAATCGTCCTGTCACCGAGATTGGAAAGAATATACAACTGCCCAATCGTCAGCAATTGGTCGCTCTTGAAATCCACAAACATATGCAGGCGGTCCACGCGCAGAGCGGCGGTGGCGTTCGTTTTGTCGTAGACGTGCACCGGAATCTCCAACGTGTCTTTCCCCGTTTCAAAAGCCGCCACGTCGGAACTATAAGTGATGTCGTTATATTGAGCGGTAAGCAAGAACTGGCGGCCGGATTTGTAAGGCACTGCCGTGAACGCGAACGCGCCATCCGCGCTGGCCGTTGCGGTGAGCGTCGTCGCCAGAGTAAAGCTTCCGTTCACCGTGTCGAAGCCGTGCAAATTCACGCTCAACCCGGCGGGGAGGGTTGCTCCACCGGTGCCATTGATAACCTGACCGCTCACCGTGCCCTGTTTTTCGGGAATGGGCGCGCCGGGCGCGGCGTATTCATACGAGAACGCGCGGACGTAATCGGTCACCGCCCAACGGTCCGCCTCGGCTAACTGGGCGAAAGTATGTTGCGGTTTGGTCAAAGCATTGAACAGTTCCTGCTGGCTGAGCTTCACCATCTGAGGCAAGCTGGTGAGGTCGGGAATGGACTTGCCCGCCGCCTCAGGGCCATCCCCCTTCCCCGTCGCGCTGTGACACGCGACGCAGTTGGCCGTGTAAATCGCCTGGCCCGCATCAATTTCATTCGGCGGCGTGCTCAGTGTGTAAAGGAAAGCAATCGCGTTCCACCGCTCGGCCTCGGGGAGTTGGTCGGCCCACGGGGGCATGAGTTTGTCGAGCCGGCCCTCGGTGATGGTCTTGAACCACTGGGCGGGGGACGAAGCCCGCGCGAGGTCGGGAGACGAGAAGTCGGGGAGTGGGCCGCCGCCCTGCGCCAACACTTGCGCGCTCCGCGTCCCGTCGCCCTTGCCGGTTGCGCCATGGCACTCCGCGCAATGGTCGGCAAAAATCACACTGCCTTCGGCGGCGGAGGGGAGCGTCAAGGGAAAGACGTTACTGACATCCACCGGCGCGACAGTCGGCTGATTCGCCGCCGGGGATTGGGCGGTGATTTCCGCCGGGGGCGGGTTGTTCACCGAGACGGAGCTGGAGCCGGGGGGCGGGGTTACGTCGCCCGCCAGAGAACAGGAGGAAATAAAAATTCCAAATCCCAAAAGCAAAATCCCCAACAGGTAGGTCACGTTTCCAGCGTGACGAGCGTTGTCACGCGGCAAGCATGACCGACGCAGAAAAGAATTTTTCATCCCGCCGCCTCGGCCACGCTGAGTTTCGCGCCACAGCCTGCGCAGAATTTGTCGGCGGGGCGCGCGGGGCGGCCACATTCCGGGCAGGTGGCCGAGAGGGTCGCGCCGCACTTGGGACAGAATTTGTCGGAGGCTTGCGCCACCGCGCCGCACGCGGGGCAAGGGCTGACTTCGACGGTGGGGGCGTGGCGGCGGGCGGCGATGGCGGTTTCAATCGCATCGCCTTCATGAGCTATGGTTTTGCGATAGGCGCGGATGGCCTGCTCGACCGGATCTTCGGCGCGCGTGACCCCGAGGGTTTCTAACTGCCGAAGCAAGGCCGCGCCTTCGGCGACCAACTTGGCCCGCTGGGGCGCGTAGTCCTCGGCGGTGATCTTGCCCGTCGTGTGGTCAAAATCCAAATCGCGCAGAGCGGCGAGTAGCGCATCGCGCTGGGCCAGTAGCGCATCCGCCGGGTCGAGTTGTTTTTCGTGCAAACCCTGTTTCTCGATTATTGGCCGCGCAACGATGAAGGCGCTGACGAGTAGCAGGGCGAAACCGAGGAGGAGAGAACCGATGTCCATGTTTATCAGGATGAAGGCGGAAGGCCGAAGGATGAAAATCAATCAACCATTCGCCATCTGCTATTTGCTCAAAAGCGGCTCAATCATTCCCGCAATCTCGCTTTGATCTTGGAACGGGCCAATCTTGGTGTAGGCCAGCGTGCCGGTTTTATCAATGACGTAAGTCTCGGGGACGCCTTTAATGCGGTAGGCTTGCGAGATGGCCGTGCCGAGGTCGGGGCCGTTGGGGTAGGAAACGTCGTAGCGGGTCATGAAGGCGCGGGCTTCGGTCTCGGTATCCACGTAATCCACGCCGATGAAGAGCACGCCTTTGCCCTGATAATGCCGCCACGCGTTTTCAAGGATGGGGGCTTCGTCCTCGCACGGGATGCACCACGAGGCCCAGAAGTTGACGAGGACGACCGTGCCACGCAGTTGCGCGAGGTTGTAGGTTTCGCCGTCGAAACTCTTAAGCGTAAACGTGGGGGCGGCTTGCCCCGCGCCCACCGGCCCGGCGGCCAGCGGCCCGTTGCGTTTCATCTGAAAAGCGACAAGGGCGAGCAGGGCGAGGACGACGGCGAAGACTAGGACTTGCGCCCACTGAATTTTAGGAGAAGCAACCGGTTTCGGTGTAGCAGTGATTGAGTCATTCATAAGAAAATCCCAACCGCAAAAGCGCGAAATCCCAACTTCCAACTCCACTCGTCAACTTTGGGATTTTGGATTTCGCGCTAGCGACGCTTTTCAAGTTCTTTCTCTAACAGCGCGGCGTACTTGTCGTCAGCGACGGGCGGCGGCGAGTCGGCGGTGGCAGGCGCGGGCCGCCGCTGGGTCATGCCACGGATGAAGCGCCACCACACCAGCGCGCCACCGGCAATGGCAATGGGCGGGATGAGCCAGATGAAGAGGTTAAGCCCGCGCGTGGAGGGTTGGGCCAGCACCCGCTCGCCATATTGTTGGGCGAAGTAATCCTTGATTTGCTGTTCGCTCCAACCTGCTTCCAGTTTCTCGCGGATGGTCGCGCGCCATTGCTTGCAGGCTTGCGTCGGGCAGACGTCGAGCGGCACGTTCTCGCACACCGGGCAGAAGAGTTGCTTGGCGATGCGGTTGACGTCGTCGTCGGTCACGGCGCCCCCCGGCCCCGTGCCTTGCGCCCACACCGATTGAGCGGCGATGCTTGCCAGCCCGACTAACAGGAGTGTGACTAAAAGTGTTTTCTTCAACTTATGCTCTCACTGCCGCTGTCACGGCGACAACCCGTTTGCGTTCTTCCGCGTCGGGCCACGCGGCCACGAGCGTGCCCAGGATGAACGTGAGGCCGCCCGTCCACAGCCAATTGATGAGCGGGTTCAGGTAGATCTTGAACGTCGCGCCGTTGGCGGCAATGTTTTCCCAGTCCACGAGCAGAACGTAAAAGTCATCTTCCACG
>Ga0315281_10003425_pt1 | contig 23219 bp, 23 predicted proteins | sample YL17G07_0_MG_FD_204540 | JGI IMG/M metagenome (GOLD analysis project Ga0315281, IMG submission 204540) | Sediment microbial communities from Yellowstone Lake, YNP, Wyoming, USA - YL17G07_0 | ecosystem: Environmental > Aquatic > Freshwater > Lake > Sediment | place: USA: Wyoming | collected... | reverse complement strand
TGCGCCCGCGCCGGGGTGGCCAAGGGCGCTGGAGTAGGCGCGATGCGCAGCCCGGGCCTGCGCCCGGGCAAGCAGCGCAACGCCCGCCAGCGCCCTTGGCCACCCCGGCGCGGGCGCATGGGATTGCCTCTCAGCCTCTCACGCCAGCATCGACTCCGACGCCTTTGTCGAGGGCTTCGACAACTCGTTGAACACCAGCGCCGCGAGCACGGCGCTGCCGCCGATCAAGGTCGCCAGGCCCGGCCTCTCGGCGCCGAAGCCCCACGCGAGCAAGATGCCGAACACGACCTCGAGCAGCGCCAGCAACGCCATCTCGGGCGCGGCCAGGTGGCGCGCGACACGCATCACGAGCACGCAGGGAATTCCCAGTTGCACTACGCCCAGCAAAGCGAGCAGGGCCAGGTCGTGCGCAGACAGTTGCAGCGGCCAGGCAAACGGCAGACACGCGAGTGCTGACAAGACACCACCCACCAGCACCGCCACGCTGAGGTCGACATGCTGCCCGGCGTGCTGCAACACGACCCAGTTCACCGCCGCCGCCACCGGAATTCCGGCGGCGACGAGCACGCCCGCGACGTGCCGGCCTGCCATGCCCGAGACGTCGAACGCATACATCGTCACGATGCCGCCCGCGGCGACGATGATCGCGAGCCAGGTGCGCCCAGCCACGGGTTTGCGCAGCACGCCCCACGCCAGCAGCGCGGTGAATACCGGTGCCAGGCTTTGCATGATGAGCACGTTTGCGACCCGCGTCAGCGACAGCGCGACCATGAAACAGGTGAACATAACCGCCCACATTACGCCGCTGATCCAGACCGCGCTGCCGCCTTGCGAGAGCACGGCGAAGGGCCGGATCGAGTCCGAGCCCCTGCCGCGCCAGGCGAACCACAGCAGCACCGTCAGCGAGGCAAACACACTGCGCCAGAAGGTGATCTCCAGGCCTTCGCGGGACTCGAGATGCCGGCTCACCACGCCGCCGATGCTCCACATCAAGGCGGCCAGGACCATCAGCGCGATCGCGTTTCGGTGTTTCATTGGCGTGGCGGTACAGCTAGCGATACTTCGCCACGAACCTTCGGTCGATCCAGTCCTTCCAGTACCAGGCCAGGGCGCTCTGCGCAGACCATGAGCCCCAGGCGACGATCGCCGAGCGGCGCCCGCATGCCAGCAGGTTCAGCGAGCGCAACTTCGGCAGGTGCTCCTGCAGCGCCGCTGCGCCCAGGTAGCGGCGCAGATTCAAGGCCAGCGGCGGCCCGGCGCGCACCGCGAACACCCCGCTCTTCGGGCGTTGCAGCGCCACGCTCGACGCGACGTCGCCGGCGGCGAAAACCTCCGGGTGGGACGTGCTCTGCAAGGTCAGCGCGGTGGCGATGAAACCGTGCTGGTCCAGGGCCAACCCGCTGCCGGCGAGCCAGGCCGGGGCGCTGCTGCCGATTGCGAGCACCGGTGCATCGCATTGGAGCCGGGTGCCTCCCCCCAGATGCACGTGCTGCGCGGTGATCTGCGCGCAACTGTCTTCGATCACGGTGATGCCCTGGCGCCGCAGCGCGGCCCGCGCAAGCGCCTGAACCGGCACCGGGTATTCCGCCAAAGGCTCTGGCCCGCCGGTGACGAGGTTGATCCTGGCTCGATCGGCGAGCCGATACTGGATCGCCAGCGCCAGCTCGACGCCGGCAGCGCCGGCGCCGATCACGGCCACACTCAGGCCGTGCAGCTCGGCCGACGCCAGCAGCAATTCCCACATGCGCGCGAAGTGTTCAATCGGCCGCACGAACAGGCCGTGCTCGCGCGCACCGGGGATCGCGTCGCGGTCCATCACCGGGCCGGTGTCGACGCTCAGCACGTCGTAAGACATGACCTGGGCGTTGGCCAGCGTGACCTGGCGCGCAGCCGCATCCAGGCGCACCGCGGAGCTCTCGATGAACTCCGCCCGAGCGCGTTGCGCCAACGGCGCGAGCGGTATCACGCATTCATCGACCGCGTAGTGCCCTGCCACCAGACCCGGCACCATGCCGGAATACATCTGGCGCGGAAATGGGCTCACCAGCGTCACGCGCACGCCCGCAAGCGGATCCTGGGCGAACGCGCGCAACACGTGCACATGCGCGTGCCCGCCCCCCAGCAGCAAGAGGTGTTTCATGTTCGGCTCAGAGTGACAACACCAGGTCGGACACGAAACCCAGGCTTCGACTGTGAGTATTGTCGGCGTCAGCGCCGACTGCAACGCCGATCACGGGTGGCGGCATACTGATCTCGGCGCCGAACAATTGCAGGAAGTCGGCATCGATGGCGCGCCGCTCCTGGACCCACTGGTGCTGGTGCTCGGCCCCGCTTTGCAGCACCATGTAGCGCAGGCGTTTCGTGAAGGCGTTCGGCAGCAGCGTGCCGCGAGGCAAGGCGACGTCCCACACATAGCACAACGTTGCCGCCGGCAATGGTTCGGCCGTTTGCGCGCGCGCGAGTCGCAAGACCTGGCGCTCTGCGAACGGAATGTTCTGCAGCGGCTCGTCGAACAGCACGCACACCTTCAAGGCCACGTCGTCGCCCGCCTTCGTGTGCAGGTCCGCGCCCTCGACGAGTTTGTCGACACGCCAGCGCCAGCTCAACTTCAGCGCCGGCGTCACGCTGTTCAGCGCATGCACCAGATTGCCGTACGACTCGTCGGCTTCAACCCGCAAGGCGCGCTGGCCATCGATATCGACCACGGAAAACCTGGTGAACGGTTTGGTCTGGCGCGCCAGGCCGGCAACCTGCCACGGCGCAGCAGGCTCTTGCGAGTCGGCCGAAAACGGCGCCAGCAGCGGCGCCTCGGCCCGGGCCATGCCCAGGCCGGTGACACAAGCCAGCGCGACAAACAGCAACGAGAAGGAAGGCAAATCCCGCATTCGACGAATCAACGCCCCACGGCGTTCAACGACCAATCGTAATCGAGGTGGTTCACCGGGAGCGACTTCGCCTTCAGCCGCGCTTGAACCGCGGCATCGTCGCTCAGCTGCGACGCGTAGGCTGCGAACAGGTCTTCAAGCTTGGTGAAGCCTCGATGCCCCTTTTCGAAGTCTTCACGAAACCACTTGAAGATCATGCTGACTTCGAGCGTGCCGTCCTGCACCCGATTGCGCGTGCGGTCGGCCATGAAGCGCTGCATGCCGTCGTCGAGCTGGGCGTCGAGCTTTGACGCCGTGAACGCCTCATTGCGCAACGCCGGGCAGCCGATGGACGCGCAGTTCACCGCGGCGTGGACGCGCGGATCGGCGTAGTTCGGGCGCAACTGCTCGTGTTCGATCCAATCCAGATAGCGCTCTTCGCCAAGCAGCCTGAAGAACTTCTTCTTCCACGGCGAACCGAGAAAACTGCCCAGGTCCTTGATCGACTTCAGATCCGGGTACCTGGTAAGGATCAACTCGACCGTGAAGGCGTTGTAGGCATTGATCAGAAACGCCATCTGTTGCGGCTTGGGCCAGGCATCGAATTCGCCCCTGCCCACTGCCGACAGGCTGTCGAGCACTTTTTTCAACTCGGCCCGGTCGGCCTTGAAGCCGGCGTAGTCGACGCGACTTTGTTTGTTGTCAGGCAGCCAGCGGACGTGTTTCTTCAGCAGGCTGTCCCAGGCGGCGTATTGCGCATCGGGCTGCGCGGCGGCGCCAAGGCTGAGCATCATGGCGACGGTGAAGATGAGGCGTTTGAAGATGTTCATGGGCATGTCCACATGGTCTGCGCGGCTTCGGATTCGGGCCGAGGGTCAGGCCGAGGGTCAGGTCGAGAGTCAGGCCGAGGGTCAGACCGAGGTTCAGCCCAGCCGCCAGGCGTGAAACCGGCGCAGCCATTCGAGCAGTTTGTGCGGCTGATGGTTGCGCTTCCACTCGCCGGCGGCGTATTTGTTCGCTTCGGCCAGCGTCGGATAGGTGTGGATCGTTCCCAGAATCTTGTTCAGCCCGAGTCCATGCCTCATCGCCAGCACGTATTCGGCAAGCAGGTCGCCGGCGTGCACGCCGACGATCGTGACGCCGAGGATCTTGTCCTTGCCCGGCACCGTCAACACCTTGACGAAGCCCTGCGTGGCGCTGTCGGCGATCGCGCGGTCGAGTTCGTCCATGGCATAACGCGTCACCTCGTAGGCAATGCCCTTTTCCTTCGCTTCCTGCTCGTTCAGCCCGACGCGCGCGACTTCGGGGTCGATGAAGGTCGCCCAAGGGATCACCGAATAGTCGGCCTTGAACTTCTTGAACGACCCGAACAGCGCGTTCACGGCCGCATACCAGGCCTGGTGCGCGGCGGTGTGCGTGAACTGGTAGGGGCCCGCCACGTCACCGGCAGCGAAGATGTTCGGGTAAATGGTTTCCAGGTATTCGTTCGTGTCGAGCGTGCGTGTGCAGGGAATTCCCAGTTCCTCCAGGCCGTAGCCCTTGAGCCGCGCGACGCGGCCGACCGCGCACAACAACAGGTCGAATTCGATGCGGCGCGTCTGCCCGGCGGCTTCGACGACGATGAATTTCGCGTCGCCGTCTTTCTCGCAGCGCAGCGCTTTGTGGCCGGTGAGGACTTGAACGCCGTCGTGTTCGAGCGCTTCGCGCGCGAGCGCCGAGACCTCTTCGTCTTCGCGGATCATGATGCGCGGCAGCATCTCGATCTGCGTCACGTTCGAGCCGAGTCGTGCGAAACACTGCGCGAGCTCGCAGCCGATCGGGCCCCCGCCCAATACCACCAGACGCGCGGGCAACTCGCGCAGGCCCCACAGCGTATCGCTCGTCAGGTAGCCGACCTGGTCCAGCCCCGGCAGCGGCGGAACGAACGGCATCGCGCCGGTGGCGATGACGATGTTCTTCGTCGTCAGCGTCTGCGTCTTGCCGCCGCCGAGGTCGATCTGCACGGTCCAGGGGTTGATCAGCTTCGCGTAGCCGTGCACCACGTCGACCCCGAGGCCGGTGTAGCGCTCGACCGAATCGTGGGGCTCGACTTCGCGCACCACGCGCGCCACACGCTCCATCACATCGGCAAAGCTGAACGACGAGTCCGCGCGCGCGATGCCGTAGCGAGCGCTGTGTTTCATCTGGTGCACGAGCGTCGCCGATTTGATCAGCGCCTTGCTCGGCACGCAGCCGTAGTTCAGGCAGTCGCCGCCCATCTTGTGGCTCTCGATCAACGTCACACCCGCCTTCACGGCGGCGGCGATGTAGCTCGTCACGAGCCCGGCAGCGCCGGCGCCGATCACGACCAGGTTGCGATCGAAGGTCTTCGGTTTCTGCGCAGCCCACCGCGCATAGACCTTGCGGCCCTGAACCATGTCGACAATCTTCTTCGCGATCAGCGGAAACAGGCCCAGCAGCACGAATGAGCCGATGAGCCCGGGCGACAGGATTCCCTTGAGTGAATCGAGCTTTCCGAGTTGGGTGCCGGCGTTGACGTAGACGATCGTTCCGGCGAGCATGCCCAACTGGCTGACCGAGTAGAAAGTCCAGGTGCGCATCTTCGTCAGACCAAACAGCAGGTTGATCGCCGCCGGTGGAATGGCCGGAATCAGGCGCAACGTGAACAGATAGAAGGCGCCTTCTTTCGCCACGCCCTTGCCGACGTCGCCCAGGCGCGCGCCGAAGCGCCCGCGCACGCTGGCGCCAAACACGTAGCGCGACATCAGGAACGCGAGCGTGGCGCCGAGCGACGACGCGAACGAGACGACGAGCACGCCGACCCAGACGCCGAACAGCGCGCCGCCGGCGAGCGTCATCACGGCACCGACCGGCAGCGCGAGCGCGAAGACGACGATGTAGACCAGCGCGTAGGCTCCGATCACGAGCAACGGCTGCCGCGCGTACAGCGCCGCGAAGTCCGCCTGACTGCGCTTCAGATAGTCGAGGCTGAGGTATTGCCCGAGGTCGAAGGCAAAGAACGCCACCACCAGCGCGGCGATGGCGGCGACCAGGATCGGCTTGCTTCGCGACATCATGTCCCCTGTGATTGTTGTTGCCTGTGTCGGAGCATCGGCCCCTGAGCTTACGCCCGCCTCGCTGCGGCGAACGACTCAGGGTTTGAGCGTGCCGGCGGCCTTGCGCTCGCGGTATTCGGCTTCCAGTGCCTCACCGCTCTTGTAATGCGGCACGCGCAGCACCAAACGTTTGCTGCGTTGCATGAAACTGTTGGAGCCGTTGACTTCTTCGGCCCAATACTTGTCGGCGCGCTGGGTGTTGAGCTCACGGTCCATCAGGAACGCGCGGCGCGACGCTTCGCCACCGAAGATGTAGAGTTTGCCGCCAGCCAGCAGCCAGGTATCGGCATCGCCGCCCCAGGGAATGGCGTAGGCCATGCCGTTCGCGCAGAAGCCGCCATACTGCGGCACATACCTGGCCGGATCGGCGTCGAACAAGGCCTTGTGCGCGGTGCTGGCAAACCGGAACGTCACACCTTGATAGACCGTCTTCACCTCGGGCAGGCCGGGCATGTGCTTCGCATCGGTGAAATAGGCGACGACGTCGTGGCCCTTGAGGATCACGCTTGCATCGGCGCCGTCGGGCACGGCATTCACGGGCTGCAGCGATCCACCCGGGTTTTGCGCCGTCATTGCCGAGCAGCCCGCGGCCAAGGCGCACACGGCGCCGAGCGCCAGCCAATTCCACAAGCGGCGCAGCTTCGCCATCTTCGATAACTTCAAACCCATGTTTTTCTCCTCGTGGATGTTGGCGCGCACAGTGTAGCGGCGCGGTCTGGCCGGCACGCGCCGCGCGGGCTGCGTGCGGCCGTCGAGCAAGGGCAGCTGGCCCGGGGCACGTTCTCCGGCCCACGCTCGCGGGGCACCGTATTCGGTGCGCAGGCGTCGCGCCATCAACAGCGTCTGTTCATGCGCTGGTCGCGGCCACCGCGAATGGTGCCTGCGCCCGTGCCCCAAGCCACCTGCCCGGGCACCGGGGCGGGATGCGAAGGCGTGGCACGCCACCCCGGATACACAGGGCGGTGGTGGTGCCCCCGGGCGCAGGCCCGATTCGCGGTTGCCCCCCATGCTTGCAGGGCACGGCGGTGTTGATGCAGTTGCGGATTGCAGGCCGCGACGGTCGCCCGCGAGCGTGGGCCGGAGAACGGGGGCGCCGCCGCCGCCCTGCCGCCACGACGTCGGCAGGTTGACCGTGCGCGGACGGACGAATTTGAGTCGACGGACGCCGCTCGCTCCACAAGGTTCGCCGCTAAAGAGCAGCCCCCAAGTCGAGCATCCAGTGAGGCGTCCCTCACAGCAGGTCACGGCAGTTCTACAAGCGTACAGAAATCTGTATACTTTTCACATGAAGACTACGCTCGATCTGAACGACCATTTGCTCGCCAATGCGAAGGCATTGGCAGCGCGGCAGCGCACCAGCCTGACTCGGTTGATCGAAGAGGGGTTGCAGTTGCGTCTGCGCGTCGAGGCCGCCGGACCGGCGAAAGCCCGGACGCGATTGCCCGTCTTCAAGGGTCGCGGCGGTCTTGTCGCGGGCGTCGATCCGCTCAGCAACAAGTCGCTGCTCGAGGCTTTGGGCGATGACGCCTGACGTCAATGTTCTGGTTGCAGCGTCACGTAGCGATCATCCGCACCACGCTGTTGCGCGAGCCTGGCTGAAACAGGCGCTCGCGGCGGCTGAACGTGGAGCCTCGTTCACCTTGATGCCGGTGGTACTTGCCAGCCTGTTGCGCCTGGTGACGAGCCCAAGGGTCTTTGTTCAACCGACCCCCATGACTGACGCCGTGGGCTTCGTCGATGCGATCATGGCAATGCCCGGCGTTCAGTTGGCGTCGCTGGGCCCAGAGTGGCCAAAGCTGCGGCAGCTTTGTCTGGACAAGCAACTGGCGGGCAACGAACTTCCGGATGGCTGGCTAGCGGCCGCTGTAGACCAGCACGCCGAACACTTGGTCAGTTTCGATGGCGACTTCAAGAAGTTGTTGCCAAGGGCGCGGTTCACGCAATTGAAGGCCTGACTTGTACCCAACCCCGGGCTGGGGAGGTCATTTGTGGATCGTGAACGACTGCAATGCGGCCGACCCATCAGCGACATGCAAGTCGCTGATCAGTCGAGGGCGGATCCTCGTTGATTCGATTGCGTCGCCATGAACCGGTCGGTCACGTCGGACCGCCATGAAGCCGCCGGCCGCGAACACCGCGTCCCGGCCAGTTCCCGCCATTCGGCCGCAGCCTCGTTATCGGTCGCTCGTCAGCGCTCGGCCAGGGCAACCGGCCGCCAACGCATCTCCAGGCCCGAAACAGAGTTCAACGCGCGCCGTCCCGCTGTCCAGATGGATTGAGGGCGCAATATCGCGGATGTGCTATTTTCTGGAAATATCTCCGATCCGCCATCTTCCATAAATATCGCCAATGTGCTATGTTCCAAAAATATCACCTCTAGCCTATACAGATCATGGACTTCCCGCTCGCCACCGTTGCTCAGTTCACCGACCACCTCAGGGCGCTGAGGAAGGCCCGCGGCATGACTCAGGCCGACCTGGGTCGCATCATTGGTGTCAGTCAGTCCCGCATTGCGGACATTGAGCGCGACCCTGGTTCCGTCAGTGTCACCCAGATGCATCAGATTTTGTCTGCCCTGGGCGGGCAGATGATCCTGCGCGACAGCGGCGGGGGTTGGAAGTTTCAGCCTGGCGACTTCGCGCGCGCCACAAAGACGGGTTTGATGCACCACACCGGCGCCAGCGTACTCACGAGCAAGGCACCTGCAAGGCCAAAGGCCGGACGGCATGTGGTGAACGCGAGTTCGCAACTGCGTGGCGTCTTGCTGCCGTCCGGGAAGGCGCCCGCTAAGCCGAAGACTGGCCAAACCCTGGTGAACACGGGCTCCAAGGTGATTCGCAGCACGCTGGGCCCCTCCAAGAAGCCTGGAGGCAGCTGGTGATGGGGGGCCTTGCGATCTGGATGAATGGCGAGTTGGTCGGGACATGGTCGGCTGGGGATGGGCGCGGCCATGTCTTCGACTACGCCGAGAGTTGGCCCCAATCTGAGCGCTCACGCCCACTGTCGCTCTCGATGCCCTTGACTGCATCCTTGCGCGTGCGTGGCCCCGCAGTCGAGAACTACTTCGACAACCTTCTGCCCGACAGCGATGCGATCCGTAAGCGCATCCGGAACAAGTTCGGCACCCGTAGCACCGAGGCATTCGACCTGCTTGCCGCCATCGGGCGAGATTGCGTGGGTGCCGCTCAACTCATGCCGGTCGGCGAAGAGCCGCCCGACATCCGCCGTGTCGACTATGAACCGCTGAGCGAGGAAGAGGTCGAGAAGATTCTGCGGGGGGTGTCGGCGTCTCCCGCTTTTGGCGGCGCTGCTACGGACGACTTCCGTATCTCCATCGCTGGCGCCCAGGAAAAAACGGCCCTGCTCAATCTGGATGGCGCATGGTGTCGCCCGCAGGGCGCCACGCCGACCACGCACATCATGAAACTGCCTCTTGGGCACCTCCCTCAGTTCAACGCAGACTTCACCACCTCGGTCGAAAACGAGTGGCTCTGCGGAAAGATTCTGTCGGAGTTCGGCCTTACGGTGGCCGAATCCTCAGTCCTCGACTTCGGCAAGCAGAGGGTGCTCGCTGTGGAGCGATTCGATCGCGAATGGATAGCGCCGACAAACAAGAAGAAGCGCTACCTTTTGCGGCTACCTCAAGAGGACATGTGCCAGGCCCTGGGTGTGTCTCCCAACAAGAAGTACGAGAGCGAGGGTGGCCCCGGCATGAAGGCGTGCCTGGACATCCTTGGCAACAGCGAGGCGCCGTGGCTAGCGCGCATTGAGTTCGTCTTGGCCCAGCTCGGTTTCTGGCTGCTGGCGGCGCCGGATGGTCATGCCAAGAACTTCTCCATCTTCCTTCACCGTGGTGCCAAGTATTCGCCGACACCGCTCTACGACGTGTTGTCGGCCTGGCCATTCATTGGGAAGTCTGCTGGCAAGGTGGCGTACCAGAACCTGAAGCTGGCCATGGCCATACGCTCGAAGAATCCGCACTACGAGTTCGGCGAAATCGAGACTCGGCACTGGAAGGGTCTGGCCGAGCAGGCCGGTGAAGGTGCTTGGGAGGGCATGCAGGAGATGGTCGGCAACGTCAGGCCCGCCCTGAAACGCGTTGAGGCTGAGTTGCCAGACGGCTTCCCTGCTCAGGTGTGGGACACCATCTCGGCAGGTGTCCGAAAGCACGCAGCGAAGTTCATGCGCGGGGTGTAGCCACTCGGCGTGCACGATGGCTGCATCGCTGCCATGTCAGAGCTTGATGCCAGTGTGCTTTTCCACAAATGGAGGATCTCATGCAGATGCTTCGCGAGTCGGGCCGGCCGGCGCAGTAGGGTGTTTGGCCAGTGGCTGCTTCGGTCCCGACCAGATGACCGCTCAGGGTCGGGTGCGTGAGTACGCGGCCTTCGGATGCAGTCGCTCAGCCGGCACCTTGCCCAGGTCGGTGATTGCCACCTGCGAATGACCGCTCTCGCCGTCCCTGACTTTCTCGGCAGCGTCGGCGAAGGTCAAGTTCAAAAGTAGACCGGTCGTTCGCTGAGAAAGTCGCCGCCGGCTGCTATGGGTCGCCACCCGCCGCCCGCTTCACGAAGTTCGCCACCAGAAAGCCGACCCCCAAGTTGAGCCTCCGGCGAGCTGGCTTTCACGACAGGCAGTGGACGGCCAGAATGGCTGCGCGGACACCCTGCCGCTGCTTGCTTCGCATTCACGCCCACGGGCTGATCGTCAAGATCCCGCGCACGCGCCGCTGGCGAGTCACCAACTACGGCCGCAATGTCATGGGCACTTTGATGTACCTGCGCGAGCACCATTTCCCCCATGCCTACCCCAGCGTCGTGCACTGATCATCTTCGCGAAAGACAAAGAACTTACGGAGAAGGAATCTATCCTCCCGGCCGCTGAGGTTGATGAGTTGCATAGCCGCAGCTTTACGGCAACCGCGATCCCGGCCGGGTTGTCGCCGCCGGCCTCATCGGGACTTCCCTTTGAGCGGCTTGCGGCGTACTCTGGCGAACCCCAGTTCGGCCGATGGGTTCGAGCTGCCGCGAAGCCGATGCCCACTCCGCGGCAACCCTTGTCCAGAACTTCCTCAGGAGCCTCTCATGAAGTACATCACCACTTGGTCCGTGCCGCAGGGTTCATTCCACGCCGCCGTTGCGCGCTTTCTCGAAACCGGCGGCGCACCGCCCAAAGGCGTGCAGATGCTCGGGCGCTGGCACGGCATGAACGGCCAGGGCTTCGCCATCAGCGAGTCGAACGACGCGAAGGCCATGTACCTCTGGCAAGCGCAATGGGCCGACTTGCTGCCGATGACCGTCACCCCTTGCCTGGAGGACGCCGACGCCGGCGAAGTGATGGCTTCGCTGGGCAAGCGCTGAGCAACGCACGGCATGGGCGCACGGGCGCATCGCCGCGCCGACGCGCCCACGGAGGGGTCTGTGTCTTCGTGCCCGAACGCGTGATCCGTCACCCCTGCGTGCAGTGCAGGCGGCCGCGCATGTAGGGCGAACCCATGTGTGCATTCTGTCGAATAGCTCCGCTCGTATCCGGGGCTTTGAACTTTGGGAATCGGGCGCCTTGAGCGGCTGCTTCAGGGACGGTCACTCGGAGTTTCGTATGTCGGGTTAGGGTCGAGAGGCGCTGCTAGCCTCAGACAGTTCACCGCCAGAAAGCCGACCCCCAAATTGAGCATCCGGCGCGCCGCCTGTCACGATACGCAGTGCCCGACCAGATGCGGAAATTCGCCGCAGGCTCCGTGCAAGCGTGCAGCAGGGCAGGTGGCCCAGGGCAGGTTCTCCGGCCCACGCTCGCGGCGCAGCTTGTTTGCTTCGCAGGCGTCGTGCTAGCAAAAGCGCCTGTTCATGTGCAGGCTGCGGCCACCGCGAGTTGGGCCTGCGCCGTACCCCGAGCCATCTGGCCTGGCACCCGGGTCGCATGCGAGGGCGTGGCACGCCACGCCAGATGCACAGGGCGGTGGTGGTGCCCCCGGGCGCAGGCCCGATTCGCGGTTGCCCCCCATGCTTGCAGGGCACGGCGGTGTTGATGCAGCTGCGGATTGCAGGCCGCGACGGTCGCCCGCGAGCGTGGGCCGGAGAACGGGGGCGCCGCCGCCGCCCTGCCGCCGCCACGTCGGCATGCCGACCGTGCGCGGACAGACGACTGTGGGTCGTTTGCATCCACCGAATTTCATTCAATTCAATGCGAGTTCCTATGGGCTCTCTACGCACGACCACCCTCACCCTTTGGGTGAGAGCGCGACACACCCGCTTCAGCCGCGCCGCGGCGCGCTCACATCGTTGCCGATCCTCGCGGGCTGGAGCATGAAGCAGCGCCGCACATTGCCAGCGCAGCGCATCACGGCCGACTCGGGTGCGTCCAACTGCGGGTTCCAGCTTCAACCCGCTGTTTCCGGCTCGAGCAGAACGCCTTGCAGCCAGCCTTCGGTCAGGGCCCGGCTGAGCCAGGCCGTGAAGTCGAATCCGCTCGTGGCGCGTGCCAGCGCTGCGCCGAGCGACGCGCCGTCGAGCAGGTCGCGGCTCCAGGCACAGGTGCCGGCATCGATGCTGTGCACGACGCCGCGCCAGCCACGGCGTGCCACGAGCACGGCTTCGGCGCGCTGCGCGGCGATCGCATCTCGAACCGCGTCGAACCCGTTCGCCCCGGCTTGATGCGCGGCGTGCAGGCTCGCCACCGGCCAGCGCGAGGCGAACACCGCCGTGCCCGGCATCAGCAGCAGGCGCAAATGCTCAGGGTCGTGCGCTTCCAGCAGCGACATCGAGGCGGCGTCGAAGGTCGAGTCTGCGGCGCGCTCGTTGCAATGCAGCAACCAGTCGAGCTCGGCAGAGTCGCCGAGGTAGGGCCAGGGCGCAAGGCCTCGGTGCGCGCGCAGCCAGACGGGCAAAGCCTCGCCCCAGAGCCCGACGTCGCCCTTGCGCGGCGGGTCATCGCGCCAGAACTCGCGCGCCATGTGCTTGAAGTCGTCGGCTCCGAGCAGCCGCTGCAGGGTCGGGAACGCGGCCCCGAGCGAGCGCTCGGCAAGCGCGGCCGCGTTCGCGCGGTAGATCGCCAGGCCCGATAGTGCGCGCTCGGGATGCCCGGAAAAACCGGCAACGCCGCAGTCCGTGTCGCGAGCATTGATTGCTGCGAGCACAGCCTGCTGGCGCGCTGCCTCGACTTCCATGCTCTTCATGCGGCGCACGCTGCGGCACGATCGGCTTCGTCCAGCAGCACATCGAAAGCCGGAACATCGGTGTCCCATTCGATCAAGGTCGGCACCGCACCAAACCGCCGCAGCGCATGACGGTAGCTGTGCCAAACTGCGGGGCGAATCCGGCTGCCGTGGTCGTCGATCGCCCAGGCGTCGGCGTCGGCGTAGCCTGCGAGATGGATCTCGCCGATCAGCGCCGGCGGCAGCGCGTCGATCACGCTGCAGCATGTCGCCAGCGGGTCCGGCGCACCTGCATTCAACGCGTTCACCATCAGGTTGTTCAAGTCGAGCAACAGGCGGCAGCCGCTGCGCTCGCACAGCGCGAGCAGGAACTCGGTCTCGCTCATCGTGTCGCCGGCAAATCCGACATAGGCCGACAGGTTTTCGACCAGGATCGGGCGTCGCAGGCGCTCCTGCACCTGGCTCACGTTGCGCGCCATGATCTGAAGCGCCGCCGGCGTGAAAGCCACCGGCAGCAAGTCAGCCGCGTGCACCACGGCGCCACCCGGCTCGCGCGCGGCTCGCGCAAAACACGCGTGATCGGAAACGCGCACCGGGTCGATCTCGCGCACGAGCTGCTCCAGGCGCTCGAGATGCCAGGCATCGATTCCCGCGGCCGAGCCCAGCCCCAAGCCGACGCCGTGCAGGCTCACCGGGTAGAGCTCGCGCGCGCGCCGCAGCACGGCGCGCGCGGCGCCGCCTTGGGCAAAGAAATTCTCGGAATGGACCTCGACGAACGCGAGGTCGGCGCGCTGCTCGAGCGCCGCTTCGTAGTGCGGCTGGCGCAGACCGATGCCCACGCCGGCGTCGCGACGCCGCTGCACCGGGCCTGCCGCCACCGGCGTGCCTACTTGGTCGCCGCTGCCTTGGCTTCTTCAGCCGTCATGCCACCGAGCTGCTTGCAGGTGCCCGCGGCCACGTACCTCCATTCGCCGGCATCTTTGTCGACCTTGGCCTGGCCGGCGCAGGTGTGCGTGCCGGCCAGGTTGGCACAGTCGTTTTGCCCTGCCTTGGCGACGCCGTAGCACTTGTCCTTGGGCTTGGCCTGGGCTGCAGCCTGGCTCACCAGACCGAGCGCCAGGATCGAGGCCAGAGCTGAGGAAACGACGAGACGATGATTCATGAAGCTTCTCCGATCAGATTGCAGGGTACAGGCCAGGCAGGCCGTTGCAAGGGCTATTGTTCCCTATCTTGTTGCCCATCTTGTTCTCCATCCCACTGCTGGCCTCGGTCGGTCGGCAGGCACCCATCCTTACATCGCAGCAGCAGCGGCAGCGGCGGCACAGGCGTGGGGCTGGGGCTGCGGGTCGCGCCGAATCAGTCACGGCGCTGCCGGCAGGCGCTTGTTGTGAGTCTGCAGGTAGCGCGCGACGAGGTCGTAGTCGCGGGCAAAGCCGGCCCAGTCGGCGGCGATGCGGGCGATTTCGGGCGCTGCGGCCTGGTTCGGCGCCAACAGGTTGCGCCGCGGCTGCGCCGCGTCAATGGCGTAGAGCGCGGCGGGCTCGCTGTCCACCAGCATGTGCCGGCCCACCAGCAGGCCGAGTTCACCGGTGGCGTTGAACTGGAACGTGAACGCGATGCGCGAGGCATCGAAACGCGCATCGAGCAAGTCGCGCCCGAGCGTCGTATTGCGATGCCCGATCCCCGCCAGCGACGCCAGAGTGGGCAAGACGTCGACCTGCTGCGCCCAGGTCTCGATCCGGCGCGGCGCGATTCGCCCCGGGGCATAGATCAACAACGGCGTATGGCCCTGCGTGATCGCGAGGTCGCGCCACGCGGGCGGGTAGTGCGGGCCCGTGGCGCCGATGATGCCGTGGTCGCCGATAAAGGCGAAGATCGTGTTCTCGAAGTACGGCTCGCGGCGCGCATGCTGCATGAACTGGCCGATGCACCAGTCGAGATAGGCGAAGGCACGGTATTCCTCGGCCGAGATGAAGCCGTTGCGCTGCAACGCATCATGCGGCGGAATCGGCGGGTCGAATGCGGCTGCGTCCTCCGCGGGTATGGTGTACGGGCGGTGGTTGCCGCTGGTCTGGATCACCGCGAAGAAGGGTTGCGGCTGCGCGCCCAGCCACTGGTTGGCCTCGAGCAGCAGGTTCTTGTCCGACACGCCCCAGACGTCGACAACCGGCGCCTTCAACCGGTCCTGTTCGACGATTTCGATGCCGGGGATGTTCGCCGCGAGCAGGCCACGCACGTTCGCCCACGAGGTGCTGCCGCCGATGAAGTAGAACTTCTTGTGCTGCTTGAATTCGCTCGCGATCGTGAACTGGTCCGCCGCCGCCGGATTGCGCGACGCCGTCGATTGGCGCGAGACGTCGGGCAGCGCCGTGATCGTGGCGAACACGCCGCGCGCGGTGTGCGCATGCGCGCTCATCATGTGCGTGAAGAGCAACCCCTGCTTCGCCAGCGCGTCGAAGTTCGGCGTCGCCCCGAGCGGGCTGCCGAGCGCGCCGACCTTGTGCCCGGCGAACGACTCGAGCAAGACCAGCACGACGTTGGGCGGCGGCGCGTTCGCGGCATGCAGCTTCGGCGCCACTTCGCGCAGCAGCGAAATCGGCTCGTTGCCTTGCAGGGGTGGCAGACCGACGAAGGCGCGCATGCGGTTCGCCGCCGGCCGCAGCCGAAGCTCGTCGATTCCGGTGTCGCGAAACGACCAGGTGTCGACCAGGTTGTGCAGCGGGTTCAACGCCACGGCTTGGGCAAAGGCCGAGGGCAACGCGGAGGCGTCGCTCCAGCGCAAGGGGTACTGCGAAACCTTGCCGTGCACCACACCAACCGCCACCAACAGCACGGCGGCTTCGGTGAGCCTGGCGCGCACTGCGCTGCGCGGCGCACCGGGCCGGATCGCCCAACGCCAGGCCCAGCCGAACCCCCAGAACCACAGCAACGACCACAGCGCCAGACCGGCCGCGATCCACAGCACCGGATAGGACTGCCACACCATGCCCGTGGCCTCGCGTGCATCTCGCGCCAGCGTGAACAAGACCGACGACAAGCGCTGCGTCAGGTAGGCGTAGTGGCCGGCGTCGAAGATGAATCCGAGCGCCCAGATGCTGCTGGCGAGCATCCAGTAGCCGCGCCAAAGGCGCGGCCATGCGGGAGGCCGCAGTCTTCTGCCGAGCCACGGCAAAGCGCCCAACAGCCACGCCAGCGCGACGCTGACCAGCGCCACGCGTGCGTCGAAACGCAGGCCGAGCAGTAGCGCGCGCGCCCAGTCAGCGCTCGGCAAGCCCGGCCCGGACGGGTTGAACCAAAGCGCGAAGGCAAGACGCGCGACTGTGCCGCTGGTGCACAACAGCGCGGCGAGCAGCAGCGCCAGACGCAAGGACGCGGTCATTGGGATTCGCCTTCAATCATTCGAAAGCCGGTCGGCAGTTGGCCAATTGCCGACGTTCCTTGCGGGCTGCGTGCAAGCGTCGCGCAGGGGCAGGTGGCTTGGGGCACGTTCTCCGGCCCACGCTCGCGGGTCACCGTGTTCGGTTCGCAGGCGTCGCGCCATCAACAGCGTCTGTTCGGACGCTGGTCGCGGCCACCGCGAATCGGGCCTGCGCCCGTGCCCCAAGCCACCTGCCCCGGCACCCGGGTCACATGCGAATGCGTGGCATGCCACCCCGGATGAATCAGGGCGGTGGTGGTGCCCCCGGGCGCAGGCCCCATTCGCGGTCGCCCCCCATGCCTGCAGGGCACGGCGGTGTTGATGCGGCTGTGCGTGGCAGGCATCCACGGTCGCCCGCGAGCGTGGGCCGGAGAACGGGGGCACCGCCGCCGCCCTGCCGCCGCGACGTCGGCATGCCGACCGTGCGCGCACGGGGACCTCTTGGCCGATCGCCGCCCGGCTTTCCAATGATTGAAAGAGCAACCATATCAAGCCCATGGTCACAAACCCGCGGCAGTCATGCGTCGCGATTCAAGCGCCAGGCGTCTGCGCCGCCTGTGCCGCCGGTGGCACGCGTCGCAAGCGCCGCCATGCCGCGAGCAGAGTGGCGCATACCGACCAGCACCAGAGCCACGGGTCGAGAAAGGCGTCGAACAGATTGCCGCTGGGCAGCCGCGTCAAGCAAAACACGACGACGCAGGCAAGCACAACCAGCCCGGTACCGCGCATCGTGACGCTGCGCAGCGTCCAGAGCGCCCAGGCTCCGGCGAACAAGGCTGCGGCCGGGGCCCACCGCGGATCGAAGCCTAGCGCATACAGACCCGTGTTGAGCCAGCCGCAGCTGTCGGCATAAAGCCACGCGCCGCCAAGCGCCAACACCAGCGCGAAGCGAGGATTCATGGGCAAGTGCGGGCTGGCCGCCATGCTCATGCCTTGCGCGCGGCGCACGACGTTTGTCAACAGCCTGGGCGCGCTCTGAAGAAGATGTGGCCTGGCCATTTCATCCATTCCGCGCTGGGCATGGTCGCCGCCAAGCGGAGGCGTTACGGCGCTCAGCAGCGTTGCGGCATGCCGGTTCGGGCCTGGCAACGCAAGCGGCAACACCAGGCAGGCGACGAGCATCACGCTCGGGTACTGAAACATGAGGCCCAACCAATACGCCGCGGACGCGGCGCCGGGCAACCACATGGCAGCAAAGGCAACTACCGCCGCGATCGCAGTCGCACCCGGCGCTGGCGCAGCCCAGCGTGCCCCGGCGCGAAGCAACAGCGCAGCCAGCACGATGCCCCACGCGAAGCGCGAGTACAGCCATTGCCAGTCGAGGTCGGGGAGGTTCATTCAAGGCTTGCGTAGCGCGGGGCGCTGTCGGCCACGATATCGTAGACATGGTGTGCGATGGCGCCGCGCATCAGCGTGAAGGTGAGGTGCAGCTGGCCCCCGACCTGCAGCAGGCTCGGATAGGAAAACTCGTCGCCGGGTGCACCGCGCCGAATGTCTTGCGCCTCGCCCCAGTGCACTGCATCGGTCGAGGTTGACAGACGCAGCCATTGGCGCGGCGCGGCAGGCTCGGGCAACTGGTCGTTGTGCGCCATCACGAAGCCGGCGTCGGCAAGGCGGATTGCGGCAATCGAACTGTCATCGTTGCGCAAGCCAAGCGCCGCCTGGTCCCGCCAGTGCAAGCCGGCATCGATGCTCGTCGCGCGCTGGATTCGATGCAACGCGCCATGGTCGCGCATCAGCGCATGGAGTTCGGTGGCGGAAACCGGCAGCAGCGCCGGCTGCAGCGAGGTTCTGGACGCACCGATGCGAACGCTGCGCAAGGGCCGACCTTGCGCATCCATCGTCACCAGCATCGGGTACTTGTTGCCCAACTCGAAATACGCCGGCAACAGCCAGCCGCCGTCGGCCAGCGCGACCGGGTTGGTCCGCACCAGGACACTGGTGTTGAACAGCGGCGACAGCGGCAACACGCGTTGCGCCGCGAACCTGCCGCCACGGTCGTCGGAAACCAGGTGCACCACGCGCGAAGCCGCCCAGCCGCCGAGGCCGGTCGCCACCACATAGAGGTGGACGCGGCCGTCGCGCGCGACCCAGGCTGCCGGATTGCCAAGGCGCCGCACGCCGAAGCCCAACTGCCGCGACAACTCGCCACGCTCGACGACGCGCCGCGCGGCGCTCCAGGCTCCGTCCTTCCAGTGCGCCGCGTAGACCGCGACATCGGCAGCGCTTTCGCGCGCGCCGGCCCACCAGAAAGCGAGTACCTCACCGTCGTCGAAGGCCGCCAGCGCGCTGCCATGCGCGGACGGAACACCCTCTGGCATCGGGATCGTGGACACCGAACGCAGACTCAGGCGCGGCGGCGCGGCCGGCGGCGTTGTCGCTTGCGCCGCGGCGAGCGCCAGGCGCTGGGCTGTCGCAGCGGGCTGCTGCGCATGGCGAACCCCTTCGGCCACGACGCAAGCGCCGAGCAGCGCCATAGCCCAGGGCATGACCCGGGCAGCCAGGCCCCGATCGGCAGGCTCAAGCGGCGCCACACCAGGCATCAGATGAAGCGCCGGCCCAGCAGCCCGCTGCGTCCCGCCGCGTCGTACAAGGCGTCCCGATCATCGGGATGCGCCAGACCGATGATGGCGCGCGCGCGCTCCGAGACGCTCTTGCCCTTCAGATTGGCGATGCCGAATTCGGTGACGACGTACATCACGTCGGTGCGCGGCGTCGTCACCACCGTGCCCGGTTCCAGCCCGACAACGATGCGAGACGCCGGCCTGGAACCCTTCATGTAGCGCGACGACAGGCACATGAACGACTTGCCGCCCTCCGACATGTAGGCCCCGCGCACGAACTGCAACTGCCCGCCGGTGCCCGAGACATGGCGGTGGCCGTTGCTTTCGGAGGCGACCTGCCCGCTCAAATCGACCTGCATGCAGTTGTTGATCGAGACCACGTTGCGGTTCAGCGCCACTTGCTGCGGCAGATTCGTCAGATCCACCGGCAGCGACAGGCAGATTTCATTGCCGTCGATGAAGTCGTAGGTGCGCTTGCTGCCGAGCGAAAACGTGAACACGATCTTGCCCGGGTGGCTTTGTTTGTGGCGGCCGCTGAGTTTGCCGCGTTCGGCCAGGTCGACCATGCCGTCGACGAACATTTCAGTGTGCACCCCCAGGTCGTGCAGCTTCGACTCAGCGATCGCCGAACAGACGGCGTTGGGCATGCCACCGATGCCGATCTGCAAACAAGCACCGTCGCCGATCTCGCGCAAGATGAAGTCGGCCACCTGCCGATCGACGTCGCCGATCGGCGCCCCGGGCACTTCGGCCAGCGCCACGTCGGGGCCCTCGATCACGGCGTCGACTTCGCTGATGTGAACCACGTTTTCCACGCCATGGATCACCGGCATGGCCGGGCAGGTTTCGACCACGATGCGTTTGGCCACATCACAAATCGCGCGCGAATAGGTGTTGCTGATGCCGAAATTGAAGTAGCCGTGGCGGTCCATCGGCGTCGTCTTCAAGACGACGAGGTCGACGCTCAGATGGCGGCGGTAGATGGCAGGAGCCTCACCGAAATTGAAAGGCACGTAACTCACCAGCCCCGCTTCCGATTTCTTGCGGTCGTAGGCCGAAAAATGCCAGTTCTCGTTGATGAAGTGGCGTTGCTCGGGGTCCTGCTCGATCACCTGGCGCGGCCGCACGCTGAGTGCACCGCGCACGATCACGTCGCGCAGGTCCGTCTTGCGCTGCGCCAGCGCAGCGTCGAACGCATCGGGTTGGCTCAGGCCGAAGCCGTAGTCCAGCCGCTCGCCCGACTTCACGTCAGCGGCGACGTCGGCGGCGCTGCGGCGCTTGGCGTGGAGAAGGCGATCGAAGCTCGAACTCATGGCGGGCACCGTGGTGTTGATGAGAGCAGGCGCATTGTCGCGGTTTCGATTCTGCATGGCCTTGGTGAAAAGCCATACGCGGCGCGCATCCGGCGCGCCGGACAGACGCCTGGTCCAGGAGTGTGGGCCCGAGCATCGCCGCCGCGGGCGGCATGGCGATCCCGACGCATCGGCGCGGCGGCGCCGTCGACCGCGTCGGGCGCCACAAATTGGCACCCGGCCCGCCGCGCATCGCGTCGCGCAAGGGCATCGAGCCGAGCGAGCGCTACATTCGCGGCAGCCCGGCGTCGATTGCGCCGGCCGAGCCCAAGTCGAGTCTGGTGGCCGGGGGCTCGCGCCTCGCGCAGTTGTGCAAGTCCAGCGCGCACGGCCGATTTCAGGCACCATGGCCGCACCAGCGAGTTTCGGGAGCCGATGATGCACCAACCCGTCCGACGAACTGTATTGGCCGCTTTGGCAGGCCTGGCTTGCGCAGCCCGGGCCGCGCCGCCCGAAGTGCCGGCGCAAGACGCGCGCGAAATTCGTGCCGTGATCGAAGCCCAGCTCGCGGCTTTTCATGCCGACGACGCGGAGCGCGCGTTTTCGTTCGCGTCGCCGTCGATCCGCGCGCAGTTCGTTGTCGCCGACTACTTTCTTGCCATGGTGCGCGGCGCTTACCCGGTGGTGTACCGGCCACAGACGCTGGCCTTCCTGCTCGCCGAGGTGATCGACGGCGGGACGATCCAGCGCGTGCGCATGACGGATCGCAGCGGCGCGGCCTGGCTCGCGAACTATCGCATGCAGCAGCAGCCCGACCGCAGCTGGCGCATCGACGGCTGTGTCGTCACGCGTGACACCGGTGTGACAGCCTGAGCCTGCACCTTGCGGCATTGGCAGCGCATCGCGCGCTGGCGCGACAAGGCGCAACGTTTGAGCCAGGCCGGCACCGAAGCTGGGACGCCAGGCCCGGGCTGGCAAAAAGGTAGCGCGCAGCGCCAGCCCGGGCCTGGTGGCGTGCCGTTTTCGAACCTGAGCCGGCGACGATGCCCAATGTCAGACATGAGGCGCCAACGCAAGGCATCGCCTGGGGTTTGTGCGCTCGATGGAAGGGCTAGCCCCAAAGCGATGCACTCGTGTTCTGATCGGCGAGCTTTTTCATGTTTGGTTCGGAGAGTCTGTAGCTGAGCTTTTCGACGACTCGCTCAGCACCAAGGCCCTCGTAGAAGGCGATCCCACCGGCGTTCGATGCCTTGACGGGCCAGTCCATGCGGCGGCAACCGTTTTCAAAGGCGTACCGGGCCACCCGCGCCATGAGCGCCCTGCCAATCCCCTTGCTTCTCTGCGACGACCTCACGTACAGCTCCTTCAGCTGGCAATGCTTGCGCTTGTCCGCGGCAAAATCGACCAGTGAATAGACCAGTGTGATGGCTGCCAAGCCAAGCACCGCGCCGTCGTCGCCTGAAGCCACGACCAAACGATGGGGCGACTCGAGCGCCAACAAGTTCTCGAAGAGGTGTTCTCCCACGACCTCGCGGGGGACCACGAAACCTTCGTTGTAGAAGGCATGAAGCTCGCACAGCAGGTCTATCAGCGACTCATGCTGAGTTTCAGAGACCAGTTCAACGCGCATAGGGTGTTGCTGCAGGCCAGCGTTTGAAGTGAGCCGCTGCTCGAGGCCGCAGGCCGGAAGCGGCCGGCTCGACTGAAGGGTTGGAACTCATCGGCCCCATGCGAGGCGTGCGGCGACTGATGCGCCGAGGGGTGAGACGGCTACGACGAAGGCGACGACGTTGAAGACGACCGTGAACCAGAAGACAGCGCGGAACTCGGCCTTCGATGACTTGTGACGCAGAAACTGCTGGCCGACGATAGCACCGGGCCAACCACCAAGCAGGGCCAGTAGATGCAGCGTTGCTTCAGGAATGCGGCGAGAGCCGGCAGCGGCGGCTGACTTGTCGATTGCATAAGCGAGGAAGCAGACCACGCTGAGCAAGACGTAGGCCACGGCCACCCAGCCTGACATGCGCCAAAGCACCGATGCCACGACGAACAAGACGACGAACGCGGCAAGGACGAGGTAGGTTGCCGTGCCCCACTGGGCTGGCTTGGGGGCCGGACGGACAGACTCCGCCGCACGGGTCAGCCGGGTATTCGTTGAGGGTTTGAATGGCAACGCCCGGACGAGTTTCGCCCGTTTCTTGCCCTCGGGCGTTTGTTCGAGTTCGAACGAGACTCTCAGCCCTTCCTGTGGTTGACTTCGATTGTCTTGAAACGCATTGATGTGCACGAAGACGTCGGGGCCACCGTCGTTCGGCAGGATGAAACCAAACGCACGCTCCGAGTTCCAGGTCTTGATCGTGCCTTCGCGACGCATGGTCGGTGGTTGTAAGTCCTAGACAAAATGGCTTCGTGACCGACGCCGGTCCGTGCCCCGCGAAACCGCCGGTTGCGCGCCAGGGACGTGCCGAGCGACACCCATGCACCGGACCGGCGGGCGCTCGGGTCGCTGCGAATTCACGAGGAGTCGGACCATGAAGGAATCTAGCACTCTGCAGGTTGGTTTGTTGACGAGCGGTTCAAGCGCTTCACGCTGCGTGGCCAGGCCAAGGTGGAAGCGCAGCGGAAGCTGTTCGCCCTGATGCACAACATCGAGAAGCTCGCGCATCACGGGTATGCACAGTGAATGCCGAGGGCCAGACCGTTCGCATTGCATCGCCGCGCGGGGGCACAAGGCGCCGGGGCCGGGTCGTGAAGCACGAGGCAGGCTCAAGGCAACTTCTTGTGCGCCGCGTGCACTGCAAGCATGTATCTCAGG
>Ga0315281_10003424_pt1 | contig 23221 bp, 16 predicted proteins | sample YL17G07_0_MG_FD_204540 | JGI IMG/M metagenome (GOLD analysis project Ga0315281, IMG submission 204540) | Sediment microbial communities from Yellowstone Lake, YNP, Wyoming, USA - YL17G07_0 | ecosystem: Environmental > Aquatic > Freshwater > Lake > Sediment | place: USA: Wyoming | collected... | reverse complement strand
TTTGGCATGGGCACGAAATACTTCAATGGCGCGATAGCCATTTAACTTTTGGCGAAACTGGTCGCTGAAGAGTTGCTTGCGTACGCGATCATTTACCTGTGAGACACCGTGGAAATATCCTTCCACCAGGTCACGCGAGAGGGCTTCAAAAGTGGTTTTTGCCCTGAAAATGCGCGGCGCCCAGTCTGCCTTGGGATAGATAGCACCCAGGAAGCCAAATAACGGTTTGCGTATGGCCAGTGGCAGCCATGAACGTACACGTTGTTCGGCCATGGCCATGCGATAGCGCCGGTAGCCGGCAAAATTTTCGTCGCCGCCATCACCCGACAAGACGACTGTTACATGCTTTTTTGCAAGCTGGCAGACGCGATAGGTGGGGATGGCCGAGCTGTCGGCGTAGGGCTCGTCATACAGGGCTGCGAGGGTGTCTATCAGGCCATAGTCATCGGTATCCACAATTTCACTGTGATGCCGGGTTTTGTATTGTGCAGCTACTTTGGCGGCATATACGGATTCATCATAGGATGGGTCGTTAAATGCGATGGAGCAGGTGGTGACGGGTTCCTTGCTGAGACCGGCCATCATGGCGACGATGGCGCTTGAGTCGACACCGCCGGAAAGGAAGGCGCCCAGCGGCACCTCGGCAACGAGCTGGCTCTTGACGGAAGCACGTAAGTGTTCAATTAATGCTGCTTCCGTTTTGTTTTCATTTTCGGTTGCAATTGGCGTAAAGGGAACATCCCAATACTCCTTTTGTGTAATGGACGTGTCGCCCACTTTTATGGTGATTGAGTGCCCTGGTGAGAGCTTGTACACATCCTTGAAAATTGTTCTGGGCTCGGGCACATAGCCGTAGGCAAAGTAGTCTTCCACCGAACGGGGGTCAATCTCGCGTGACAGGGCAGGGTGTGCCCGCAGCGATTTTAATTCCGAGCCAAAGATCAGCATGCCATCCGGCAACAGGGCATAGTGTAGCGGCTTGATGCCTAGATGGTCGCGTGCAAGGAACAAGGTTTTCTGGTTGCGATCCCACAGGCTGAACGCAAACATGCCCTGAAAGCGCTTTACGCAATCCTCCCCCCACTGTTCCCAGGCGTGCACGATGACTTCTGTGTCGCAATGGGTACGGAAGGTATGGCCGAGGATTTTGAGTTCTTCCATCAGTGCAGGGTAGTTGTAGATTTCACCATTGAAGACAACGACGACACTGTTATCTTCATTAAACAATGGCTGGTGGCCTGATGACAGGTCGATGATGGAAAGCCTGCGATGACCTAGTCCTACGGCCAGCTCGGTATGTATACCGCCCTCATCGGGGCCGCGATGGTGCTGGGATTCGTTCATTTTTTCGAGTACTTGTTGCTCGATTTGGCGTTTCCCAGTGGTGTCGAATATTCCTGTCAATCCACACATAATCAGAGGAGTCCCTTGTTTGTTATTTTGTTTGCGTACAATTCATCATAAAGCTGTGTGTATGATTCCAGCATGGCTTCCATGCTGTTTTTGCGCACTACATAGTCGCGCCCCTCGGTGCCATGTGCAATGAGCAGCTCGGGATGCTGGTAGTAGTTTGCCATGGCAGATGTTAGTGCGCGGGTGTCGGCTGGGGGAACCAGTACTCCGGTTCTATTGTGCTTTACGACTTCGGGAATTCCGCCTACTCGTGTGGCAACAACGGGCAAACCGGAGGCCATGGCTTCAAGTATGGTGACGGGTGTGCCTTCTGCAATTGAGGGTAAAACAAACACATCAAAATCGCGGATTATTTCCGCAATATCTGCGCGTGCTCCGGGCAGCCAAACGTATTCTTCAAGACCGAAAGCGGCTACTTTATTTTTGAGCGCCGGTAGTAGCGGCCCGTCTCCAACGATTGCCAAACGAACTTTTGCAGTGGGTAGTGTTTTTTGCAAAAGAATAAAAGCATCAATCAGGCCCGATTGATTTTTGACATCCTGGATACGGCCTACCGTGCCGATAACAAAGCAATCCCGTGTGAACGGATGCTTGGTTGAAGCCAACAAATTTTTATCAGGGCTGAATATTTCGGTGTCCACGCCATTGTGGATGAGCGTGTTTTTTGTATCTGGTATTCCCACTACATTTTTTAGCCATTGATGCAGGTCGGCTGAGACTGGAATAAACCTGTCTACAAACGGCACCATAAATTTTCGGAGCAGATTGTGCTTGAGGTTTTTTCCTTGCGGATCACCAGCATCGCGCCCATGTTCTGCATGGATTCGTACAGGTATGCCTGCCAAAGTGGCAGTGAATGCGTATTCAATCGTGGCAAGATTGTAGGTATGCAGTATGGCTGGCTTGAGTCGTCGCAGCAGTTTCCAAAGTTTTATGTGTGTACCCAGACCCAGACCAGGTTTTTTATATAAAGAGTAAATTTCTACTCCGGGCTGGGTGATTTTATTTGCGAAGGTGGAATAGTCGGTCAGGCAAATAATCGCGTGGCGATATTTTTTCGCAGGCATGCGATTGATCATGTCGACCAGAAGTGTCTCAAGGCCGCCAAAATCGAGGCGGTAGATGAGATGGGTGATCAGGGGGGGGGAGGTTTTCACAATTAACGTTACTTGAGGTTATTTGCCAGTGCTGTTTCCAGGGCAGATAAATTTTCTGCCAAAAATTCGCGCAACAGGCTGCGTGCTTCATCCGGATTGTCTTCATAGGGGGCAAGTATCATCACGGAGGCACCGTCATCCCCTTGTAGCAGCAGTTTGTTTTTGGCTTGCAACAGTTTGCCCATGTAATCGCTGGTGACCGATTTCCCGTTTATCCAGTACCAGTGCCAGACTACAAATTTCTGAGCCCCGCCACTGATGCGTGTTTCGAGTAAAGATTGTGTTTTATCCTGGAGTAATTCGTTGCGTGCAGAGATGCCGGTTCTGATCCATATTGGGTCTTCATAGGGTACCAGTCGGTTCAGGGAACTGATGAGCTCAGAGCCTTTTTTCTGGTTTCGGTAGTAATTGATGATGACGCCTACGCTGCGCGAGCTTTTTTGATAGAACTGGTGCAGTTCGGCCTGCGAGGGGGCAATGCTGGGCTTCCAGGTGGTAAACGGCGTAGTGTTTTGCCAGCCTGATTTGAAGTCATTTAGTTCTGCTTGAACGGGATTATGTCCGATCCGCTCAATAAACTGCGCATATGCGGGCCACATTCCTATGCTGAGAATCGTGCTTAGCGCAGCCGCGTACATGATGTTGTTTGAGACTGCGGATATGTTTGAAATCCCTCTGTTTTCTTCAGACTTAATGGTTTGAGGCTGTTGTTCGTCTTCACGCCAATAGCTGCCTATCCAGAACATTAGAAACATGACTAGCCCAAAAAATACCCAGCCGTAAATCAGGTGGTCTACACCTACGGCCAGGGTCATGCCACTGAAGTGCCCTATCATGACGATCATGTAGGCGCGCAAGCCGTTGGCAACGATGGGGACGAGTATGGAGATCAAAATAAACAGTGCGCGTCGCGAGAGTGAGCGATAGGTGAGGTAGGCATACAGGCTGCCTAGCGTGAACGAGGCAATCAGGTAGCGCACGCCGCTGCAGGCCTCGACTACCGACCAGTTGCCGCTTGGTATCGAGAAGCTGTTGCCTTCGCGCAACAGGGGAATGCCGGTAAATTGCACGGCTGCAACGGTAAAGTCTGCCGTGATGTTGATGAGGGACTCGATAAAGATCTCACCGAAGGGAACAGCGAGCATCATGTATGTCAGAGGGAAGGCAAGCATTTTGGAAATACGCAGGCCCAGCAGGGCGAGGGCAGTCAATGGGATCATTGCGACGAATGCGTATTGGCGAACAACTTGAACGCCGCCCAGTTCGGCCAGCAACCAGCCAAAGCCGCATGCTGCGATCGCTACGAGCGCTGGCCAATAGGGCGTGGGAGTGAGGTGGATAAAAGCATCGCGACGCCGCCAGATCAGCCACAGGCTGATGGGTAAGATGATGTAGCCGTGCGCAAAGGTTTCTGAACTGTTCCAGATTGAGACAATCGAACGTGCCGTGTCGAAGTAAAACAGGAAGGGTGTAAGCACGGTTGCTACCACCAGTAACCACTTCAGTGAAGGAGCTGACAACAATGCTGACGGTCTGGAGGTGATGTTCATGTAGTTTCCTTGAGTGTAATCGGTGTGTCCAGCAGGGTGTCTACACAGGCCAGGTTGCTGTCCCAACCGTATCTGCTGATTATTTTATGACGTGCAAGCTGTCCCATGCGGTCATTTTTTTTCTCTATTTGCGCCGTTACTGCCGAGATGAATTGAAGTGCATCATGGGCAAGAATAAGTTCATTCTCCGGCACTGCATCGATGCCTTCGAGTGCCTGGATTGAAACGATAACAGGCTTGGCCATGGACATCGCTTCCAGTACCTTGTTTTGAATGCCGCGTGCGATGCGTAGTGGTGCAACGGCGACGAATGCGTGGGCGAGCCAAGGCCTGATATCGGGTACCGAGCCTGTGACGGTTACGCCGGGAAGTGATGCCAGTGCCTGCACTTGGGAAGAGGGTCTGGAGCCTACGATGTAAAAATGCGCTGCAGGATGTTTTGTAATGATACCGGGCATAATTTCACGGGCAAACCACTGCACCGCATCAATATTGGGCCAATAGTCCATTGCACCGGTGAAAACGATGGCGGTTTCATTTGCGGCGTAGGGATTGGGGTATTCGCGATCTGGTGAAAAGTAGTCGATGTCAACGCCGTTGTTGAAAAAGCCTGTTTTGTGTTTGCTCTCGGGAGCGAGCTGTTTAAACAGGTCTGCTTCCGCCTGGGAAACAAACAGGGAGGCGTCGAATTCCTGTGCCACCTTGCGCTCGAAGGCGAGTAGCAAGCGGCTTTCGCGGTTGTATAACCAGCTCATGGGCCAGTGTTTTTTTTCAGCGTACTGCTGCCATTTGTCCGAGTCGATGTCGACAAAGTCAATCACTCGCTGTTCCTGATTTTTGTCCATGGCATATTGCGCCATGGCAGAGGAAAAGATCATGATTTTGCCAATGTGATGTTGCTTGATAACCTTGTTTGCCCATTCCTGCATTTCATGATTCTGGTAATAGTCCAGGGTCAGGGCTTGATTTTTTATCAACCCTTTCAGGCTACGCAGCTTGGATGAGAATGGGTGCAGGGGTAGGATGCATGTTTCGCTGCATAATTTTTTGACCGTGTCCAGGTGCTGCCAGTCGTCCGGGTCATCAATAAACGTGCCCAGGTGCACATGGTAACGTTGTGCCAGGTGCTTGAGCAGGTGGTAGGAGCGGATTTTGTCGCCCTTGTTGGGCGGATAGGGGATGCGGTGGGAAAGAAAGAGCAGATGTTGCATTGCCTTAGCCAAGATTTTTTACAATATGCGGGCCAATCCAGTTGGCGACGGGCAGGGGGAGCATGCGCCACAGTTTGATGAATAACTGATATTTTGGATTCAGGGGGTTGGTATCGGGAACCTGCGTTGCGCGATGTAACTGGTATTCATAATTCAGCAACTGGGGCTCGAAGCCCCAGTTTTTCTTGAAGTCATAGGTGCCTGTGCCACGTTTGCTGCGGCCATAGTCAAATATCCTGATTCCTCGTTCGCAGGAACGCCGCATGAGTTCCCAGTATTTGAAATCGTTGGCTGCGAGATCACGCGCCTCAACTGTATCACCTGCATAATAGGCCAGCACTTCGTCACGGAAGTAAAAGCTCATCACGCTACTCAATACTTTTCCATCCTTGACGATGGACAAGACTTCGCAATCCTTGCCAAAGATTTCCATCAGCATGGCAAAATACTTTTTTGGCAGGGCGGGTGTGCCATGGCGATGCACATTGCCTGCAAAGACGGCAAAAAACCGATCCACATTTTTGTCGATCTCGCTGCTGAGCCCGTTCTTGATGCCTTTTCTGATCATGGCACGGCGTCTGTTCGGTATGGCAAGCAGGTTTGCTTCCAGGTCAGGATTGATTTCCTTGCGGAAGGTGAAATACAGGTCTTTCCTCGGCCACCCGGTATTGAAGGGGTTGATATTGCGGTATTCTAGGTAATCCACATTCAGCTTTTTCGCCAGAGCTTGTGCCGCATCATCCAGTGCGTTGCGTGCTGCGGTGTCACTGGCAGCTACACCGCCATATACACAAAATGGAAGCGCAGAGAGAGAGTGTCCAAATAGGCGGCTGTTGATTTCAGCCATGGGTAGCACGCCCTTGATGATGCCGTTTTCTTCTGCCAGCAGGAAATAAGTTTTGTGTCCAAAAGCACGTTCTATGACGGCTTTCCAGCCAGCCCGGTGGAAAAATGTGGCCTGAGGGCAGGCGAGAACAAAGGCGTCCCAGTTTGCAACATCGGCAGGAAACATTTCCCGCACTTGCAGGGAAGTATTTGTTGCCGCTGTAATGGGTGAAGCCAAACTCATGTGCCAGATTTTAGAAAGATGTTGTCCATGCGATCCCAGTGAAAGTCACGTAACAGTGCTTGAATACGGGATTCCATGCGCGCCAGGTTGACGTAATGCCGGAAGCGGGTTTTTACAGAAATACCAGTCTGTCTGGGTTGGTCTGGATCAATTTCCCATGGATGGAAGTAAAAAATGCAGGATTTGTTGTCCTGCTGATTGACTTTGTTCATCAGCCAGCGGGATGTTTTGTAGGGAAGTAGCCTGAAGTAGCCACCGCCCGCTGCCGGTAAATTACGGCCCATGATTGTGATGGTTGAGGGGGGGATTTCAAGGATACCCTGCTCGCCACGGGGGCGGTGGGCAAAACGCGGGGCATCGGGCATGCCATAGTGGTCATGCCGGATAGGGTAGATGCTGGAGCTGTAAAGGTGGCCTGTTTCCTGCAGGACATCCAGTGCCCATAAATTTTTTGCACCGATTGAAAAGCTCGGTGCGCGATATCCGGTTACTGGCAGCCCTGAAAGATCTTCCAGTATTTTTTTTGCGCGGGTGATATCGTTATGAAATTGTTCACGGCTCAGATCGCTGACCCGCTGGTGACCATAGCCATGGCTGGCGATCTCGTGGCCATTGGCAACGATACGGCGCACCATGGATGGGTAACGTTCGGCGATCCAGCCCAGGGTAAAGAAGGTTGCCTTGGTCTGGTTTCTGTCCAGCATGCCCAGAATAATGTCGATATTACGCTCTACGCGGCAGGGTATACTGTCCCACTGCTTGCGCGGTATGTGATGTTCAAAGGCTGAAACCTGGAAAAAATCTTCCACATCTATGGTCATTGCATTTTTCAACAATGAAGTTGTCATTTTTCTTTGTCTTTTGGAATTTCAGGTGCGTTGGGGCGGGATAGAATTTGCTTGAACATGTCTAGCACTGAAACAACAGATCTTTCCATGGTATGTATTTTGTCATCCAGGTCTCGAGAACCTGCACGTCTATCAATCTTGTTTTCCCCCAAAGTAACCTTGGGTATGTCGGGTAGTTCTGGCTCTGCAACAGGTGCCACAAATTCATTCCGAATATCTTTGATGACTTCCTGCACATCAGTGCCCCTGAACATGTGGCGTTCTTCGAGGTAGCCCAGTAAAAACAGGCGGTCGCACAGTGAGTTTATTTTTCGCGGAATTCCACCAGTAAAATTAAAAATTTCAAAGAAAGCCTCAACGCTCAGGTTTGGATCGCCTTTCCAGCCCACGGTAAGCAGGCGGTGTTCAATGTATTCGCGGGTTTCAAGCGCGTCGAGGGGACCTAGATGATAGGTTGCTATTACTCTTTGCTGTAGTTGTTGCATGTCGCTGCGCATCAGCGTTTTCCTGAACTCGGGTTGTCCCAGCAGAAAGATTTGCAGCAGTGATTTCTCGGAAGTTTGAAAATTTGACAGCATTCTCAACTCTTCTACCGTGTGCGGGGTCAGGTTTTGAGCCTCATCAACTACGAGCAGGGCACGTTTGCCCTGTTTGTCGCACTGACGCAGAAATTGCTCCAGCCTGATCAGCAAGTCGGCCTTGTTGACATCGCCATGGGGGAGGCCGAAAGCAGAGACCACCATACGCAACGTGTCACTGGCATCCAGGTGCGTATTAACTATCTGGGCTGCAATGATGTTTTTGTTTTCCAGCTTGCGGAACAGACTGCGCATCAGGGTGGTTTTCCCTGCGCCTATTTCACCGGTGATGACAATAAAACCTTCACCTTGCCCAAGTCCATATTCCAGGTAGGACATGGCACGCTTGTGTCCTTTACTGCCGAAGAAAAAGTCCGGATCAGGTTTGAGCTGGAAAGGTTTTGCTGTCAGATTGTAAAAAGCTTCATACATTTATATTTTTTCCTGCTAAAAAATCATATGTGCGGTTGCCGTGATGGCATTTTCACGATAGTCACCTATTCCGGCGTTGGATTCCTGCCAAACCCGTCGCGCGGCTAGTGACCCATTGATTTTGGGATTAAAAGTTCTGGATAAGCTCATGTTGATCGACCGATTTTCAGTTTCGATGTTGATACTGGGGAAGCTATTTTTAATATATCCAAAGCCGAGGCTGCTGCTGGTTCGACCGGTGATTCTTAAATTCCACAGGATATTTGCGCCTGTTTGTTTGCTTGAGTCACTGATGGCTGTGCTGCTTGAGCCAAAAATCGCACTGTCGGATGATTGTGAAGTTTGAGCATCTCGTTGTGAGCTAAATGCACTTAATATTACAGTACTTTTTGCACCACTGACTGCCACAGAAGCCTGCAATCTTTTTTGCAGGAATACTCTGTTGGTCATCAGATTTATCGGATTGGCAAGCGAGGATGGGAGGCCATTCTGGGCGATAAATGCCTGCACAAATTGTTTGCGTGCTACCGGGTCGGGAATGCTGCTGGCCCATAATTGATCAAGAAAGCTTGCGGTGTCTATTGTGGCAGGGATTACAAATTGGGAGCGAGTATCAGATATATCTTCGTTGTAACTCAGGTTCCAGTGTGTCCTGCGTAATTGGCTGCTAGCAGAAAGTGCATAGGTGTCGCCATAATAACGCTGACCCTTGCTGGCTGTGATGTTGCTTCTTCTGCTCGGTGCCCAGGTAAAGCCAGCGGACCAGAAGGGACCTTCAGGTTTTTGATTAAGTGATATATAGTTGAATTTTTCATAGCCACTGGTGCCATTCAAGCTAAATTTTGAAGTAACCAGGTAACGCAGATCAACAGAATATTTTTCAATTTCTGTATCGTTGGCAGTAGTCTTGTAGTCGGTGTTTTGTTTGCTGTAGTTTAATCCCCAGCCCACTGATCTGAAGGATGTGCCACTTTTCATATTGAAAGTTACTGTGTCATCCTTGCTGTCCAACAGGCCACCCGCATTGGTGTCGACTACGCTATTTGTATAACGCAATTCAGAAGAAGCAAAACTGGAAAATTTGTTTCTGATAAAGGGGCTGACGCTGTAGGTGCGAACTTCTGTACGATCATTGGTGATATTGGTATTGTCCAGGGTGGTAGGGACTAAGGGTGAGGTGCTCTGCTGGTTGATGGATGATTTTGCATCCAGAAAGAGAAAATCATCGATTAGCTCGGCATCTGCGCCTGAATTGAGGATATGGTTAGTCGTTTTCTGATTTTTTGCATCTGCATAAAAAAGGTTTTGCATCCGATAACTGGCGTTTAGTTTCAAATGGGATCCTGTGCCGGTTAAATTTATACCGGGGTTAACCTGGGTGATATAGTCGCCTTCTTCCCTGCCAGATGATGCCAGCCTGACATTGTCTGAATAGGTTTCTATCAAGTCGAGGATGGGGGATACTTTCCAGTCAGCGGATTCAGAATAACCTGGAAGGATCATCAAGATTGTTGCCAAAACTGAAACGTATTTTTTCGAATTAATATTGAAAAATTTATTCAAAAAACGCTCAACTATTATAGCCATAGCCATATTTGTTCCCGCTAAGGAATGGCTCAGCCTTGTTATAAATCAAACTAACATGAGTGCTGGTTTCTATTAAACGAAGTGAGTTTTTGACATCTTGCTGCTTTGTACTTTCCGCTGCAACAACCATCACGATTTGTCCCATTTGTCTTGCCAGGACGTGCGCTTCATTGGTTAGAAGTAAAGGGGGGGAGTCAAATATGATGATTCGGTCGGAATACCTGTTAGAAATGTCGTTTAATAATTTATTCATAGCCATACTGGCCAAGAGTTCGGTTGCATGTACGTGGCTTGAACCGGCAGGAAGTATGCTGAGAGACTCAACGTTGGTTTTAAGCATGACGTCCGCCATGTCGAGCTCTTCGTCGAGAAGCAAGTCCATGATTCCCAGTTCGGATTTTAGTCCCAGGGTACGCAATACCGAGGGCCTGGCAACGTCCGCATCCACCAGCAGAACGGTATGATCCAGCTCTATGGCCAAGCTCATTGCCAGGTTGATTGCACAAAACGTTTTCCCTTCTCCGGGCAAGGAGCTGGTGAGCATGATCAGGTTACTGTGTGTGGCCTGCTGGCTCCGTTGAGCCATTACGTTTTGTAAAATGGCACGCTTGATTCCGCTGAATTCATTTTTAGCCAGGGTAACGCCCTGATCCGGGGTTACCATCCCCAGACGATGCATTTTTGCCAGATCAATTTCAACCTGTTTGGTGGACTCTTTGCCCTGATTGCGCCGGGAAGATTGCATATATTGATCAGTACCGCCCTGATTTTGCGCATTGTATTGCGGTATTTTTCCACCATTTTCTCGCTCTAGTCTGCCTGCTGCCTTTTCAATGATGCTCATACGATCTCCTTGCTGCCATGTATCAAGCAGTTTTATTGCTCAATAGACTTAATAAATACGCTTCAATTATTGTAACGATGAGTGATGTCCTGGATTATTTGTTTAATAAAAATGCAGTGCCAGCTGTGACTAGAATATAGACAAAAAACAGTGATGCAGTTGAAAGCAAGAAAATAAAATTGCTCTTTTTGCGCTTGGCTTGCTCTGATTCAGTCCAGTTCATGGTTACCGTTCCCAATATGGGCAAGCCGGTTGACTCTCTTAGGCTATTTTGACTCAAGAAAGTTGGCTGGATTTGGCTAAACAGGTAGGAGCCTCCCACTCCGGAAGCGAGGGACAGGGCGAACACCAAAGAGAACAATAATATTCTGTTGGGACCAGAGGGTATCAGGGGCAAGGTTGGGGGATCAATTACGCGGAAAGACAATAGCTCGGATGTTGCACTCAAATCACCCGATAACTTTGCCGCTTCCCTGCGTCCCAAAAGTTTGTCGTAACTATCCTTGTTAACCTGATAATCCCTGTTGAGTTGCGAGTATTCCTCTTCTATTTTGGGTGCTGTCACACTTGCGGTTTTTAGTCTTGCAACACGGGTAGTGTATTCATCTACTCTTGCTTGCATGGCAGCTACTTTTGCTTCGGCACCGGAAAGTGCTACAGTCAGCTGTTGCAGCATAGGGCTGAAGTTTTTTCCGGGATCAGCACTGCTTTTTTTGGTTTTTGCTTCATCCAGTTTTCGTGTTTCAAGTTGCGATATCAGCCTGCGGGTAGCGATTACGTCAGGATGTTCTTCAGTGTACTGTAAACGAAGTGCATCCAGGTTTTTACTTAGCTCCTGAATGCGTGTGTCAATTTCCAGGTTGGTTGAGATGGTTTGGGTTTTTACGGCTTCGTCACCTGAGATTTGTCTTTTGATGGCATTTCTGGATTGTTCCGCTTCCAGCAATTCAAGCTTTGCCTGGGTCAGGCTGTCCATGGTTTCAAACAGCCTTGCGCCGTAGTCGCTGCCTTGGCGGGGTAGCATGCCGCTATTCCTGATTTTGAAATCCTTGAGCGCGGCTTCAGCTATTACCAGCTTTTCTTCGTATATCTTGAGTTGTTCATTAATAAATTTGACAGCATTGCTGGAATCCTGAGTTTTGTCACCCAAGCTACCCTCAACAAAAATGGTGAGCATGGATTGCACAACATCTTTAGCTGTTTTTGGATTTTCGTGGGCGTATGAAACGGTGTACAGGTTGTCCCTGCCGGTACCTGTGATAATAATTTTTTCCATCAGATGGTTAACCATCTTTTCGTTATCCCTGACGGTGGTTGCCTTGATATCCAGGTCTACCATGCGCAAGACGCGCTCTATGTTGGGGCGGCTAACCAGTGTCCGGCTCATGATGGATACCTGCTGCTCCACATTGGGAGTGGTGGTCATCCCGGCCAGCAATGGTTTCAGAATACCTTGCGTATCAACAAATACTCGTGCAGTTGCCTGAAATTTATTGGGCAGGGTATAGACAACGATGCCGCCAGTAATCAATACGATCCATGCAATTACTAATGCATGCCAACGGCACTTCCATATGCCCTTCAGGTGGTTAAGTAGCAGGGGTAGAAATTCATCCATCTTTAATATATTGCTCCGTGTGGGTGCTAATTGAGACTTTGTCGACAATAGGAAACCATGTTCGCTAAGATTTGACTAATAATGGTTATAAAAACTCACTCAGAAGAAGCTTTCTGGAATGACCAAAACATCGCCAGGTAACATCGGTATGTTGGCGGAGATATCGCCATCTTTGATCAAATCTTCCAGTCGAACCCTGATCTTTTGCTGCTTTCCATTTTTGCTGCGAATTACATTGGCGCTATTGCCAGAAGCAAAGTCTGTTATCCCTCCCACTGCGATCATTACATCCATTAGGGACATATCCCTGCGGTAGGGGAGCGCCTGTGGCCTTGCTGCTTGGCCAATAACCCTGATTTGCTCGGAATAAGGCCCTACAAAATTGGTGACAATCACGGTGACTACCGGTTGCTGGATATATTTCGACAGCATTTTCTCAATATCACGCGCCAGTTGCGTAGAGGTTTTGCCTGTTGCCTGAAGATCGTCAACCAGTGGTGTGGTGATTTTGCCGTCCGGACGGACTGGAACAGCCATTGATACTTCTGGATTGCGCCAAACGCTGATCTGGATTGTGTCTCCGGGTCCGATCAGGTAATCATGCAGATGGGATTTATCATCCTTTTCTGTAAGCTTGTCGCCACTGGTAGAGGAGCAACCGGTAAAACTTAGTGAAATTATAACGACCAAAATAAATGTCAATAATAGTTTTCTTTTGTTAGTCAGGATATTCACATGTTTTCCTTTTGTGTTCTATATTGATAGCGGTTACTGAGTTACTTGGTTTGATACAGTCTCTATAAATCGCAAACCTTAGCACCAGGTATTTCTTAGGTCAAGAACACCAGTGTTACATAGTTTTTTTCAACTTTGATTATTCATTGATGATTGGTTTTATGTGTTCACCAACGCATTGATCAATGAAAAATTGTAAAAAGGCAATAATTTATTATATGTATACTATTTTACAGGTAATTTGGACAAGCATTGGGGATTGTTAAGCGTTTTGCACAACGCGATTGGCTGTTTAATAAGGCGCACACCTTTGCAGCAATCGAGTTTTATAATATCCGCTATAACTTCTTTAATAAGACTTTCGCTTCCTCAATGCTGGCAAAAGGCTTGCCATTAGTAAGCAATTTCTCCAATTCTTTCTTTGCTCCTGCCTTATCACCAGTTTTAATTAAGCTTTGTGCTAGATGGTAACGAATATCTGCAACATCTGGTGCCAAGGTTGCAGCTTTTTGAAGTAGAGGCAGGCCTCGTGATGTATTACCTTGTTCAACCAGTATCCATCCTAGTGTATCCATTACAGCGGGGCTATCTGTAGCAAGTTGATGAGCTTTTTCTGCGTGTAGCAAAGCATTTTTTGGGTCTTTGTCTTGATAATATGACCAGGCTATGTTGTTTAGTATTACCGGACTATTAGGATTTTGTTTAAGCAATATATTAAATTGTGCTATAGCTTCTTTGTTTTTCTTTTCACCAATGTAGGATTCAGCCAAATGTACACGAGCTGATGCATCATCTGGGTTTTCCTTAAGCCACTGGAGCATTCTTGTTTCTGCAAGGCTAAATTTCCCGGAAAACCTAAGAGCACTGAATATTTTACCCAGAATGGTACCGTTTTTATGAATTGCAAATGCGTGCTCATAAGGTGATACGGCCAACATTGGTTTCTTTTGTGCCATAAATATGTCGCCTTCCAGAACATAACCTGCAGTTGATTTTGAATTCTTTTGTTGAATTTTTTTAGCGATCGCTATGGCGTTGCTAAAATCACCTTTTTGCATTTCAAGTGATGCCATCGCAATTTGCGCTTCAAGGTAATCAGGATTTAGAGACAACGATCTTTTCAATGCTTCTGTCGCTGCCGGTATATTCTTCATAGACATATGGGCATTGGCTAATTGGTATTGAGCCTGGGGTGACTCTGGCAGAAGTGCTGTTAATTTACGGTAGGTATCCAATGCTGCAGCCTGCTTCTCATTTGCCATTTGAGCCAGTGCTAAAGCATCAAGTAGCTCGGGGCTATTGGGTTTGCTAACGTGTAAATTTTGTAGGAGAGTCAGTGCCTTAGCTTTTTCGCCTGTGCGTAAATAATGTCCGGCAAGGTTTAATGATGCTTCTAATTTGTCTGGATTTTCATTGTTTGCCTTTTCCAACCAGGATGTAGCTTCGCTTACATCATTTTGAGAACGTGCAAGATAAGCGAGTGCTGTCATTGCCTGCAAGTTTTTCTTGTCATTATCGAGGATATTTAAATATCGCTTTTTTGCCAAATCAGGTTTTTTATCACGCAAGTCGAGCTTGGCAAGGTTATCTGCGGCTGGAAAGAAAGCAGGTTGAAGTTTGAGCGCATTCATGAAGCTTGCACGAGCACTTTCAATGTCTTTTTTGCCAAGATAAATACCACCTTTCAGGTTTTGAACGAGTGGATTGACTGGCTCTTCCTTCTCGAGGGCTTGAGCTGCAGACAGTGCTTTGTCGTAATTTTTCTGGTGTATGTGTGTCATTATAAGCAGCAATCCTGCTTGAGAAGATTTTGCGTCGAGGTTGATTGCCTTTTCGAACTCGGATATTGCTCTTGCGTTGTCACCTTGCCCAATCTTGCTCATGCCTAATGAGGTTTTTATTTGAGTTGATTTTGGAGCAAGCTCGCTGGCCTTTTCAAAATACTCAGTTGCCTTTGTGAAATCTTTTACCTGCATATGGATTTCACCAGCTAGTGCCAGTAACTCAGGATCCTTCGAAGTGTTTTTAAGAGTTGGTGATAGGGTGGTAAGCGCGCGTGTTGCTTGACCGCTTTTTAGCAGGGTTTTTGCCATTAATTTGCGTGCATACAGGTCGTCTGGATTCTGCTCCAGATATTTTTTTAAGTGCAGCTCTGCTTGCGGTAAGGATCCAAGTGCATATTGTGATGCGCCTGCAAGCAGGATGCTCGGCATATGCTCCGGGGCTACGCGAAGAACTTGTTGCAGTGCATCCCATGCTGCAGCATATTTGCCTTGGTTAAAATCAAGTAACGCCTGGGAATAGTTGACAATGATATGTGTAGGGGCGGATTTGCGAGCTGCATCTATATCACTTTTTGCAGCGTCAAACTTCTTCTCGGCTATATGCAGGTAGGCTTTGGCGAGATTGGCAGATACATTGTCTGGCTTTGCTTTTAATGCCTGATCATAGGCGGCAAGTGCCGGTTCAATTCTATTTTGCGCTCTAAGTAAGTCCCCCTTGAAGAGCCACGCTCCAAAATTTGTTGGATTTTTTTCAGTTGCCTGATCAAGATATCGATAAGCAGACTTGAAGTCGTCGCTGGAGAGCGCATGCCTGGCTAAGCCGACCAGGGCTTCAGGGTGATTATTTTGTTCTGCTAGAATACCTTCAAAAGCTTCTTTTGCTTCCTGATTTTTACCCAGTCTTAAATAGGTATTACCCTTTAAAAGAGTAATCGAAGTATCTATTTTGCCACCAGATACCAGCTTTAATTCCTCAAGAACTTTGGGGAACTGGTTTTGCATGAACATAGACTTAGCCATTTCAGGTGCGATTTTGGCAGCATCCATACCCAAACTAGCAGCTTTTCGTAGCTCTTTCTCGGCGGATACGGGGTCGCCTATTTCATTATAAATAGTACCCAGCAAATATCGGGTTTCAACATTGTCTGGATTTTTCTGCAATGCATTTTTTAGCTGGATTATGGCGGCTTTTCTATCGCCTTTTTGTTGGTATTGCTTCGCTTCAGCCAGCAAGGATTCAGTGGACTGTGTCTTTCCGCACCCCGATATAAATGCAATACTTAAAACTGCTGCAACTGAGGTTAGCGTAAAAGTTAAAGTTTGCTTCTTTTTTTGGATTGACATAATTATTCCACCTATGTAACGAATCTATCAAACTGGAAATTTCTCTACTGAATTTGTCGCTGCGGTATAAATCGGGGAGCTGGATAAATATTTATTTGTTTGTTTCTTTTAACTTGGACATTTTAGGTGTGTGATACTGTCTTATGATCTGATTATGCCCGCTAACTGCGTAGTATAACTTATTGAAATAGCATTTCCATCGGATTTGGTATTTTTTATGTCTGTTTAGTGCAACACAGCGCTTACTTGGTTAAACTGCTTGTTGGATTTTGTCATTATTGGATACTCGATATTCCAGGATGTTGAAGGTATCACCCTGAACATATTGAATTAATCGATTTCAACTTATTGTTTTAACATGTAATTTTATATAAATGATTTACTTCAATGTCTATTGCAGGGAATGATTATGAGACTCCTTGAAGATGTTAAAAGCATCCTTTTTAACACCCTGAATCTGAATAAAGAAAAGGTAATACTTGCTGAAAGCACCTATTTATTGGGGAATATCCCCGAGCTTGATTCTATGGCTGTCATTAACGTAATTTCTGCGATTGAAGAGCACTTTGACATCAAGATCGAAGATGATGAAATTAATGCAGAAACATTTGAAACAGTCGCCAGCCTGATTGCCCTGATAAACAAGAAAATGCAGGCATGAGTCATCGTGGGCGTCATCAACCTGCCGAGCCATTTTTTCTAAAGGCTGATCTAGGGGAGAGATTTTGTATTTATTATCCGCCTGCCGCAAGCAAAAAATGCCTGGGCGCATTTATTTACGTCCACCCTTTTGCTGAAGAGATGAATAAGTCCAGGCACATGGTTGCGATGCAATCAAGGGCTTTGGCAGAGTCGGGTTATGCAGTTTTGCAGCTTGATCTATATGGTTGCGGAGACAGTAGTGGCGATTTTGCAGATGCCACATGGGAAATCTGGCTAGAAGATATTGCCAGGGCTGAAGAATGGATTTTACAGAAAGTATCTTCTCCAATTGGTTTGTGGGGGCTGCGTTTGGGTGCGGTTCTTGTGCTGGATTATGCTAAGAAGTATTCGGGAAATTTTTCAACAATCGTACTTTGGCAACCTGTAATCAATACCGGACAATATTTAACTCAATTTTTACGTATGTCGCTCGCTGGCGAGATAGTAACTGACGGAAAAAAAGGCAATTCCGGCACGACTCATCTCAGGCATGAACTGGCTGCCGGTAAACCAGTTGAAATTGCCGGATATATGCTCTCACCATTGTTGGCTAACGATTTAGAAAAAATTGTTACCACTCAACTGGCAGTGACCAGTTGTCGTATTCACTGGTTTGAATTTATATCTGAGTCTCGTCAAACATTAACCCCGGCGGGTGAGAATCTGGTGAGCTCATGGAAAAAACAGGGGAGCGACCTCAGCGTTCACTATGTACCCTGCACACCATTCTGGGCAACGCAGGAGATCAGCACATGTCCGGCCCTGCTGGATGAGATGGCCCGCATTTTTTTACATGAGATGACATGAATTTTACCGAGAGCGCAGTCACTTTTTTATGCCATGATGAGTGGTTGTATGGAATATTAAGCCTGCCGGAGCAGGCTTTTTCGCGTGGTGTTCTGATTGTTGTAGGCGGGCCGCAATATAGGGCAGGGAGCCACCGCCAATTCACGCTGTTAGCCAGGAGTCTGGCTGAACAGGGTACGCCTGTTGTTCGTTTTGACTACAGGGGAATGGGGGATAGTGAAGGGGCCACGAGGACTTTTGAGGTCGTAAATGATGATGTCCAGGTTGCGATAGACTGTTTCTTTCAATCAGTGCCCGAGTTGAAGGAGGTGGTTATTTTCGGCCTCTGCGATGCTGCATCGGCCGCGATTTTTTACGCTCACCGGGATATGCGCGTTAGCGGGCTGGTTCTTATTAATCCCTGGGTCAGGACAGAGGAGGGCATCGCAAAAACCTATTTAAAACACTATTATCTTTCCAGGTTATTTGATGCAAGTCTATGGCGTAAGGTAAGGAGTGGGAAATTTAGTCTCAAAACAGCACTTCAATCTTTTTTAAAATTGGCAGGTTCTGTTTTGTTAACGAAGAAATTCAGGCGCCTGAAGCCTGTGGGAGAAAATCTGGGAACAACTTCCTTGCCTGATCGTATGTACCATGGGCTAGCTAACTTCCAAGGCCTGGTACTATTGGTTTTAAGCGGAAATGATCTGACGGCGAAGGAGTTCACAGGGCTGGTTAAAACATCCAAGAAATGGGGGCGACTGATGAGATCTGACCGAGTCACCAGTCAATATTTGCAGGGGGCAGACCATACATTTTCCAGGCGGGAATGGCGTGAGCAAGTGTCATCCTGGTTAATTGCCTGGCTTAAATTGCGATGAATTGTCCAGTTTTTCAGGTTGAAAAATTAATTGTTATTCAATTTTAATGTCCTTTTTAATATATTTCCTCCCAGGTGTTTAATTGCCGCCAATATGCCTGTTGGTGTGCGCAGGTTAAAGGCAATCAATCCCCATCGTTCTCGCCTGTGTGACATCCAGTCCTTTTTGTATTCATCATCACCCGTCAAATAATCAACTTCCCGTGCTTTGTCAGTATCGATTACATGCTCCATTAACCGTGCAGTCAGGATTGTTCCAATTGAGTATTGTGAGTATTTGTCGATATAGGCTAGTTTGTAAATTGATGCCACACCATTATGAACAATCCAGATTTGCGCGGCAGCGGGTTTGCTATCGATATACGCAATTCCAAGCCTCAACCACCCTTGCTCGGCACAAATGCGGATTAGTCCGGGTATAAAGTCAGGGTAGGGTTCCGGATTTTTCCAACTGGAATTATAAATAGCCTCAAAAATTGCAATGTACTTGGCCAGTTCGGTTGAGGTGCTGACAATTTTGATCTCCCATTCAATGCTGTCATTCATTTTTTTTGTTTTTCTGGAGATTGTTTTTTTTAACCTGGCCGGTAAGGTTTCAAAATACTCCTTGAATGATTTTCCATTAACATCCAGATACCAGTTACCAAAGCAGAAGTAGGTTTGAACTGCCATACCTTGCTTTTGAAAAATATTTTTCAGCAGGGTAAACGATGGACTGCTTTTATCGAGCGGATGAAAATCCACCATGTCCCAGCGGGGTCTTTCGGTGACGATCATTTGTATCAATAGAGTAAGGTCCTCCTCAAGGCTCTTGGAATAAGCAACTGTTACCGGGCCAAATAGTGAGGTGTAGTAGTTTGCCACTGGCAATAATTTCTGTGGTGAAATGAACTTTATTGAAGGCACATGGAAGTACATGGCCAGTGCTAAGCTCGGCTTGGTCTGATCAGTACTGCCTTCCACTCCATAAATTCTCAAGGAAATATTTTTATCAAAAGAAGAAGCAATCAAATGATTGAACCAGTGAAAACTAAAGAAGAAACCCGAGGAATGGCTGGCATCCTCAAACACCTGTCGATAAGAGGCTGGAAGATCATTAAAATGCTTATAGACGCTGACTTTACGCATGATGCAATTTCATTGGGTTAGTTGAGTAACATTTATTCGTTCCAGACTTTACAATTTCCGCCTTATGAATAATGCTCTGTTCAAAATTTGGTAGCACATATCATGTTGAGTGAATATTGCCTTACCGAGAAAACTAAGGTGCAATAACAATAGAAATAGCGGGCTGGTATATTTTCACAGTATAATCAAAAAATTGGGTAATATTTTATTGGCGTTCAGTTACTGAGGTATTTATGGGTACAAATATTATTGGTCGAGGTAATAATTGAAGATTTTCAAGCACCACATTCCGTCTATTACACTCAGTCTTTTTGTTGCCGAAGCCTTTGTATTGATTGCTTCAGTTTACATTGGCGCCGCACTCAGATTTTACGGTGACAATTTTCTGCTGCTCCCAAAATTTGATCATTTCTTCTGGTTGGCCTGTTTTTTCTCAATGGTGATGCTGTTTAGCATGAGCCTGTTTGGTATGTACAGATCAAATTACCGGGAGGACACTAGAAATATCCTCCTACGACTCATGCCCTCCTTTTTGTTGGGATTTGTCATCTTAACCTCCTTTTTCTATTTATTGCCTAACCTTGATTTTGGCCGTGGTGTTTTGGGTATCGTAATTATTGTTGCTTTCATCTTGCTATTATTGGTGAGAACCATTTTTTATCATACTTATGAATTTGGATTAATTGAGTCACGGATTCTGTTTTTGGGTTGTGGTTCTCTGGCAAGGGAGTGCAGTGAACTAGCGATGAATAATATCAATCACCACAATTATAAAATTGCTGGTTTCGTGAAAATCAAAAATGAGAAGTGCCAGGTAAGGTCGTCCAGTGTTTTGTCCAGGGAAAAGCCTTTGATTGCCCACTTGATGGAGAGCAAAGCAAACGAAATTATTGTCGCAGTTGACGATAGGCGAGAAGGTAATTTTCCTATTCAGCAATTATTGCAATGCAAATTGAATGGCATTAAGGTGACCGATGCTTCCTCTTTTTTTGAGCGTGAAGCATTTCAAATCAGGGTTGATACACTACAACCAAGCTGGTTGATATATGGAAGTGGGTTTGACCAAAGCTTTTGGAGAGCCTTTGTTAAACGTATTGTCGATTTGTTTTCCAGTATTCTTATTCTGCTGGTCGCGTTTCCGTTCATGCTAATTACAGCAATATGCATTTATATTGAAGACAGATCCCCCATTTTTTATAAACAGGAAAGAGTGGGCAGGAATGGACGTACGTTTATGGTGCTTAAATTCAGAAGCATGCGAAACGATGCCGAGAAGGGAATTGATCCGCAGTGGGCGACAAACAATGACCCAAGAATAACGAGGGTAGGAAAAATTATTCGTAAGTTGAGAATTGATGAACTCCCCCAAATTTTTAACGTTTGTGTGGGCGATATGAGCTTTGTAGGGCCGCGTCCTGAAAGACCTTTTTTTGTTCAGCAATTAAATGAGCAAATCCCTTTTTATAACGTCAGGCATAGTATAAAGCCAGGAATTACCGGCCTTGCACAGGTACGCTACCAATATGGTTCGTCGGTTGAGGATTCCTTACAGAAGCTTCAATATGACTTGTATTATGTGAAGAACAATAGCTGGTTTCTGGATGTTCTTATTTTGATAGATACTTTCCAGGTTGTCTTGCTGGGCAAGGGGCAATAGTGCTATTTAAAGGTCAACCGTAAATGCTGACAAGTGTAGCCTCTCTGAGTTACGGAGTTTCTGCGTTTGCCTATTTATTGCTTGCTGTAGTACTGATGACTAACTGGCGGGGGCGCCTGTTTGGCGCAGCGCTAACAGTAGCCTGTATGGTTACCTCGGCCTGGTCAGCTTTGATTGCTTACCAGGTTGCAAGCGGTAGTCTTGCTGGTCTCAATTCTGATGTTCTTGAGGTATTACGGAACGCATCCTGGACCGTATTTTTACTTTTCCTTCTGGGACCCTTCCAGAAGTCAGGAAGCGGCACTTCGTTCAGACTTAAACCTTCCGCACTTTTTATTCTTCTGTTTTATCTGCTTCACCTGTTTGCAACGGTATATACCAATTGGGGTTATACATTTCTGCAGGGGGGCATAGATTTCGCTAATGGAATTGTGGCAAAAGTCGGGCTGGCAGTAGTAGGAATGCTTCTGGTAGAACAATATTATAGAAATACAATTGCCAAGGAAAGATGGGGGATAAAATTTATTTGCCTGGGAATCGGGGGAATGTTTGCTTACGATTTCTATCTGTATAGCGATGCCATGTTGTTCAGGAAGCTGGACACCGAGATTTGGGCAGCAAGGGGGGTTGTAAATGCGCTGATAGTCCCGCTTTTGGCCGTGTCCGTCGCGCGAAATCCCAAGTGGTCTCTCGGTATTTCTGTTTCACGTAGTGTGATGTTTCATTCGGCTACCTTGTTTGGTTCAGCCATTTACCTGTTAATTATGTCGGCGGCGGGCTACTACCTGAGATATTTCGGGGGGAGCTGGGGCGTAGTCATGCAAGTGGCTTTCCTATTCGTGACGGTTACTTTACTGGCCAGTATTTTATTTTCCGGCGCAATTCGATCATGGCTCAAGGTATTTATCAGCAAACATTTTTACAACTACAACTATGATTATCGCGAAGAGTGGTTGCGTTTCACCCGCACACTGTCATTGGATGGGCAAGGCCTGGGGGAAAGAAGCATACAGGCAGTCGCGGCTTTGGTAGAAAGCCCCGGAGGGTTGCTGATTAGATGCAGGGAATCCAGCGCGCTGGAAATATCCGCACAGTGGAATATGCCCAATGTGAATGTTGACGATCCTCTTAATGGGATATTTTGTGATTATCTGGAAAAGACGCAATGGGTAATTGACTTGCAGGAATGTGTTGCAGATCCGGAGAAGTATGGGAATATCGCTGTGCCGAGATGGTTGGGAAGCAATCAAAAAGCGTGGCTAGTCGTCCCGTTAATGCTACATGGCAAGTTGTTTGGAGTAATCGTCCTGGCACATGCAAGAAGCAAAATAGTATTAAATTGGGAGATCATTGATCTCCTGAAAATCGCGAGCAGTCAGGCAGCCAGCTATCTTGCGCAGAAAGAATCAGCAGATGCATTGATGGTCGCACGCCAATTTGAATCATTCAACAGAATGTCGACCTTTGTAGTCCATGACTTAAAAAATCTGATATCACAACTGTCCCTGCTGCTTTCAAACGCGGAAAAACACAAAAATAATCCTGAGTTCCAGAAAGATATGCTTGAAACATTGGATCTTTCCGTGCAGAAAATGAAACTGATACTGCACAAGCTGGGCCGTGGATCATCTGAAGAGATAAAGCAATCGATTCAGGTTTTTAAATTATTGCAACATACCGTTGAAATAAAAGCTGCTTTTGAGCCCAAGCCACAACTGGTAATTGCAAATACCGATGCATTAGTGCTGGCAAATTGGGACCGACTTGAACGTGTTATCGGGCACTTGATCCAGAATGCAATTGAAGCCACGCCAAAGGAAGGGAAGGTTATCATTCGGATTGATTTACAAGACAATTCAGTCATCATTGAAATAAAAGACACAGGGCAGGGCATGAGC
>Ga0315281_10003423_pt1 | contig 23223 bp, 24 predicted proteins | sample YL17G07_0_MG_FD_204540 | JGI IMG/M metagenome (GOLD analysis project Ga0315281, IMG submission 204540) | Sediment microbial communities from Yellowstone Lake, YNP, Wyoming, USA - YL17G07_0 | ecosystem: Environmental > Aquatic > Freshwater > Lake > Sediment | place: USA: Wyoming | collected... | reverse complement strand
GCTGGTTTGCTCATTTCCCTCTCCGTGCTGTTGAACGTGAGGGCATTGTGCCGACGCTATCATCCGGTGACTATGACGCCATAGGGTTACCGGTTACGTGCATGCGCTACGGGTTTGCCGAGGGCGCCATCGTCAAGGTGTGGTGCAAGGCGCACCAATACAAAAGCGAGATCGCCTGCTTTGGCTACCCCGCTCTTGATGCGCTCGTGGGTCATTCCCGCGAATTGCGCCGGCAAATTCGCGCGCGAGGCTAATCCCAGGTAAGGGGCGTTCCCTTCGCGATAGATGCGAATATCCGGTGCGCCGCCGATGAGGGCGGCGGCATAATCGCTACGCTTGGCCGTCTCGGAGAATGCATCCTCGGCCTTGAAAAACGCGCCTTCGCCAGCGCCGGGTTTGCCGGGCGAGGCCGTTTCCAGCCAGGCATCCGTGAGTTCCGGTTGGGGATGCGAAATGCCGAGGTCGATAAAGAGCTTCCAGACACCACCGGCATCTTTCTTCCACAGCGAGATGAATTGACCAAAGCGTGGGGGCGCAGCGGGGTTGGTCTTTGAACGGACTCGCCACGGCCCGGTGGTATAGCCAAGGTCGGCGCTTGCCGAGGCAAAGGCATACACGGGCCGCCAGTTGAGTTCTATGGGGGGCGAGGGGTTGCTCTGCGTTACCTCCCGGCCGGATACCGGACCCGGACGAAACAGAATGGAATCGTCCGAGAGAACCGCGAGGAAGGATTCCCGCACGCCGCTGGCCAGCGAATGCGACGCGAAGCGCATTTCGGCGCCGGCCAGTTCGGTCACCGGGGCGGGCTGCGCGTGTGCACAAGACATCATTGCCGCCAGGCTGAAAACCGCGCCGCTGCGCCACATGACTGCCTACTCTCGTGGCGCAAGCGCGGCATCGAGCGCGACGCGCTCGTCGAACACATAACAGCTTCCGTCGAAGTGCGACGATCCGCATTCCTCGAAGTATTTGAGTATGCCGCCGTCAAGCTGATAAACCTCGCGGAAGCCCTCGCGGATGAGCAACGGCGCGGCTTTTTCGCAGCGGATGCCGCCCGTGCAAAACGTGACCACCGGTTTATCGCGGAAGGCGGGATCGATCTCGTGTACGCGTTGGCCGAAGCTGCGAAAGTTGCCGAGCCCGATGTGCCTGGCGCCGCGAAAGGTGCCGTGCTCGACTTCGAATGTATTGCGCGTATCGAACAGGATCACGTCGCGCCCCTCGTCGAGCCAGCGCTTGAGTTCCGCCGCGGACAGGCGCGGCGCGGGATGACCCACCGGGTCGATGTCAGGCCGGCCCAGGGAGATGATTTCCTTTTTCAGTTTCACCAGCAGTTTGCCGAACGGCTGGGTATCCGAGAAGCTGCGCTTGACGGCAAGGTCGCCGAACTGTGTCCTGGCTCGAAGCTGCCGCAAAAAGGCTTCGATCGACGCGCCGCTGCCTGCCAGAAACAGGTTGATTCCCTCTGGCGCGAGCAGAATCGTGCCCCTCAAGTCAAGCGATCGGCAAAGCTCGCGAAGTTGTGCGCGCAGCTCCGCCAGCGCGTCGAGCGCGACGAATTTGTAGGCGGCGATATTGAGAATGGGTTCAGACATGGTAGTGAATTCCCGAAGGATCTGGCCGAAAGGAGAAGAACGGTATTTTACTCTTCACCCATCACCCATCACCCATCACCCATCACCCATCACAATATATAGCGTGCCAAATCTTCGCTTTTGGCGAGTTCGGCAAGACGACCATCGACATACGCAGCGTCGATTTTGTGGGCGCCTTCCTTTCCGGCCGCGAAGGAAATCTCTTCAAGAAGTTTTTCCATGACCGTGTAAAGGCGGCGCGCGCCGATGTTTTCGGTTTTTTCGTTGACCGAAAAAGCAATTTCGGCGATGCGCTGAATGGCGTCTGGCGTGAATTCGAGCTTCACTTCCTCGGTTTCAAGGAGTGCCTGGTACTGGCGCGTGAGGCACGCATCGGTGTTGGTCAGAATCTGCTCGAAATCCCTTACCGACAGGGAGGCGAGCTCGACGCGGATCGGCAGCCTGCCTTGCAGTTCGGGAATGAGGTCGGAAGGTTTGGCCAGATGGAAGGCGCCGCTCGCGATAAACAGGATGTGGTCGGTCTTTATCATGCCGTACTTGGTCGAGATGGTCGTGCCTTCGACGAGCGGCAGCAGATCGCGTTGCACACCCTGGCGCGACACGTCGGCGCCATGCATCTCGGAACGGCTCGCGATTTTGTCGATTTCGTCGAGAAACACGATGCCGTTCTGCTCGACATTGCGGATGGCGTCGATCTTGATCTCGTCGTCGTTGACCAGCTTCATCGCCTCCTCGTCGCCGATATGTTTTAACGCTTCGGCGATTTTCATTTTGCGCGTGCGCTTGCGCGACTGGCCGAGATTCTGGAACATGCCCTGAATCTGCTGCGTGAGTTCTTCCATGCCGGGAGGGCCGAAGATCTCCATCTGCGTGGGCAGGGCGGAGGTCTCGATCTCGATCTCGCGATCGTCGAGCTTGCCTTCGCGCAGTTGCTTGCGCAGCTTCTGGCGCGTGAGGTTTTCTTCGCTCGGCGCTTCCTGGGACTGGTTGTAGAAATCGAAGTTGGCGCGCGCGCCGGGAAGCAGGGCGTCGAGAATGCGCTCCTCGGCGTTGTCCCCGGCGCGATGCCGTACGTTCTGCATTTCGGTTTCGCGCGCCTGCTTGATGGCGATTTCCGCGAGGTCGCGGATGATGGAATCGACGTCGCGACCGACATAGCCGACTTCGGTGAACTTGGTGGCTTCGACCTTGATGAATGGCGCACCGGCGAGCTTGGCGAGGCGGCGTGCGATTTCGGTCTTGCCGACTCCGGTCGGGCCGATCATGAGAATGTTCTTGGGCGTGATCTCGCTGCGCAGCGGTTCGGGAACCTGCGAGCGGCGCCAGCGGTTGCGCAACGCTATGGCAACAGCCTTTTTCGCGGCGTCCTGGCCGACGATATGTTTATCGAGTTCGGAAACGATTTCCTGTGGAGTCATCATGAGGGGTCGGTGAGGGGTGAAGTGTGATGGGTGATGAGTGATGAGAGTGATGAGTGATGAGAGTGATGAGTGATGAGAGTGATGAGCGAAAAACATGCGGGCATGTTTTTCCGGCTTCCCTACCGTCTCACTCGAGAACTTCGATAGTGTGATTCTGGTTGGTGTAGATGCACAGGTCGCCTGCGATCACCAGGGCTTTTTTCACGATGTCGGCGGGCGCCAGGCCGGTGTTTTCCAGCATGGCGAGGCCTGCCGCCTGCGCGTAGGCGCCGCCCGAGCCGATGGAGAGCATGCCCTTGTCCGGTTCGAGTACGTCGCCCGTCCCGGTAATGATGAGCGAAGTTTCGCGGTCGGCCACCGCCAGCATGGCTTCGAGGCGGCGCAGTATGCGATCGGTACGCCAATCCTTGGCGAGCTCGACGGCGGAACGGCTCAGGTTGCCCTGATGCTTTTCAAGCTTGGCTTCAAAGCGCTCGAACAGCGTGAACGCATCGGCGGTTGCGCCCGCGAATCCCGCGAGAATGGCGTTGTTGTATATGCGGCGTACCTTGCGCGCCGAGGCCTTGATGACGACATTGCCGAGCGTTACCTGGCCGTCGCCACCCATGGCGACCTGATTGCCGCGACGCACGGAAACGATGGTGGTGCCGTGAAATTGTTCTGGTTGAGTCATAAATGCGCTGGGAGCGAAAAAAAGCAGACAGCAGAAGAGTGAGGCTGAATTGCCCGAATTTCAATGGCCAAGCCTGAGGTCAGACGGCTTTCCTGCGCATCAGGATGGCATGTTTGTTTACGGCGAACACCTCAAGCAGCGCAGCTACCAGTTCGTTCAGGTTTGAAAGGATGACGCGCTTTTGCGCCAGATGGATGGCGCGTATCGCCTCGAAGAACATGCCTGCCGCGGCAAAGTCGACACGCAGCACGCTTCCCATGTTGATCACAACCTCCTGACGCGATGCGGCGTAGGCGGTCAACTGCGCCAACATGTCCTTGCTGCCGGTGCCAACGACCCCTTTAAGCTCGAAACCGCTTTCATGGTCATACGACGCGGCGCGCGCGTCCTGAACATCGTCCGCGGTGGAGGGCCGGACTACCGTCACCCATACCGGCGGCGACATTTCAAAGGCTACCGCGTACTCCAGTCCGAGTTCCTCGTATACGTTGAGTCTGCCGTCGAGAATACAGAGTTCGAACAGCAGACTCCAGTATCCCTGTGCGGTTTGCCCCGCGCTTTCGTTGATGCATTTCTTGAGCAGGGCCATGAAGTCGTCGAGGCCGTTGAACCATAGCGGCAAGTTGCTTTTGCGAATGCGCTGCAGGACGATGGAAAACAGTTCGCCTTCTTCCGCGAGGATTGACTTTACTTTGGAGAAATCGACGCGTGCGCTACCCATTTCGCGCGTAAAAGCTTCGAGACGGTCGATTTCGGCAAGGAGTGCGCCATCCGCACCGGGTTTGATCTGAAAAAAATCCTTGCGCTCGCGCTTCTCCTTGCGGCGTGGGTCGCCATCATCGTTGGAGTCGTGCCAAATGGGCGGAGAGCGCTCGAATTTCACGGTGAACAACATCGACAGCGAGTCGAATTCGCTGCGATTGTGGGTGAGCAGATAGTAGTCGAAGAGCATGAGCCAGGCACGCAGGTTGCTCTTGCCGGCGGGCTCGCGCAGATACGCCTTCAGGACATCGAGCGCGGCGAATTGATGATCGGCCGCGTAAAGCACGGCGGCTTCATAGAGCGGCGGAAGCGTGGTCGATTCCTGTACCGCATCGTCTAGGGGGTGCGGTCCGCTCGAACCCGCCAGCACCGAAGACGGCCCGGCATGCGATTTCATTTGCGAGGTATTGCTTCCCATGCCGGATTTGGGCACGGATGAAACGCTTCCCGGTTTATTGGGGGCGCCGGAGGATTTGCCGTATGGGGAGGACAAGGTAGTACAGGCCCGAAAGTATCAGATAGAACCGGCAAGTATAAACCTGACCCACTCAGGCTGCATCGGCAAAGCTTTGCATACAGCTTTTCCGGATCGCAGAGTATTCCTCGCGGGGCTTTGCGGCGAGCATGTTCGCGGGCATGTATTGCGAATGAGGGTCATTTTGCCTGCGCAAGAGAATCGTCCTGCATGAAGGCGGAAAAGGTATCGCGAATGATTTTCCCGTCGAGATCGCGCACGATAAACACCAGACGCGTGCGCCGGTCGCCGTCCGGCCATTCCGGCAGAGCTGCATGGGGGTAGAGCGTATGCTGCACCGCGTGCACCACGCGCGGGCGCGCCTCGCCTGCGACGTTCACGATGCCTTTCATGCGCAGCAGATTCTCGCCGCGCAGCGCGATCAGCGTATCGAGCGCATCGAGAAAATTCTGCCAGGGAGCGGGGACGTCGAACGAGAGCGCCAGCGCGCGGATGCGCGCATCGTGACGCGGGATATTCGATCCTGCCGCTGCGTTCACCGGACGGTAAGCGGCCTCGTTGAGCCAGGCCCTTACGTCGGGGGGCTTGCCGTCCGCGTGGTAAAGGCCGGTGTCGAAAAGCAGGCCGGGATCGACGTTGCCATGGGCCGAATCAAGCAGGCGTGCGCCAGGGTTGAGTTGCGCGAGCCTGCGCCGCAGCGCGGCAAGCGCTGCCGACCCTGCCAGGTCGGCCTTGGCGATGACGATGCGGTCGGCAACCGCCGCCTGTTTCACCGATTCAAAATGTTCATCGAGCTGCATCATGCCGTATTGCGCATCGACCGTCGTCACCACGCCCGAGAGGCTGTAGCGCGCCGCAATCACCGGCATTTCGATGAGCGTGTGCAGAATCGGCGCGGGATCGGCAAGGCCGGTGGTCTCGATGACGAGGCGGCGAAATGCGGGAACTTCCCCATTGGCGCGCTTGAAATAGAGATCGCGCAGGGTACGCACCAGATCGCCCTGCACCGAGCAGCAGATGCACCCGCTCGCCAGCAGCGCAATGTTTTCGCTTGCCTCGCGCACCAGCAGATGATCGATCGGTATTGCCCCGAATTCGTTGATGACGACCGCCGAGTCGGCACATGCCGGATGCCTGAGAAGGCGGTTGAGGAGCGTGGTCTTGCCGCTGCCGAGAAAACCGGTGAGAACGGTGACCGGGGTGAGAATCGAAGCGGGCATGGCGCAAATTGTCAGTCCGCTGTCTTCCCCGGGTTATTCTTTTTCGGCTTTGGGCGTGCGCCGGCCAAGCAGTGCGCCGGTGGGCCGCTTCGGTCTGGCACGGTGCGCCGGCACGGGTTCGGCTGGGGGAGACGTACTATCGTTCGCGGCAGGCTCGTAGGGCTTGCTGAAATCGAAATGCGGCTGGGATGAGGAGGTTGCGACGTTTGGCGCGGAGGTTGCCGTGGATCGCGCGTCCTGCTGCGCGTGGCGCGCACGCGGGCTTGGCGCTCTGCTGTCCCTGTCTTCGCGCGGCGGCCGGCGCGTGTGGCTATCGCGTTCCCGGCCACTTTCCGCAAATTCCGGAGCGGCCACGCGCGGGATCTCGTGTTTTAGAAGTTTCTCGATTTTCGTCAGGAAGTCCATTTCCTCGGGGCTGACCAGCGATATGGCTTCGCCGGGGCTGCCGGCGCGCCCGGTACGGCCGATGCGGTGCACGTAATCTTCCGGCGTGTGCGGCAACTCGTAATTGACCACGAACGGCAACTGGTCGATGTCGAGGCCGCGCGCCGCGATATCGGTGGCCACCAGTATCTGCGAGCGGCCCTGCTTGAAGTCTTCCAGCGCGAGAGTGCGTTCGCCCTGGCTGCGGTCGCTGTGGATGGCGGTCGCGGGCAGACCGTCGCGCTGCAAGCGGCGCGCGAGGCGGTCGGCTTCGCGCTTCATGCGCGTGAATATCAGCACTTGCTTCATATCGCGCGAGCGCACCAGATGCGCGAGCAGCGCGGATTTGTTGGTAGCCGTGACTTCGTAAACCTGATGCGTGACCAGTTCGGCGGGCGCATTGCGGCGCGCGACTTCGATCATGGTGGGGGTGCGCATGAAGTTTTCGGCGAGCCGCTTGATTTCGTTCGAGAATGTCGCCGAAAAGAGCAGATTCTGGCGCACCTGCGGCAGCATCGCGAGGATGCGTTCGATATCCGGCATGAAGCCCATGTCGAGCATGCGGTCGGCCTCGTCGAGCACGAGGATTTCGACGCGCGACAGGTTGACGCTTTTCTGCTGCAGGTGATCGAGCAGCCGGCCGGGCGTGGCCACCACGATTTCGACGCCTGCGTGCAGCGCCTTGATTTGCGGCTTGATGTCGATGCCGCCGTAGATCACCGCGGCGCGCAGCGGCAGATGTTTGCCGTAGGTGCGCACCGACTCCTCGACCTGGGCCGCGAGTTCGCGCGTCGGCACCAGCACCAGCGCGCGTACCGGATGCCGCGCCGGCGAAGGGCTGCTGCTGGCATGCGGGGCGAGCAGTTGCAGCAGCGGAAGCGTGAACCCGGCGGTCTTGCCCGTGCCGGTCTGGGCGCAGGCCATGATGTCGCGTCGCTCGAGGATCGCGGGAATGGCCTTGGATTGGATTGGCGTAGGTTCGGTATAACCTTGATCTTGGACCGCGCGCAGCAATTCGGGAATCAGATTCAGCGAAGCAAAAGACATCCAGCAACCTTAATAAAATGCCCTTGGGGCGTCAACGGAATGAAGTGCAAGCCGCATTGTACCGCCACTCGTGCGGGAACTGCCTATTTTGTCAACACCGCGTGCTCCTGCTCCAGCAGCTTGCGTTTGCGCGCGAGACCCCAGCGATAGCCGCCCGGCTCTCCATCGCCACGGATGACGCGGTGGCAGGGGATCACCAGCGCCAGACGGTTGGCCGCGCACGCGCTGCCCACGGCGCGCGCCGCGCGCGGCGCGCCGATGCCGCGCGCCACCTCGGCATAGGTCTGCGTCTCGCCATACGGAATGTGTTGCAGATAGCGCCATACCTTCATCTGGAAAGCCGTGCCGCGCACATCGGCGGGAAGGTCGAGTCTCTGCCGGTCACCTGCGAGAAATTTCGACAGCGCCGTCATCCAGCGCCGGAAGTCCCCTTTCTGTACGGGCATGGCGGATATCGCCGCGCCTGGAAATTCCTGTTCCAGGAGCTTGAGCAAGGCCTTTTCGTTGCCGCCAAACTGCACGAAACACAGTCCGCGATCGGTCGCACCCATCATCAGCTTCCCCAGAGGGGTATCAGCGACCGCATATGAAATTTCCACGCCCTGGCCGCCACTGCGGTATTGCTTTGGCGTCATACCCATGTGCGTATCGATGCGCCCGTAGACGCGGCTGCCTGAACCGAACCCGGCCTCATAGATCGCCGCCGTGGCCGATGTGCCATTCCTGAGTTCGCGCCTGAGCGTTTTCATGCGGCACGCTTCCTGGTATTGCCTGGGGGTCAACCCGACCATGGCCTTGAAGATGCGCTGCACGTGGAAGGGGCTCGCCTGCGCGATTTCGCTCAGGACTTTGAGGGTGAGAATTTCATCCGCGTGCGCCTCGATATGACGGCACAATTTCTCGATAGTGGCGCGCGTAAGCCGCGCGGCGCAAGAGGGTGCGGAGTTGTTTGAATTTTCGTTTAAGGCGGACACGTTTTGTTGCTCGCGCTTGCTCATCATGCCAATGCCGCCGCGCTCGCGATCAGGGCCGCCGCCAGTTTATCGGGTTGAGAAAAGAACGGCGAATGGCCCGCGTCAAGAGAGAACACTTTCGCGCACGGCAACTCGCCAACCATCTTTCTTTGCAGGCCCAGGGTTACGGCGCGATCCTGCAAACATTCGATATAGACCCTGGGGACGCTGCCGTAATTCTTCTCGCTCAATTGCAGCGGCGTGAAGCCCGCCCAGTTGGGTTCCGGTTCGAGCAGCGCATCGGCAAGTTTGGTAATTTCCTCGGGACAGTCGTGGTATAGCGCTTTTTTATAAGCCTCTTTCTTCAGCCTGTGTGTCTGCAGGGAAGCGGGAAGAATGGCGGGAAGCACCCGCCGCCACAGCGGGTGTTTGAACAGGGATATCAGGCGCAGTGCGCGTTTGCGGTCCAGGGCGGGTACGACATTCTGTACAACCAGTGACTCAGTATCTTCGATTGCGTATTCCATCATCGATTTTCCGCCGGGCACAAGATAGGCGGCCAGGTAAATGAGTCCCTCGATACGCTCAGGACAGCGTTCCGCGGTCTGGGACGCCACAATGCCGTTGCGGCTGTGCGCGACCACTATCGCTTTTCCTTGCAGTTTATCGATGCCGCAAAGCGTGGCAGCCACGCAATGTTCAAGCGACACGTGGCGCGGTGGCGTGTCATCCAGCCCATGACCTGGAAGATCGAGCGCAACGCAGATGTGCCCTTCCTTCTCCAGCAGCGGGATGACTTTGTGCCAGTTCCATGCGGCGTGAAATGAGCCATGCAGAAAAACGAAAGTACGCATTCTTTGTACCCCACGAAAAAATGACATGCGGAGTATGCAACACCCCTTGGGGACAGACTATCCGTTTCTTGCGTTCCGCTTAGGCTGGTTTTTTCTTTGCGCGCGGATGTGCCGCATCGTACATCTTGGCGAGGTGCTGACAACACGCCGCGCAGCGGCTTGTTGCGGCACAGGCTAACGAGAGCATCGCGAACGTTAAGCGCAAAGCGCGGCCGGAGCCAAAATCCCTCACTTCTTCTTAGCTCTCGGGTGTGCCGCGTCGTACACCTTGGCGAGATGCTGAAAATCCAGATGCGTGTACACCTGCGTCGAGGCGATGCTGGCGTGGCCGAGCATTTCCTGTACTGCCCGCAAGTCGCCCGACGATTGCAGGACGTGCGAGGCGAACGAATGGCGCAGCATGTGCGGATGCAGGTTCTGGGTGATGCCCTGGCGCGTCGCCCACATCTTGATGCGCGCCTGCACGGTGCGCACCGCAAGGCGTTTGCCACGCGGGCCCAGAAACAGCGCGGCAAGCTGCGCTCCCGGTAATGCCTTGCGCACTTCAAGCCACGCAGTCACTGCCGAGAGCGCGGCTTTTCCGACCGGAACAATGCGTGTCTTCGAACCCTTGCCGGTGACGCGCACTTCTCCAGAGACGAGATCGACGGCATCGATGTCAAGCCCGACCAGTTCGGCGACGCGCAAGCCGCATGAGTAGGCAAGTTCGAGGAGCGCATGGTCGCGCCTGCCCGCGGGCGAGGTGTCCTCGATGGCGACCAGCCGGCACGCCTCGTCGGGAGAGAGCACATCGGGAAGGGTCTTGGCGGACTTGGGCGCGCGCACGCCATCGGCCGGATTGCCGGGCAGCAAGCCGTGCCGCACGGCGTAGGCAAAGAAGCCGCGCCACGCCGAGAGCATGCGCGCGAGCGAGCGCGGCGCAAGGCCCTTGCCGTGCAGGCGCGCGATACCGCGGCGGATGGCATGATGATCGAGGGTTGCAAGAGCCTGTCCGTCAGCCAGATGCGCCAGCGCTTCCAGATCGCGGCGGTAATGAATAAGTGTCAGTGGCGCGAGACGCCGCTCGTGGGCAAGATGGGAGAGATAGTCTTCGCTGAGTTCGGTAAAGTTCACTACTCTCGCTCCGCAAGCTGCGCTCTATTCTCCAGGCGGATCGCCGGCTGGAAGAAAGTCCAGGTATCTCGCCAGGCATGCGGCGAACACCTCGCCGATACGCGCAAGATACAGCGTGCCCATTTCCGGGTAGAAGCGTTCGGCGCTTTCGGACGCCATGAGCAGCATTCCGAATGTTTTTTCATTGCGCAACGGCACGATGGCATAGGATTTGAGATGCGGAGCGTGCTCGCCGAACCACAGGTGTGTGTCATACACGGCATGGTGGCCGCAATACGGCGACGACATGGCTACGATGAATCCGCGCAGATCATCCGGCGCGGCGTTGAACTCGGGGAGCGCTTCGGAGGCTGACGCCACACCCCACAGGCGCACGGCGACATGCGGCACGCTGAAATGATCGAGCAGCTCGAGGTAGAGCGTATCGACGAGGGTGTCGAGGCTGCCGCAGCCGATGAGGCGCAGCGCGAGATTCTGCACCCTGGCCGACAGGGCGTCGTTTTCCTCGCCGAAGTGGATCAGTTCCGCGAGCTTGTTTTCCAGCAACTTGACCTTTTCGCGCGTTGCGACCAGTTGGCGTTCGCCGATCGATACGGTGCGTCCGCCGTGCGGGTGCGGCAGTTGCAGGTTGAGCAGCAAGTCGGCGTTATGTTCAAAAAAGTCCGGATGGACCCTGAGGAATTCCGCGATCTGTTCAGGCGTAGGCAAGATTGGCTCCCCGATTTTTAGTTGATTTATTCCCGCAGGCGTTCAGTCGATATCGATTTCGCCGTGGTACACCGTGGTTGCCGTACCGCTCAGCATCACGGGAGCGCTGCCGCCCTGCCATGATATGGCAAGATCGCCGCCGCGCGTGGTCACGCATACCTGACTATCGAGCAGGCCGAGGCGGATGCCGCATACCGCCGCCGCACACGCGCCGCTGCCGCAGGCGAGCGTTTCGCCCGCGCCGCGCTCCCACACGCGCAGACGGACATGGCTGCGCGACACCACCTGCAGGTATCCCGCGTTGACGCGCCTGGGAAAGCGCGCGTGATGCTCGATGAGCGGGCCTTCGCTGGTCACGGGCGCGGTGTCGATATTGTCGACCACCTGGACAGCGTGCGGATTGCCCATCGATACCACGCTGACGGTACGTTGCCGTCCGCCGACATCGAGCGCATAGCTGAGTGCCTCGCCGTCCGCGGTAAAGGGAACATCCGCCGGAGCAAAACGTGGCGCACCCATATTGACCGTGACGCTGCCGTCGGCTTCGATGCGCGGCGCGATCACGCCGCCAAGCGTCTCAACGCGGATCTCCGTCTTGCCGGTCAAACCCTGTTCGCGCACGAAGCGCGCGAAGCAGCGCGCGCCATTGCCGCACTGCTCGACTTCGCCGCCGTCGGCGTTAAAAATGCGGTAGCGGAAATCGGCATCGGGGTTGCCGGGCTTCTCGACCACCAGCACCTGGTCGCATCCCACACCGAAGTGGCGGTCTGCGAGAAAACGGATCTGTTCCCGGCTGAGCGAGAACGGCTGGCGTGTCGCGTCGATCATGATGAAGTCGTTACCCTGCCCGTGCATTTTGCTGAACCTGAGGCGCATCGTGAGCGATGTACTCAGGCTTCTTCGGGGAAAAACACGAAGTCACTGTCCTTGAGCGAATGGCCGGGTGCAATTTCCGTGGTTTCCTCAATGTTGAGCTCGGGAGGCTGGTCGGGAGGATTGCGCACCATGGCGCGGAAACCGGGGTCGCCGGTCAGGCGGCGGATCGCCGCCTGCTCCGCCTGATCGGCGTTATCGGCTTCCACATAGAAATTCTTGTAAAAACCCATCCACGCATCCGCGCCATCCTTGTGGATGAGGAAATGCTCGCCGTGCAGAAAGACATGAAATAGCGCCATGGCGCGATTCTAGCACTGCCTTACTTGTAAACAGAAGCCTGCCCCGGCGGGCGCGTCTTGAAACGCTTGTGCACCCAGAAATACTGGTCCGGCATTTCCCGGACGCGTTCCTCGATGAAAGCGTTCATGCGCCGCGCGTCCGCATCCAGGTCGCCGCTGGGGAAATCCTCCCAGGCGGGGTAGAGCCTGACCTCGTAACCGTCGGGCAACTGGCGCGTCACGCACGGCACCACTTTCGCGCCGGTGATCGCGCACAGGCGCGACAAAGCCGTCACGGTGGCGGTGGGGACGCCGAAAAAAGGCACGAACACGGCGTCGCGCGCGCCGAAATCCATGTCGGGGAGATAGTAGAAAGGCTTCATCGCCCTCAGCGCCCTGAGCACCGGCCGCAGGCCCTCGCGGCGCGTCACCAGCAACGGTTCGCCGAAACGCGACCGCGCGCGCCGCAGTGCGCGGTCGAAGACCTTGTTCTTCTGTTCCGAGTACATGCTGAACACTTCCGGATATTCCCGCGACATGCGTGCGCCGCCAACGTCGAGTCCGGCAAAATGCGGCGCCAGGAGAACGATCGGCGCCTTGCCGCGCAGCGCATCGACATGGTGGCGATCGACCAGCGTGGTATTTGCGAGGGCCTTGTCAGGCGGCGCGTACCACAGGCGTCCCAGTTCAAGCGACATGCGCGCGAGATTCCGGAAAACGCGGCGTCCGAGGGCGACACGCTCCGCTTCGCTTTTTTCCGGAAAACACAGACGCAGGTTAATGAGTGTGATGCGCCGCCTGCCGAAATGATAAAGCAAGCTCCCCAGCGCGTGACCGAGAGCCGCAACCCAGCGCGGCGGAAGCCAGCGCAGACACCACAGCAGAAAAAGAACGAAACGCATGCTCACCACAACGCCGGTTTGGCGATCATCAGCCAGAACACAATAATCAGGCTGAGGAATGCCGGCCAGCCGAGCAGGAACCAGATTTTCATCAGGCGACGATACAACGCCGGCAAAGGCGCATTGCGTGCAAGCGCATCCGCAGCGAGGTTGCGAATGCGCAACTGGATCGCCACCACCGGCAGCCAGCACGCGCCCGCGAGCGCGAACAACGCATACGAACAGATCAGCCAGGGCGACTGCAGGTCGTATCCCGCGGCCAGCGCAAGCAGCACGCCAGTCACGGGCTGGACGATGACGGCGGGGGTGGTGAACATGAAGTCGGCCAGCACCACATGGCGCGCAACGCAGGCGATGGCGGCGACGTTGCCCGAGCGGTGCGCGAACCACATGTGAAATGCGCTGCCGATACCGGTTCCGAACAGAATCGTGGCACTGATCACATGCACGACCTTGAGCAGGAGGTAATGCTCGCTCATCGATCCTGCTCCAGCGCGGCGAGCACCAGGATGGCGACGGCTATGGGTAGATTCTTGAGTAGCGGCCCGAAGGGGTCTAGCCACAGCGCGGGCTGCACCATACTGAGAAACACGCTATAGGCAGCGACCAGCGCCAACTGTATCCCTGCCATCCATGCCGGCTTCCAGCGCGCCAGCAAGGCGATGCCGATGACGATATCGAGCGCGCACGCGAGCCTGGCCAGAAGCAGGTTCGTCTCGACAGGCAGCGAGCATGCGCCAAGAAGCGACTGCATGATCGTTGCCGGTTGCAGCAGACCGATTACCCCCGACGCAATCCACATCAGCGCGAGCGCGGTGCGCAGAATGGGCCGCAGGAAATACAGTCGCGCGTGCCAGCGGTCCTGCCATTGGCTGGGATGCATCGCGAGCGCCATGGACCAACTCTGCGGCACGATGCCCGTCGCGCGCGTGAAGGCGGCGGCATCGCCGGTGTTGCCGTATTCGAGCTGGCGCAGCGACGTGGTGCTCAACGGCCCGCCCACCCTGTCGCCGAGCCACGCGAGCGGCCCGATCAGCGCGAGCGGCACTTCGAGAATACGCGCCGCGCCGTACCCGAGCCAGCGCCTCAGCCCGAGCACGATGTCGCGCAGGGTGAGAACGTCCGGCCCGACAGGGTCGATCACCTGCCGGTTTATTCCGGGATCGGCTAGTATGCGCAGAATGCATTCGGTCACGTCGCCGATATGCACCGGCTGGAAAAGCTGCTCCCCCTTGCCTACCAGCGGCACCACGAACGGCAGCGAGGCAAGCGCGCGCAACAGCGCCGTTCCGCCATAGGCGCCCGGCGCAACCACCAGCGAAGGGCGCACGATCACCCAGTCGAGGTTTGTTTTTTTGAGCAGCGTGTCGCCTGCGAGCTTGCTCGCGGCGTAATCAGTTCCGGCGCCGGCATCGGCGCTGATGGCGGAAATCTGGATGACGCGGCGCACGCCGGCCTGCTCGCACGCCGCGAACAGCGCTTGGGGAGCCAGCGTGTGAATCGCCTCGATCGACTGCCCGCGCGTCGCCTGCAGCACACCCGCGCAGTTGATCACGGCGTCGATTCCCGCAAGACGCGGCAGCCAGCCGGCGCTGTGCGTGTCGCGGTTGAAATCGATTTGCAGCGGCGCCTCGCCGGACGAGAGGTGGCGTGCTGCTTCGACATTGCGCACCGCGGGCACGACGCGATGTCCCGCACCGGCCAGTGCCGCGAGAACATATCGGCCGAGAAAGCCGTTTGCGCCGGTTAGGAGAATTCTCATGGGAGCGGCGGCGCCCCGGCCGGGCGCTTGAAACGGTTGTACGACCAGAGATATTGCGCAGGCGCCATCGCCACCAGTTTTTCGACCATGACGTTGGTCTGCCTTGCCGCGAGAGCCTTGTCCGCGGCAAAAGGTTGCGGCAGCGGTTCGATGTGCACGTGGTAGCCCGCGCCGTGCGGCAGGCGCCCGGCGAAAAAAAACAGCGTGGCAGCCCCGGTCGATTCGGCGAGCCGCGGCAGCAAGGTCATGGTGTAGGCGGGCGCGCCAAACAAATCCGCCCATACGCCTTCGCCGCCCTGTTCGGGAGCGGGGACCTGGTCGGGCAGGATCATGGTGCTGCCTTGTTCCCTGAGCGCCTTGAGCAACTGACGCACGCCGCGCAACCCCGCGGGGGCGGTGGCGATGCCGCTGCGCGCGCGGCCCGCTTGCATGAGCGGTTCGAGCCATTTGAGCTTGGGCGGACGGTAGAGCGCCACCAGTTCAAGCCGGCTGGAAAGATAGCGTCCGGCGATGTCGAAACAGCCCAGATGCGGGGAGACGAAAATGATGCCCTTGCCTTGCTTCTGCGCCGCAGCGACGTGTTCCCAGCCGCTGCACGTTTTGACCAGGCCGTGCAGCCGCGTCACCGGCGCAAGCCATACCACGGCGAGTTCGGCAATCCCTTTCCCGGATTCGGAAATTGTTTGCCTGAGGAGTTGAGTTTGCGCTTTTTTATCCGATAACCCGGTGTAGGCGAAGTAGCGCGCCAGGTTTTCGCGCGTGCGCTGGCGCAGGCGCGGCGAAAGGACATACATGGCCCAACCCAGCACAGCGCCCAGCCAATGGTTAACGCGCAATGGCAGGCGGGCAAATCCGGTGAGAAAGAACTTGATCAATGCGCAATTCCCGACGCGTTGTTTGTGATATCCGGAGTGAGTTTGTCCGAATTTGCTAAAATCACCGGCCTGCGCAAATTTCAGCGTTTCAGCCAAGACTGTGGGGATACCCGATGAGTAACTTTCTTTTCACCTCGGAATCGGTTTCCGAGGGCCATCCGGACAAGGTAGCAGACCAGATTTCGGATTCGATTCTCGATGCCATTCTAGCGCAAGACCCGCGTTCCCGCGTCGCTGCGGAGACGCTGTGCAACACCGGCCTGGTGGTGCTGGCGGGCGAAATTACCACGTCCGCCAATGTCGATTACATCCAGGTGGCGCGCGAAACCATCAAACACATCGGCTACGACAACACCGACTACGGCATCGACTATCGCGGCTGTGCGGTGATGATGTGCTACGACAAGCAAAGCCCGGACATCGCGCAGGGCGTCAACAAGGCCTACGACAACGACCTCGACCAGGGCGCGGGCGACCAGGGCCTGATGTTCGGCTACGCGTGCGACGAAACCCCGGTGCTCATGCCGGCGCCGATCTACTACGCGCACCGCCTCGTAGAGCGCCAGGCGCAACTGCGCCGCGACGGGCGCCTGCCGTGGCTGCGCCCCGACGCCAAGTCGCAGGTGACGCTGCGCTATATCGACGGCAAGCCGCATTCCATCGATACCGTGGTGCTGTCGACACAACACGCGCCGGAAATGACCCAGGAGGCAATACGCGAGGCGGTGATCGAAATGATCATCAAGCCGGTGCTGCCCAGAGAGTGGCTGGCCAATACGCGCTACCTGGTGAACCCGACCGGGCGCTTCGTGATCGGCGGGCCGCAGGGCGACTGCGGCCTCACCGGACGCAAAATCATCGTCGATACCTACGGCGGCGCGTGCCCGCACGGCGGCGGCGCGTTCTCTGGAAAGGACCCTTCCAAGGTTGATCGCTCGGCGGCGTATGCCGCGCGCTATGTCGCCAAGAACGTGGTGGCGGCGGGCATCGCGCGCCAGTGCCAGGTGCAGGTGTCGTACGCCATCGGTGTCGCCAAGCCGATCAACATCACGGTGTATACCGAGGGCACGGGGTTGATACCCGACGAGAAAATCGCCGACCTGGTGCAGCAACATTTCGATCTGCGCCCGCGCGGCATCGTGCAAATGCTCGACCTGCTGCGGCCCATTTATGCCAAGACTGCGGCATACGGGCATTTCGGGCGAGAAGAAGCCGAATTCACCTGGGAAGCGACCGACCGGGCCGCGCTGTTGCGTTCTGCAGCTGGTTTGTAGTCAGCCAAAGCCGCGCGACCCGTTGACCCGCGTCCCGGCAAGAGGCAACCTGGATGCTGAAACGAATCTCGGTAGAACATCTGTGTAGCGGCATGTTTCTGCACGAAATGTGCGGGTCGTGGCTCGACCATCCTTTCTGGCGCACTTCCTTTCTTCTCGAAGATCCGAAGGACATCGCGCGTATCCTCGACAGCAATGTCCGGGAAGTCTGGATCGACACCTCTAAGGGGCTGGATGTCGAAGCGGGCCAGAGCGTGGAGGAGGCCGACGCGGAGATCGAGCGTGAATTGCGGCCCGCCGCGGCAATGCAGAGTCGGCCGAAACGCATGGCGATCGAACTGGAAATAGACCAGGCGGCGAAAATCTGTCTCAAGGCCAAGCAAGCGGTTACAAGCATGTTTTCCGAGGCGCGCCTGGGCAAGGCGGTTAATGCCAACGATGTGCTGCCGCTGGTCGAGGAAATTTCCGCTTCGGTGATGCGTAATCCCGACGCGCTCATCAGCATGGCGCGCCTCAAGACCAAGGACGACTACACCTACCTGCATTCGGTCGCGGTATGCGCGTTGATGCTCTCGCTTTCCCGGCAACTGGGGTTGGACGAGGCCACGACGCGCGAGCTGGGCATGGGCGGACTCTTGCACGATATTGGCAAAATGGCCGTACCCAGCGACGTGCTCAACAAACCGAGCTCGTTGACCGATCAGGAATTCAGCGTCATGCGCGGCCACCCCGAGGCCGGACATCGCATGCTGCGCGAGGGAAAAGGCGTCGGCGAGATTCCTCTGGAGGTCTGTCTGCACCATCACGAAAAAGTTGACGGCAGCGGTTATCCGCATCACTTGAAAGACGCCGAAATCAGCCGGTACGCGAAAATGGGCGCCGTGTGCGACGTGTATGACGCCATCACCTCGAACCGCCCTTACCGGGACGGCTGGCCGCCCGCCGAGGCGCTGCGCAAAATGGCCGAATGGCGCCGCGGACATTTCGACGAAACGGTATTCCAGGCTTTCGTCAAATGCGTCGGCATCTATCCGGCCGGCGGACTGGTGCGACTGGCTTCGGAGCGGCTCGCTATCGTGCTGGAGCAGAGCGGGACCTCTTTGCTCGCCCCGGTGGTGAAAGTGTTTTTTTCCATCAAGTCGAACATGCGTATCGTCCCCGAGACCGTCGACCTTGCGCGCCCCGGCGCGCAGGACAAGATCGCGAGCTTCGAAGACCCCGGCAAGTGGGGTATAGCCAATATCGATGCACTGTGGCGGGAATTTGCCGGCAAGCCTGCCTGAACGGGCAATTACGTTTCCCGTCCGAAGTGCCGAATGAATCTCTGCGGATTCAATTCCTCGTCGCTTGCTGCGGTGGCTCGAAATATATTGACCCCTTTAATATTAGGGCTGGCTGTGGCTGGGACCCAGTCCCGCCAACCCAACATCACTTTTAAAGCAGCCACGACTTGCCCATGCTGAAACGAATCTCGGTCGAACATCTGCGCGGCGCATGTTTCTGCACGAAATGTGCGGGTCGCGAGTAATAGGGGACGTATCACGTTTCTTTCCGCGTAAAGAATACTCAGGCACGCATTAAATTCTCGCCGCCAGTCGTTCAATCGCTTGAAGCTTTATTTATAGAGAGAAGTTCACCCTCACGCCCGGCTTTGCGCTGGGCGCTTAAATGTCATCCGGCGCCTATCTTATCGCCTCGATGATTTCGATTTCGCGTTTAAGCAGATCGTTGACCAGGTCGGACAGGTCGATACCCTTGGCGTCGGCACGGGCTGCGAGATAAGACTGCACGCTTTCGTCGAGATAGACCGGCAGCTTGAACACGGCGTCGGGGCTATAGAACTTTCCGCGCACCCCTTTGGAAAAGTCGTAATGATCCTTCATGGTTTCACCTTTTAACCGCTAACGCGGCACCTCTTCGTAATCGCGGATTTCGTCCTGATCGGCTTTGCGCGCCGAAATGATCCGCACCTTGATCTCCGTGGTTTCGATCTGCGCCGACGTGTGCACCACCACCAGATATTGTCCGTTCCCGGCGCGGCCAAGCGTGATCCAGCGATCCTCGTCCTCGCTGTGTTCGTCGTCGTAAATCGTCAGTGCCAGCGGATCCTTGAAGACTGTTGTCGCCATTTGAAACGAAGTATCGTGCTTGCGCTGATTGCTGCGTGCCTTGTTCGCGTCCCAATCGAAATGATAGACCAGTGCCATATCAAGCTATCCCAGAGCTTCTGGTTAGACCAAGCAATAGTAGCATGGCAAACACTGCAATTTTGCAGAACCTTCGTGGCCGGAGTCATCATTCATTTTGCGTGGCCGATGTTTACATCTTGCGCCCATGCCACGCTGCGCTCGTCGTGACCAGTCCGGGTATTAAAAAGTGCTTGCTCTGGCACGAGCGCTATCCTAGATTGTTGTCGTGCCGGCGAAAACGGGGCCCCATTTTTAACGAAAACTGGATTCCCGTTTCCACTGGAATGACACTTCTTATTACTGTCGCTTCCATGCAACTCCTTCCCCCAGCAAAGGGGGAGAGTGCACACACATTGTGCACACACATTGGCACACACACATTGGGGTCACACACACACATTGCACACACACATTGGGGTCAGGTCTTTCATTATCACATCGAATAGGGTATCCTTCCGCTCACCATGGCCAGGCCCCTAAGATTAGAACTTGCCGGCGCGCTCTACCACGTCACCTCACGCGGGAACGCGCGCGAGGACATCTTTCTTTCCGATGAGGATCGCGTCGCATGGCTTGAAACGCTTGCGCACGTCTGCGAGCGCTTCAACTGGACATGCCATGCATATTGTCAGATGACCAACCACTATCATGTCATTGTCGAAACCCCCGACGCCAATCTCTCACAAGGCATGCGCCAACTTAACGGCGTATATACCCAACGATTCAATCGCAGTCATCAACGTGTTGGCCACGTCTTTCAAGGCCGCTTCAAAGCCATTATGGTTGAAAAGGACGGCTATCTGCTTGAACTTGCCCGCTACGTTGTTCTCAACCCGCTGCGTGCCAAGATGGTTCGCCGCATGGAACAGTGGCCGTGGAGCAGCTATCCCGCCACTTGTGGGCAGACGCCAAAACCGGACTGGTTGCAAACCGGCTTCATCCTTTCGCAATTTTCTGTGCAACGCGCCCGCGCGATTGCCAAGTACATCGCCTTCGTCCACGAAGGGAAGGGCTTGCCGAGCGTATGGAGCCAACTGCAGGCGCAGGTGTATCTCGGCTCAGGTAGCTTTGTCGAGAAAATGCAAGCAGAGGTCGACAAGAAACCGACACTCACCGAAATCCCTCGCACGCAACGCCGTGCGCTTACGCGAGCGCTGTCCGACTACGCGAAAGCGCACGAGCGCGATGAAGCCATTGCGCAGGCGTACTTGTCCGGGCAATATACAATGGCAAGAATTGCCGAGTATTTCGACGTGCATTACACGGCGGTGAGTAGATTGGTAAAGGCGCATGAGGCGGACGCATCAAAGCAAGGGATGTGATAATGAAAGACCTGACCCTATTCTTGTTTCCCTATTCTTGTTTCCCGTCGCCGCGCGCCACCAGTTCCTCCTTGCGAACATGGCTCTTGCTCACATGCTCGATCTCGACTCCCGCTTCGGCGCACACATGATGCGCCCGATCACGAATCCGATCACGCAACGGCTCGGCAAATTTCGGATAGTCAAAAATCCGAATGCCTTGCTGGTACAGAAAACTCGTCATGCCTTGCGCGTAGCATGCACCAGGCAGCGTGCCGACAATAATGATCCGATCAAAACAGGACAACACGCCATGCATGTTAGTCGCATATCTTTCCGCCAATCCCTTTGCCTATTGCCTAACCCACATGTCCATGCAATCATTCCCATGGCCCGCCCCTCCGACTTGAATCTCCTGGTGCGATTCACGCAGCCACGCAACGAAGCAAAGGGCGCGAGGGAATTTTACAGCGAACAGGCGTTGGCAAGAAAGGAATGGCGTGTGGTGCAAATATCGCCGCGATGGCGAGCGTTTTATTCGCGCTCTTTACAATGGGCGGCTATGGGTGACCCCCTGCGCGTGGAACTGCGAGGAGGCTGGGCACTTCGACCATTTCGTCGGTTATGGCTTGGCTCCGCTCAACGCTGGGTTGTTGGCCAACACCGCTCTGGCCGCTTCCAACTGAGGATCACGCCCATTCAAGAGTTCTGCGATGCTCTGATTCGGAGCTTCAATGTCGGGCTTGATGGCATGACCGGGTTGGCCCTTGCCCGAAATGGGGCCGAGCACGACACCGTTGGGAATCGTCAACGCATAGCCGTCGGCGAGCGGCACGAACGTCATTTCCGTCAAGCCACCGCCCGTCGTCCGGCCCACGATTTTCGCGTGGGCCAGTTCGCGCAGGGACAGCGCAAGGTCTTCGCCGGCAGAAACGGTGTGCTCATTCACAAGAACGACAATCGGCCGGTCGGGCCAGATTCGCTCACCTTTGCGCTTCACGTGCCGCACGGGCGCGCTGAGCGGTTGTTGGATGGAGTACATGACATCGCCATCGCACAGCGCGGACGCCATGGCCACCTCGCCGGAGCCACCCAGCGCTGAGCGCAGGTCAATAATGAGTCCGCGCGCGTCTTGTGACGCGAGCGCGATGAACGCCCGGCGGGCAAGTCCGGCGGTGTCGCGCTCCGCATTATCTGAACGCGCGAACCAGCGCACGACAACGTAGCCGATGCCGCCATCGAGCAGGCGGCTCTCGACGGACGGAACGTCGGCCTGGATGAGCCGGAGCACGATCGTCGCGGGGCGACCCGCGCGTTCGATATCCAGTTTCAGTTCTACGCCAGCCGGGTGGGCGTTGAGCAGAAAAACATCCACCCGGGCGGCCGGTACCCCATCGATGCGATGGAGCACGTCGCCCACCCGGAGACCACTCGCCTCCGCCGAGGCACCCGGGAAGACATCGAACACAACGAGTCGGCCATCAGCCAGCGGATGGAGATTGAATCCGGGAGCGGCACGCGGCTTCCCCGCCATGAGAGCACCGATCCCTTCGCGCCTTTGCGGCGAGCGAAGCAGGACATGCGCCGTGGCCGCCGCGCGCGCCATGGCGTCCAACACCAGCCAGGGCGGCGGCAAATCCACCACGCGTTCCGCGAGCCAGGCTGCATCGCGTTCGGCGTCGACCCCAAACCAAGCTGGCAGCGGCAGCACGCGCTCCGGCGCAAGCGCCGCGAGCTTCGCCAGCGCGGCGGAGGCAATCACCCGCGGATCGGCCGGGACGATGCTCTCCCGCACGAGCCCGAGATAAACGGTGCGCATCCGCTCGGCGGAGTTCGGCGCGCCCGGTGTCGCAATCGGTGCCACGTTGGTTTCGGCGGCACCGACGGTTAGCAGGCAATTGGAGCCGAGCGCGACGAGCGTCAGTATCAGACGAAGAGTAGTGTGCAGGAACGGTTTCATGATGATGATCGTATCAGGAGGCTGGCTATGACTGCAACTCTCTCATTGCCGCCTGCACCGACAACTTCAATCCCGCTGCCTGCAATATCGGCAACAAGCTCGATAGTTGAGTCAAGAATGCAAAGAAAACGCGGGTAGAGTAGAGAGCAGGCTCTCGCCTGCCCTCCCTCATCAAACCGTGCATGCAGTTTTCCCGCACACGGCTTTCCGATGTTCTTCACGCCAAGGCATGCACAGCTCGCCGACTTCCGCTTGACCCGCGCAACCGAGGATGTCGCTCCAGTGCATTCAACCATCGAGTGCATCACATAGGCGGTTTCTTGCTTGGCCTTGGCATACAGCTTCCTCTTTAGCGTCCTGATCACATCCGGGGTGGCTAGCAACATGGCAATCCCCTGATCCTCCGCCCTTCGGTTGCACGAACAAAGCAGGGTTCCTTCCCTCGACCGGGGTTATGTTGTCCCGCGATCTCAAACGGTACTATGAACCCCTCCGACTCCCGCTGCGGGCCACTGCGCTTTCGTTTCCTTATACGCAGCAGCCGGTGGTCTCCCCACCCCCG
>Ga0315281_10003422_pt1 | contig 23225 bp, 27 predicted proteins | sample YL17G07_0_MG_FD_204540 | JGI IMG/M metagenome (GOLD analysis project Ga0315281, IMG submission 204540) | Sediment microbial communities from Yellowstone Lake, YNP, Wyoming, USA - YL17G07_0 | ecosystem: Environmental > Aquatic > Freshwater > Lake > Sediment | place: USA: Wyoming | collected... | reverse complement strand
CGATGCAAAACAAGGGGGCACGAAAGTGCCCTTTGCGTTTCTTGCCGTCAAAACCTTCAAACTGCGCCATATTTACGCGGATTTACATAGCCGCCAACATCTTGCCGTGTTCCCGTGCTGTTCCCTCGGGAAGCGATACCTCCTTTCCGGTTCGACTATAGAACGCAGATCAACTGGAAGGAGGTAGCAATGTTAAAGTTCTATTTCAACCCCAAAGCCATGGAAGCGCTGGCGAAAGAGTTGCGGCGGGCTTCTTGGGGTGCGGCTGTCGCATCGGCGGCTATTGGCTATCATGTTGGCGACGGACTCTCGGCATTATACGGAGCCAGCGCTTGGATTGTTTTGCAAGTATTCGCTTTTGTGTTAGAGTCACTTAAAGATGATGTAGGAGGTAAAAAATGAGTCTCGAAACAGGGCTTGCATACGCTTTACTAATCGTGGTGTTGGGTGCTGGCGGCTTAACTGCTTTCGCGTTATATCTTCGTAACCGAGAGCAAAAACAGAAAAGCGATACCGATAACCATTTGAAGCACGCGTAACACGCCGAGCAATAGCCCGGGTTCTAAATTGTGTCAACCAAAACGGCCATCTTTCGATGGCCGTTTCTCTTTCCGATCAGATATACCGTTCAATACCGCTCATACCTCGACACGTGCTTCGTGTTCGTCGATCGTGAGCGTAAAGACCGCGTCGTTCTGACCGTTGAACTGGAGCCTCGCCGCGCCTGCTGGTGAAGACATCTCAATCCCATGCTGGTTGTTCCCTGCCGGTTCGACTATAGAAGAAAGATCAAACGAAAGGAGTTGTTCAATGTTGAATTTTCCCGGTGTCCGGTTCTCTTTTGCCAGAACCATTTTCGACAAATGATGGTGACAGAATGACGCCACTATCCTATACTGGTTGCATTGCAAAAACGTTCAATCAGGAGACAGTCATGCTTGCCCATACCGGAAGACGGCTCACCACGCGAATTACAGATCATGTTGAGGAAAAACTGCAAGTGGCTGCCGATCTCGTCGGCGCGACACTGAACCAGTTTGTCGTCCAGGCGGCGCTGGAAAAAGCGCAGAAGGTCATCGAAAGCGAATCGACGATTGTCCTGTCACGCAGGGAGTCGCTGAGATTGCTGGAATTGATTGAGAACCCGCCCCCGCGCAACCAGAAATTTCTTCAAGCCCAAGCCAGTCACAAGAGGATGATAAAGCATGCTGGTTCTACCATTAAACGACAGGCATGACAGGAAGGCCTTTGACTGCGGCGACGATGATCTCAACCGGTGGTTTAACCAGGTTGCGAGACAGCACAAAGAGAAGGGAGTTTCCTCGACCTTTGTGATTGTAGCTAGCGAAGATAGTGCAGAAGTACTCGGTTTCTATGCGATCAGTCTTGCTGAAATGGTAAATGCTTACCTTCCTGCTCCATACCGCAAACGGCTTCCGGAAAAGGTGCCTGTTTTTCGATTAGGCAGATTGGCAACCGCCAAGAGCCATCAAGGGAAGCGGATCGGACAGTTTATGCTCTTCGACGCTATTGACCGGGTAACTCGCATTGCTAAAGAGATTGGCGGCGTTGGGATAGTGGTTAATGCAAAGCTTTCCGCAGTCGGTTTTTATCAACAATATGGTTTTGAACAGATGCCGGATCATCCCCAAAATCTATTCTTGCCATTTTACTGACCAGTGTCACAACAAAACGGCCATCTTTCGATGGCCGTTTTCCTTCCACCGGCACCGATCTGCAGATCAATACCGCTCATACCTCGACACGCGCTTGGTGTTCGTCACGCCATTGACCGTGAGCGTGAAAATCGCATCGTTCTGGCCGTTGAACAGGAGTTTCGCGGTACCCGCTGGCGCGATATGCCAAGCCGACTGATCCCAGGGCTTCGAGAAGCCAGATCCAGTCGCGGTGTAGAGCGTACCTTCGTAGGTCTTGGCGTCCGTCCAGGTTCCCCCCGGCAGCACCACCCAGAGAGGCTTGCCGTCCGTGTCATACGTGTACCAGACCCCGAAGATCGTCGACCAGCCGTGTTGGATGGAAAAACCCCAGCCGTTTTCCGCGGGTAGAGTCGCCCATATCCCGGAGTAATTCACCCCGTCGCGATACACCTGCGGCACCTCCACATACGGCACCATCTGCTTCGATCCGCTCGTACCGTCGAGCATCGTCCAAGACATCGAGGCGTGCGCCTTGTCCGAAAACTGGTAGGTGACCGTCCCAACCTTCCATATCTGGAATTGCGCCGGCGAATACGTCTGGGTGTATGGCGTCCCGGTTGTCTGGTAAATATCTCCCGTGAACGACCAGGGCGTCGTCCACGTTCCCCCCGGCACCACGAGCCAGAGTGGCTGACCATCCGCTCCATACGTGTACCACGTGCCGAAGGGCGTGCCACGCGTCCCGAGTGCGAGATTAAACCCCCATCCATTCTCGCCGGAGGGAATCGCATCCCAGATCCCGGCAAAATTCGTTGCCGGATAAATGTTGTTTGCGACTTCCTTCACCGCATCGAACACCGTCACCTTGTACGCATAGTCCGTCGCGACTCCCCCCACCTTCACGTTCTTGATGGATACGTCGAACACCACGTCTTGCGGCGGAGGAAAGTTATATCTGGCCGAGTCCGGTAAAGTCCACACCAACAAAGATTGCCCTGTGTGCGTTGACAACGGGATTACCTGACCATCGCGCAACAGACTAACCGTTGCCTGGCTTGCGTCGCAGGCTGTACAGTTAAGTGACCAACGCCCGGATCCATCCGGATACCAATCAAAAGGGAGAAAAGAGTTTTGGGGTGGCCAGAACTGTACATAAGGCGCTGCACCGGGCTGGAAGTTCGAGATGGGCGTCATCACATTGCCTGTACCAATTCCAATAGTACCCAGCACTGTTGGCGGTACCCGCTGAACCACGCCAGCAACCGATCCCACCGCAAACTGCGTCAACGCAGGATTCAGGAACGACTGGCGATGTCCTACCGCTGCATTGTTGCTCCCCGCGTCATCCACATATACTTGCGGAAAGAATAGATCGCTATCGCTATCCCAATTGAGCGGATTGGGGGACGTATACCAGCCGCCCACGCTAATGTCTGACATAGCAGAGCCTTGAGCGCCCAATATCGTGTAACAGGCATCTGTTGTTTTTGGGTAGTGATTGAAAGGGTATCCCCCATTCGAACTCAAATCTGTCAGTTCCCAGTACCGCTGCTGAATAAGCGCCGCCGCCATTGCCCGGTCGTTCGCGGCCCTATCCGCCACTCCTACGCTATCCAGTCCCGCCACGGCACGATAGACATTCGCCTGTCGTACCATGGCTTCGCGCCAGGCCGGACTCAGATCTCCCGCGACACAGTTGAGCACATCGGCACTTCGCCCGGCGGGCACCAGATTCTTCCCGAGGTCGGCGTATTTCAGGCTGTACGCCTGCCAGACATAAGTCATCTGGCGCCGGTCAGTCACATCGGGCTGGGGCACGTAGGAACCGAACATTTCACCGAACTCGTTGGCGGCGAAGGCAGACAGTGTGCTGGCCATGAAAAAGGCCAGGGCGAGGCGGGCAAGGGTGGGGGTGGTGCGAATGGTCATAAAACTCTCGGTTGTTGCGTATTCCGCGCGATCATGAACAGTGTTTCCGGCGGATCGTGAACACTGATTCCGTCGCAACGTGAACAGCCATTCCGGATGATCGTGAACACTTTTCGAGTATTGTCCGGAATCGGTGTTCACGATCACGAATCATTTTGGCTCACCAGGCTTAGCGCGGTTCTTGTTACCACTTTCGATCAGCGATTCGGTGGTGTCGAGAAGCAGGCGCCAGATGGCGATGGCGGGCGCGAAGAAGACCCGGGGTGTTTCCCGGGCGCCCTTGATGAAACCTTCCAGAAAATCCCTCATAAGCTGCCCTCCTTAATGACTTTGAATAACGAGCACACCACGATACAGTATCAAAAATACTCGCATTACATCTTGTTAATCTGTTCCTGGCGCTTGCGCGTATCGTTCTCGGCGCTCTGACGCCGCGTATCATTTATTAATTGCTTGGTCACATAGCGGACCTCCATATTAAACGACATGTGCGGCACAATGATTTCGATCCAGGAATCACCTTTTTCAAGTTTGGCATAACCATTGTTCATGAAGTTGTCGATCCCATTTTCCACTAGCTGGTACTTGCCGGTAAGCTGTGCGAGCATGCCTTTGGGGTTCTTGGGAATCATCGTCATGCTTACACCCGCAAGAATGTTATTATTATCAAATACAAGAGCAAGCGCCGAAAGACCATCAACACCCAGGCCCGCGCCATCAGAAATGTACTTTGGGCCACCGCTATACAGACCCAGACCCTGGTCTTGTAGCTTGGCTGCGCCACCCAGTTTCTCCTTTACACCAGCAAGATTCGCATAACCCACTTCAATTCCTAGCGGCGCCGCATTCAGTAGTGGTTCGCGGCTCGTTACAGGACCGATGGACGCCACGGCAGGTTTAGCCTCGGCTGGCGAGGCCGGGACCATGCTCGATTGTGCAGGTAGCGCCGTAGTCTGTTGTTTTTCACAAGCGGTCAGAGCAGCCATCAACAAAACCAACGCAATATGCTTCATCATCATTATTTCCCTTCCGGTATATTGGGCGATGGAATTTCTCGAGATTGAAGTTCAATTCACTGTGCAGAGACGGATTCCGAATTTCCAGAGCCTTTCAGTTCGCGAAGCCGGCTGTAGGATGAGCGGAATTGAAGCGCCAGGCCAGCCGCCATCATCACCAAACCATACGGAACGGCAAGAAAGGAGGCGCCACCCAAAGAAGTCAGGTGCTTGACCGCCTCAATCGGCAGCCCGTTGATGACGTCGAGGAAAATAGACCGGCCATTCAGAGTGACGCCCGATCCCCATGTCTCGTACAGGCGACGCAGGCTGCCGAATGCCGTGGTAGTGTTTCCCGTGTAGGAATTCAGCAGCTGCCAGTATTCGTCCTTGTTCACCGAATTCCAGCTGGGCATATCCGCAGCAGTCTGGTAATAGAACCAGTCCATCCCGATTTTGGCGGTATAGAGTCCATAGGCAACCACGGCCACAAAGAGCCAGCTGGTGAGGCCCAGCAAGCGGGTTGCAACTGGAGCGGTCAGCTGCCGGTAAAACAAGTGCACGCCCAATGTTCCTGCTGCAATCGCGTAACAAAGCATGGCCCCGGTTCCCACAATGGAGTAGGTATAACCAGACGTGGTTTCCATAACTGGAAACCAGACCCCTGCCGCCAGAAGTAAGCAGCCTGCAACGGGGACAATCTGCTTCTTCTGCATTTTGCCGGCGTCCAGCCCCAGCACCTCTTTGACCATGTTCATGTTTCCTCCTATCAAAATTGCTCCCCAATTTATTGCCTGGTCAGTGAAATGAGCCTGGTCATACAAAAGATCAATGCGGTAAAAATACGGCGTATTACCAGTACTGCGGCATCACAAGAAACAACATTTTCTGAGTGCTTCAAACAGTCCTGTTCGCGTTACTGCTGAGACTCAGCCTTCGCGGCCACCAGCGCCGCAGCGTCTGCGATCCTCTCTTTGGAAAATCCCAGTTGCGCACTGATCGACACCTTCCCCTCGCGATTCATACCGGTCGTGAAACCGGCTATGCCCAGCGTGCGGCTGAACGCAGTGGCCTTGGCGCCGGTTTCGAGATTCGTCACAGTGATGTCGACCAGCCCGTTCTCCTGCGCGATCAGGATGGGAGCGCTGCTGTTGTACCAGGCGATGCGCCAGAAATAGTGCGACAGGAGCGGCGAGCCGTCCGTGTTGTAGAGGCTTTCGACAAACTCGACGTTGTCGCACTTCTCCAGATAACGCCGGATCTGGTGGCAGTCGGAGAAAATCTGTCGCTCCTTGCCCGTTGACGTGATGTTCATGGCGTACTGACGTCCGGTCAGGGCATTGTAGAGAACATAGTCTTCCTGCCTGGAGAGACCCACTGTCGCGGCGACGTTATTCAGACTTTTGATAAAGTTCCCGACAGGATTTTGCGCGTCCTGTGCTTTTTTACGCCGCTCAAGGAGAATGAAACCAGTTCCGGTGATATCGCCGTGCTGAAATGCCGCAATTTCGAAATCGTCTGGGGCGCCGATATTGCGGATACCCTGGCCGGGCAGATACATGAAACCGCTGTTGTCCCTGGCGACAATGAAGCCCTTGCCGCCCATCAATAGCGACTGGCCGTTCAGCTTCTTGCCTGTGACTGTCTCGACGTGCCAATAGCCATCGCTTTTGGTGGCGTTGGCCAACGTGATGGGTTCCGTGCTGGTAGTGACCCGCACGAACTTGATGACAAAGGTGGTCGGGTTGGTGCGCGCCAGATAAGTCACATCTCCTGTCAGGTTATCAAAACCGTACTTGACGATCCGGCCCTCGGGATCGATAAAGCGGATGCCATCCACATCGAAACCATCGCGCCTGCGTTCGAAAAGCACGCCTTTGGATATTTTCGGCAAAGCCGCGATTTGCTGACCCAGGTCGGCCTCGGCTGTCACTGCCGTCGGTGCTTGAGGTTGCGAGGGCTGCTGCGTAGGCTGGATTGCTTGCACCTGTGTTCCGCCCAAAAGGCGCGAAAGAAACTGACGCTGCTCCTCCGCGCTCAATTGAACCGGGGGCTGTTGCGGCGGGTACATCGGCATGGGCATGCAGCCCGTAAGCATTGTGAGTGCGGCAACAGCGGCCCCGCTGTTGAAGTTGACTGCTTTTGTCACATCCCCTCCCGAGAAGGTAGTTGATCATGGGTGTTCAAAACGCTCTTATTAACGTCATTATGATATTGATCGTTGACATTCTATCTACGATCATATGTAGAGTCCACCAGCCGGCTCGGTCATTCTCCGCGCAAGGAGAACAATATGGCCAGGATCGATTGGAAAGACGCGGTAGCGCGGGCGGTGCGCAGGCACCGGGCTGACCTGGGTATCAGCCAGGAGCAGCTTGCCGAACTGGTAGATTTGAGCAGGGGCTACATTTCCAGGATCGAAAGCAGCGATGCCGACCTTTCGATAACGGTGTTCGTGAAAATAGCCGAAGGCCTCGGTAAGCGCCCATGGATGTTGCTCAAGGACGCCGAGGAATCCATCCCCTTGCGCAGGTTGATCAAACCCAAGACAGGCCAAGGCAAACAACCCTCCAGGAAACGCAGCTAGGTCTGGCTCGACTGCGCCAGCCGCAGGCACTGGAAAATGACCATGCAACACTCCCTGCGCTGAAAAGGGCGGGATCTCAAGCCCGCCCTGGTACATGTACTGCTATCTCTTTAGTCGTCGAAGCAGGAGAAGCTGCTGCTGGTGTCGCACGAGAAGCTATCGTCGCTAAAGCTCGAGAAGCTGTCGCATGTGTCAAAAGAAGACGATGACATGAAGCTGTCGTCGGAAGAGCTGTCGCAGCCAAAATCATCCGAGCTGAATGCGCTGCTGTCCGAATCGGTGACGCCGAACGGATGTCCGTGTATGTCCACGCCGCCCAGCATGGGCGAGCCATCGATATTGACCGTCGGCCATGTATCATTCGAAAAAGTAAACGAATCCGATGAATCATCAGAGTCGCTGTTGAGGCTGTCCAGAAAGTTGGATGCCGTATTAAGAAAGTCCGAAAAAATGCCCATAATCACTCCTGGGTTTGTTACGGGGTTTGCTCCCGGGCGCTGCAACCTGGACTGTTCCAGGCAAAATCAGCCGGGAATGCTGATATATGTCAACATTATACTACCTAATGAGCTTAATGTCAATCATTATGTATATGTAATGGGTACTGCATGCCCTTCTCTGTCATGCGATACTTATTTTTATGAGTAACCCCAGACACAAGACGATCAAGGCGCCGAAGAACGCGATGTCCTCGCAGGAAATCCTTGCGCTCAACGTGAAAGTGCTGAGGAGTCTGCGTGGCCTCACGCAGGAGGAACTTGCGGAAACGGCCGACATGAAGCGCACGCAGATCTCGGCGCTGGAACGTGGCCATCGTGGCGTACAGATGGAAACTATTGATCGGCTCGCCAAGGCATTGGGTGTGGATCCCTGGGAGCTGCTGCGACCGCGGGATTGCACAGGGCGATAGAGCGGGGAGTCAGAAGAGAAGCGCGAATTCAAAAAGGCTGTCTGGCTTAGCTGTAGTGGATGGCAATTCGATTTGACGCAGCGCCCGGTTTCGGCAGCCTAATAAAACCCCCGACCGGGTTTTTTCCGGTCGGGGGATTGTTGACTCAGTATTCATTCGCTTTATCGAAAGCATGGCTTTTTGAAAAGCCCGCAAGTTTACTTTCTCCAGTACTTGGGTACTTTAATCACAAGGCCCCGCACTTGGTCCTGCTCAAAAACAAAACTTCCTGACCCAGTTTTCACGGCCGTAAGAATGTCCTCAGCTGTTGCATCCACATATTCGGATTGCCGGAACGTACAGCCGGGAAACTCAAGATCAAAAATAGGATCAATAAATTCGTCCTTTATTTCATTGGCCGGTGCTGCAAGGCTCTTGGTGTCATATTCAACTTTTATGAAATCAGGAATTGGTTGAAAATCAAACTTGCCCGTATCATTTTCCGGACTCACATCGCCTTGTTTCTTTCCGTTTTCCATTTTCTTACCTTTCTTCTTTCAGCTCGGCAGCTGAACTTTAATTTGCGCCCCTAGTCACGTCCTCTCCGTGAGGTGGACGAATCCCTATTTGAGAAGCGCGCGTATGTTTAAGTAAATAAGGAATCTGCCACCCTATAGTCGAAATGCGGTCGACTGTTTTCCGCTGCGGTTTTTCCGGGCCGCAGCGCTGCCAGCTTTGCGTTGTCTCAGTGGAGTTGACATAGTTGTCCAGCAAAAGTATCACGCGTTTGACTCTTACTTTTAGCAAAGAATTTACTCAGTTGACACAATTGTCCGGCTAAATTAGTACAACCTCATCGCCCTTGTCTTGGGTAATACTGGATTTCTCCTCAGTGTTCCAGTTGTCGGACGTTATGCGTTCGGCTGCTGCACCCAAACTGTATTCGCTGGCGCTTGCCAACGAGGTTTTCATAAATGGATGACTCATATTTTGGTCACTGTCTTACGGCAGCACTGTAAATGGGCTTTCAATGTGGGCGCGCTATTTATCTACTCCAACAAAATAACTTCGTCTAGTTGTCGGACATTTCTTCTATTCTATCCTTGCAAAATCAAGCCCCTGAAAATGTTCGACCGGCGCGAGAACTAACTAGAACACTTGCTCATCCGAACCCCAACACAGTTTCCGGTGTTGTGAGGAAATGAGCCCCTAAGCATTTTAGGTCAACATAAGGCGGATAAAAGTGAGGTGATGATGGGGAAAGTGACACAAAATACATACGTAATGCGCCGACCGACACAGATCTTGTTCTATTGCGAAAAATTCTAACTGTAAAGTTTCATGCGTCAGACCCAGTTCAGTCTGAAGGCGGCGGAACTCGTTAATGCAATCTAATAGTTTCTCTTCAAAAGATTACACATAACCCATTGTAGTTAAATTGATATTTAGAATCTTCTATTGCGAGAATATTTTTTTGTCAAGTCAACAAAAATCGCTGCTATAGGAATAAGGACGGGTATGTCGCTAGTCCCATGAAACCTATAAGAGCAACCAAATGTCTCAGACAAATTTTCCTGAATGTGGCTGCGATCTAGCAGCAGTGTGCCGGACATGAAAACCTTCGACGTCGAAGAGTGCTCAGACTTTCTGAAAGTTGACCGCACTACTGTGCTTTCGTTGGCCGGACAAGGTGTCCTCCCCGGCGCAAAAATCGGCCGCTCCTGGGTATTTCTTGAAGATGAGATTGTTGAGTATCTGCGTGCACAGGTCCGCCAGCAAACCCGTTTACGACAGGCCGAAACCCATGTCGACAACACTCTCAAGATAGCAAGCGAACGCAACCCCGCGACCTTGCAACACAAACCCTACTTGCGACGCAAACCGCTCCCTGTACTACCAGAGTTGGTCAGCGAGACTGCTGGGTCTTAGGTTTGCATAGCGCATCAGCATCCGGGGATCCTTGTGGCCAGTGATCTTGGCAATTTTAAGATCCGACAATGCGGATCGTTCGAAGTAGCGCGATGTCGCCTCATGGCGAAGATCGTGAAAATGGAAATCGGGGCAGCCGGCCGCATCGAAAATGCGGCTGAACTGTTTGGATAACAGTGTGGTGGTACGTATCATCGAAGCCTTTTCAATTTTTCCATCCGGCGTTCTTTGGCCGTCCCACCATGGAAAAAGCAGATTATTCTGTAACGAAAAGCCGAGCATGCTGCCATTGCCTTTTTTGACTCGTTCAAGATAGGCTTTTATTTTTTTTACAGCGACAGTAGTAAGCGGAATCTGGCGTTTCTCTCCGTTTTTGGTTTTATCGAGAAATATTGTCCGCTGAGCTAGATTGATTTGACCTAGTTCCAGGGTAAACATCTCTCTCAACCGCATTGCGCTTTCCAGTGCCAAATCGAACAGCAGTTCCAACGCCTTTTGATAGCGTAATTCCAATGACCGCTGGCGGTTGCCTGGTCGCTTGCCAGAAAGTATTTCACGTATGGATGATTCCTCGTCTGGATGCAACCGCCGATCGCGCTCCTGATCTTTTCTTGGCTTCTTTCCCACTGCTCGCAGTTGTTTGGAATCGGCTTCGGTGTATTGTGCATAGCGCTTTGGTAGCATACGAATAGGGTTCGCTGCTAACTCTACAACCCCTTCGCGGCTTGCCCAGTCAAAGCAACGCCCAAGCGCTCCAACATGGTGTTTGATGGTAGAGGGAGCCAGATGAAGATCGCGTTTCATTCCTGTTATCCAGGCTTGTACCCATTTATAGTTCACGTCCTTCAGCCGTGTGGCGCCAATTCGCGCGTGCAGAACGCCAATGCATTGCCTGTCCGTGTCCGATACTGGCGCGCTCAGTAAATAATGGCGAATAACCTCTCTTAGAAACTCCAGCGATTCGCCTTTTTCAGTTAACTCGTCAGGAACAATGCCACGAGCCAGGCACGCTTCAAGTTTTGCACAATAAGCGTCGCCTTCTGCTTCTGTATCGAATGTTCCAGACCATGGTTTCGCAAGCATGGCTTTGTTCTTGACGATGAATTCCCATTTGCCACTGGGTCTTTGACGCTTAGTTGCCATCATCTCCTCCAAAAAAACTTGGGCACGCAAAGGACACAATGCCAGAAGGAAAAACTCGCGTCAACGCACAAAACTACTATATACGGGTGGCTTTGCCACCTTTTCCGGGTGGCGGCAGGCAACAATCAACGACTTACAGCGACTCTGCTTTCGCTGTATTGTGATGTAACCTATTGATTTAACTGGAGGCGGGGGTCGGAATCGAACCGGCGTCCACGGCTTTGCAGGCCGCTGCATGACCACTCTGCCACCCCGCCGGGTGTGTGCTTGAAATGAAATGGGGAAGGTTGCTTTGAATACAACCTTCCCCGGATACTGGAGCGGGAGAAGAGTCTCGAACTCTCGACCTCAACCTTGGCAAGGTTGCGCTCTACCAACTGAGCTACTCCCGCAGAGCGAACGGCATTATAGCGAGAGGCAGTAAAAAGCGCAAATTGCGTGGCGGGTTTCAGGGTATGCCGATCGTCCAGAGCTACACATATCGCAGGTCTGATTCGTTACCGCCTGGGTCAGCAACGCGTCCCGCGGCAACGGAACGCCGCCGCACCCGCGCTGCGTCCGGCCTGCGCGTCAAGCGTGGCGAATGTCACACCCAGCCCCTGCGCGCGGCTGCCCATGAACAAGCCCGATACGCTATAGCTGCCGATGGTGCCGCTATTGCAGGTGGCGCAAGACCACGAGCCTGCGTTGCGCGCATTGATGCCGAATCCGACAAAGCCGGAACCGGCGACCAGCGAGGTTCCCAGCGGTACCGGCAGTTTGTAGGTAATGCCGCCGGCCTGATACTCGACTCCGCCGCCCAGGGTGCGGTCGAGAAAATTCACTATGAAAGTACCTGCGAGAAATGTTCCGGCGTTACCTTGTCCATCGGTAGGGCGCGGCCCGCCTACGTAGTCGTATTGAATGGTTCCCTGCAGCGCGGTCGTTGTGGCGAACGGCGCGGGCAGCGCCGATGGCGGCGTGAGATTGCCGAAGAGAAAATGCACGCCTGTGGGTGGCGCAAAGGTATTTCCGGCGAGGGTGATGAGCGCGCCTGGCGCCCAGCGGCCCCAGATCATGCCGCCATCGCCCTCGATCTTGCCGCTGTCCAGAATCGCAGCCTGGCTGCGATCGCCCGTCATGCCGCCCACGTTGAGGATGAAGCGGTCGAATGCATGTGTCTGCGCGTCTAGCCCGATGACCGTGCCTCTTCCGCCATCCACGTCGGCACGCTGCTGTGTTTGCGCCGCCCAGCTTACGCCGGCGCCCAGCCCCGGCCCCAGAACGGCAACGTTGCCGCTATCGTCGCGCAAATCGGTCACGCCGATCGCTGCCGTACCGGTGCCCGGACCGCCTGCGACAGGACGGACTTCCAACTGACCGGGGCGCTGTTCCAGCGGACCTTTCGCATCGGCTCCGGCAGCGTGTCGCGGCTGATCGGCGCGCGCCATTTCCACGCGCTCCGCGCGCTGCTGCAGGCGTGCGCGCGCTTCCAGACGGTCGCGCAAAAAACCGGGACGAGTCAATAGCGGTTTCGGCGCCGTCCTGATGTTCGCGACAAAAAACGCTTCATCGGCGCCGTACTCCTGTTCGCCGCCTTCATTGCCGACGCTCACCCTGCCTTCGAAGACTTCGCCGTAATCGCCATCGGGCGCGACGCTGCCGTCTTCGATGCAGTCCTGCCGGCAGACCACCAGGGCATAGCTGGTGCCGCGTATGCCGACCGTGGCGGATTGTGTCTTCACATGATATTTAGCGCGGTCGTTCCTGCCGATCAACCCGGTGATGGTGCGTAAGCCGCCGCGCAGCAAACTGAAGAACGCCTTGGACAGCGTATCGTCATTGCCGCTGAAGGCATAGTCGTCGATGCGAAATTCCGTTTTAGAGCGCAACGCGACAATACTGTCGTCGTTGAAACGAATTTGTGCGTTGCTCCCCTCGCCCAGGCGGATCAAATCGCGGTTTTCGATAGCCGCACCCGCCGTGAGGGCAACATCTTTCCCGGCGCGCTGCGCCGTCACCTCGCCAGCGGCAACCAGTACGCGGCCGACCACCTGCGCGCAAACGCCTTGCGCACAGCACACGGCAAATACAACGAGACAGGCAAGACGCATCGTCATGGAGACCTCTATCTAAACAAATAGCGCAGTTTGAGCGAGCTCAAATTGCGTTTGTATTCGTAAAGCGGCAGATTGGACTTGTTGCGTGAATGGCTATACTCGGCACGCACCGTCCACGCACTCGTCAGCAGATAACTTGCCGCCAGATCGTATGACTCGAAGCGGTCCTCCCTGGTCACCTGCAGCAGGGGATCGGCAGCGCGGTAGTCGCTCTTCAAAACAGACGCCCCCACCGAAAAAGTCCACGCCTGCAAGGGCGATATGCTCATGCCGAGGTGTCCTCCCCGCAAGCCACGCGCCAGCTCCTGGCGATCGCCGTCTCTGACATCCTCGCGCGCGTACGACAACGCAAAATCGTATTCCAGCCGCCAGGCGCCCGGCAGTCTGCGTTTGATACCCAGCGACAAAGCCTGGTAATCGGCATCGCGCACGGCATTGAATCCGGCATAGCGAAACTGCGCAAGTTGTATTCCCGCGATGCCATTTGTAGTCGGCGTCATCTGATAGCCGAACTCGGCGCCGAGCGTGGCCGTGTCGCGGTACTTGGTATGGTCTATGGTTTGCGTGGACTGGGTAAGGGAAAGCCGCATGCCACCTGTTTTACCCGTCAGGCTGAGTCCTCCGCCGCCGGTGAAATATTCCTGATCGAAGCTATCGAAGCCGCGATTCTGGCGCGACTCTCCGCCCAAAACGCCGAACAACTGGACATTGCGGCGCAGCGGAACGGAGAAACGCACGCCGCCCGCGACCGAGGTGAAATTGTCACCACGGCGCACGGCGCTATCCGTCAAGGTAATTTCGCCAAAGATCGGCAGCGAAATATCGGGGCTCTCGACACCGCTTTGCACGTTGCTGTCGTGGCCGCCTCCCAATTCGACGTACCAGACGGCGGATGACTTGTACTGTGTCTCGCGTTCCTTGATGCCGTCCAGGTATTCATTGATGACGCGCACGACATCGGGCGCGGGTCTGGACGCCAGGATCGATTCGAATTCTTCGCGCGCGCGCCCGACTTGCCCCGCGAGATAATAGCCGCGCGCCAGCTCCAGACGCGCCGGCTCGTTGCTGGGGAAATTGAGCAGGAACCGCTCCAGAGCCAGCACCCCTTCCGCAGGCTTGCCGGCGTTTACTGCGGCTATGCCGAAATAAAAGTCGAACGGTGGATTGCCGAGCAGGTCGGGCGATTTATGTCCAAGTTGATAGGCTTCATCGGGCTTGCCTTTATCCAGCAGCAGCTTGATGTCGTCCGCGGGAGCGGCGAGCGCGAAGCCTGCGCTGCTGAACAATATCGCGCAGGATAGCCCTGGAAAAAGTTTCTTAACGCAACGCTGCACTGCCCCTCCCTGGCTGGTGCGCCTGAAAAATTCAGGTGATTATTCCCCCATCAAGTTGCCAGAATACTGAAAACGATGGAAAAAGCAACCTCCCTCCCGGCCGCGTTCCAGCAGAAGCTATTTTGTTTTTTCGCCGGAAAATGCCGACTTGAGGTAATAGAACATCGACCACAATGTCAGGATGGCGGCAACCCAGATCAGCACGCGTCCTGTGGTGCGGCAGTTGACGACACCGAACAGCACGCCGTCATAAAGCAGGAAGGGAATGGCGACGAGCTGCGCGGTGGTTTTGATCTTGCCCAGCAGGGAAACCGCGACGTTCTTCGACTGTCCGATATGCGCCATCCACTCGCGCAGTGCCGAGATGGTGATTTCGCGGCCGATGATAATGAGCGCCACGACCGCATCGGTGCGGCCCAGCTCGACCAGCACGATCAGCGCCGCCGCCACCATGAGCTTGTCCGCGACCGGGTCGAGGAAGGCGCCGAATGCGGAGGTCTGGTTCCAGCGCCGCGCCAGATAGCCGTCGAACCAGTCGGTGATCGCCGCTGCGACAAAAATGACCGTCGCGACAATGTTCGCCTGCTGCGTATTGAGCCAGTCCTCGGGGAAATACAGGATCGCGATAAACAGCGGAATCGCGATAATGCGCAGCCACGTCAGCAGATTGGGTACATTGAGCGGCACGCGTTTGTCCGGTTCAGTGCAGTTCGTTGTAAATGGTTTCGGCGAGCTTGCGGCTGATACCTGCCACTTTCTCCAGGTCATCCACGCTCGCATCCAGTATGCCTTGTATCCCGCCGAAATGCTTGAGCAGCGTTTGCCTGCGCCTTGGCCCGACATCGCGAATGCCCTCCAGTCGCGATGTCGTGCGCGCCTTGGCGCGCCTGTTGCGGTGGCCGGTGATGGCAAAGCGATGCGCTTCGTCGCGGATCTGCTGGATCAGGTGCAGCCCAGGATGATCCTTGGGCAATTGTAAAACCTTTTCGCCCCCGGAAAAAATCAGTTGCTCTAGCCCCGGCTTGCGTTCCTCGCCCTTGGCTACGCCGATCATCGCGATGTCGGAGAGCCCCAGCTCGCTCAGCGCCGCCTCGGCCACGCCAAGTTGTCCCTTGCCGCCATCGATGAGAATCAGGTCGGGACGCTTCGCCGCAGTCTCATCCCCTTCTGCGAGTTTGCGGTAACGGCGCGAGAGCGCCTCTTTCATCGCCGCGTAATCGTCCCCCGGCGTGATGCCGGCGATATTGAAGCGCCGGTATTGCATGCTTTGCATCGCCCCCTGGTCGTACACCACGCACGATGCGACGGTCGCTTCGCCCATGGTGTGGCTGATATCGAAGCATTCGATGCGCGCCACGCCGGATAAACCGAGCGCATCGTTCAGCGCCGCGAGCCTCTCCTCCTGCGAGGCCTGGCTGGCAAGGCGCTGCTCCAGGGCAAGCGTCGCGTTCTTCTTCGCCATGACAAGCCAGCCGCGCGCCTCGCCAGTTGCGTGAGAGACAATCCTGACTGCGCGTCCACCCGCCTCGGAAAGGGTCGCTTCCCATTCGCTCACGCCGATATCGGTTTCGACAATGATGCGCGGCGGCGGCAACTGCGCGGCATAGTGCTGGCCGATGAAAGCATCGAGAATCGTGCCTTGATCCGCACCCTGGGTGTTCTGCGGGAACAGGCTTTTGTCGCCCAGGTGGCGCCCGCTGCGGATCATCACCAGATTCACGCACCAGGCGCTGCTTTTTTCCACGACACAAATCACATCGGCGTCACATTGGCTCGCGGAATCGACGAACTGCCTGGCGAGCACCGCCTGCAGCAGACGGGTCTGGTCGCGGTAGGTCGCGGCCTCCTCGAAATCGAGACGCTTCGATGCCGCTTCCATCTTGCGCGAAATATCATCGAGCACTTCGCTTTCCTTACCCTGCAGGAACATCTCGGCATGACCGATATCGCGCGCGTAGGCGTCGCGCGAGATGAGGCCGGCGCACGGCGCCGAACAGCGCCCGATCTGGTGCAGCAGACAGGGGCGCGAGCGGTGGTTGAATACGCTGTCGTCGCAGGTGCGTAGCCGGAATACTTTTTGCAGATGCTGGATCGTTTCGCGCACCGCCCAGGTGCTCGGGAACGGACCGTAAAACCGGTGCGGCTTGATGTGGTTGCCGCGATAAAAACGGATTTGCGCGAACTCGTCCCCCGTGATCATGATGTAAGGGTAGCTCTTGTCGTCGCGGAACAGCACGTTGTAACGCGGGTTGAGCCCCTTGATGAGGTTGCTCTCCAGCAGCAGCGCCTCGGACTCGGAACGCGTGACCGTGGTTTCGATGGCGGCGATGTGCGACACCATCGCGGTAGTGCGCGGGCTGGGATGATTCGTGCGGAAATACGAGGAGACGCGTTTCTTGAGTTCACGCGCCTTGCCGACATAGATCACTTCCCCCGCCGCGTTTTTCATGCGGTACACGCCGGGCAGGTTCGGCAACTGAGAAAGAATGGGCTTTGGGTCGAACATCTTCAATTTGAGCAAAGACGGTTCCTGCTATTTTCTCAACCCTTTGATCTCATCGAGCAGTTGATCACCCACGCCCCAATTCTCGAAAGCGTATTCGTCGAAAGTGACGTAGGTATCGCCGCGCGGCTTGCCGGCAATTTCTTCCAGCGCGATGGTGATCGCGGCGGATAGTTTTTCCTTCTGTTCGCGCGTGAGCGAACCGCCTACTTTTACATTGACGTATGGCATCGGCGTTTCTCCATTTGGTCGCGGATGGCCGCGAAGATTGCCTCGAAGCTTGCAGTCGTGAGGCGCTTGGTCTGCGTATTGTAGCGGCTGCAGTGGTAGCTATCGAACAGCAATCTGCCGTCCGGCAGAATGTGCTGCGCGGCATGCCCGAACCGATAGGCGCTCTTTTTCAACTGGTGCGCCATAAGCACCGCAACATGAGCGATCTGCCCAAGCGCGAGAATCATGGTGTGACGCGGCAATCGCCCGATCTCGGCAGCGAGATAGCGGTTGCAGGTCTTGATCTCCTCCGGTATCGGCTTGTTTTCCGGCGGAAGACATTTCACCGCATTGCTGATGCGGCATCCGATCAGACGCAGTTCATCGTCGGCACGCTCGGACCGCGGCTGCGATGCATATCCAAATTTGTAGAGCGTTTCGTAGAGCAATATCCCCGCAAAGTCGCCGGTGAAGGGGCGGCCGGTGCGGTTCGCGCCGTGCATGCCGGGCGCAAGCCCGACGATCAGAAGGTGCGGGTTGGCAGCACCAAAAGGCGGTACCGGCTTTGCGAAGTAATCCGGATTTTCGCGCTTTACTCCATCGAGAAATAGCGCAAGGCGCGGACAGGCGCGGCATTCCTGGTTGTAGTCATCGGATGTTTGCATGGCGGGCAAGGTCATTCGGACTCGACTGCCGCGACCGCGAGTTTTTTCTTCAGGCTGATGGCGAGCACGCCAAGCAATACCAGAAATGCCCCTGCAATTTGTATCACCGTGACCGGCTCGCCGAGAAACAGGTAACCCATGAAAATCGTCGCCACCGGACCGATCGAACCGAGCATCGAGGCATTTCCCGGCCCGATACGACGCATGCCCTCCGCCATGAGGATCACCGGCAGCACCGTCGAAATGACCGCCATCGCCAGACTCAGCCACAGCACGGGTGCGGGTTGCGCAAGCAGGGCAATTTCGCGCGTCGCTGCAAAATGCACGAATACCCCGGTGGTGGAAACGATCAGGGCATAGGCGCTGAAACGCAGTGACCCGATACGATGGACCATCTGCCCCGCACCCACCAGATACCCCGAGTAGCACAACGCGCTCAGCAACACCAGGCCGGCGCCGAGCGCCACATCGCGCTGGCCGGCGCCGAGATCGTTCAGGAATACCAGTACGATTCCGAGGTAGCTCACCACCAGCGCGAATACATCGCGGCGCACGATGCGATAACCGAAAAACAGCGCGGTGAGCACGACCACGAAAGTGGGATTGAGGAACAGCACCAAGCGCTCGAGCGCGGCGCTGACATATTGCAAGCCGAGAAAATCGAACAGGCTTGCCGCATAGTAGCCGAGCAGCCCGAGCGCAATCAGCGAAAGCCACTCGTTGCGTTGCAGCGTCTTCACTGCCTGTCCCCTCCCCGCCCACCATGCGGCGAGTGCAAACAGCGGCAGCGCGAAAACCATGCGCAGCGTCAGCAGCGTCAGGGCATCCACCGAATGCCGATAGGCGAGTTTGACGAAAATCGCCTTGGCCGAAAATGCGATGGCTGAAATCAGCACCAGAGCGACGCCGCGCCAGTCAATGCGGTGCGAAGCGGCAGGCTGATTTAAATCCGAAGTGATTTGTGACAAGAGAGAACGCGTCAACCGCGTTTTTTAGGTCGCGAAAGCGCTATTTTATCGCAGTGCCGCGCCCCACCTCAAACTTCAGTATGCAGCCCATGCCACTCCATAGAGCACAACAGCCAGCAGAATGACCACGGCGAATCCGAAATGGATGGCGAGCAGCATGGCGAGAACCGCTCCCACCACTGACGCAAAACCATTGATGGCCCATAACCAGGGAATCTGTTCCGCGGCCACTTGCGCCATGCGCATCATGCCTGCCGGGAAAGGCACGCCCATGCATATTGCGAGCGGCGCGATGAGCGCAACCGCAACGCCAATACGCGCCGCATCGGGCAGGTGAATCAGGGAGCCGAATACGCCCGGCAGCAGCCCAAGATAGAGGAGCGACACGACACCAATGCCCAGCGCGGGCAGAGCCATGCCTGCGTGTCCTTTTGTGTCCATCCGCCGCGAGGAGATGCGGCTGCCGATGGAGGCGAAAATCAGGAAAGCGCACAGCACCACCGCCACCGCATATAGGGGATGCCCCAGGAACAGCACGAATTTCTGGATGAAGGCGATTTCCATGAACATGAATGCCAGCCCGATGGCAAAAAAGTAGGTCGAGGCGCGCCAGCCTGGCAATGAGCGCCGGCTGCGCGAGAACAACAAAGGTGCGACGATCAGCAGCGCACTGGCCGCCACGGCCTGAATCAGCGTCACGATCAGGAGGGGGTATCCCCAGTCGAGCAGCGATGTGCCCCCCTGTTCGCGCAGCGAGAACAATTCCCTTGCGGAATCCCACTTGAAAAAGCGAAAGAAGAAGGGGCGGTCGTCGCTGGCAGGCTCGATATAGAATTTGTAGCGGTGAATGAAATCGTCTTTCTGCGGACCCAGCAACGCCATCGCGCCCTCGAACAGATCATCCTGTTCGAGCAGGTTGTAACGGTTTCCCTCCTCGGCGCGCATGCCGGGGAAATAGGCCACATCGAAGGAACGCGTGCGGCAGAATTCCCTGATCGCATCGATCTCGGGTTGTGTGATGGCGCCGTTTTTCATTAATAGCGTGGTGGTTTTCCATCCGCGAATCAGGGCGAGCTGGTTGCCGGGCTGCGCGACACCGCTTTTTTCCAGCGCCGTTATCGCCGTAACAAACAGCTTGAGCACATCGCGCGGCGGCAGGGTATGCCAGCGTGTGACGGCTAGCATGCCGTTTGGCGAGAGCCGCTCCAGATATTTCTGCAATGCCTCTCGCGTATAGAGATAGTTTTCGTTCAGGCCGTAAAGCCCGGCCGAGACAGTGCCGAATGAATCGAGTAACGCCACTTGGATAAGGTCGAATTGCTCGTGGCTGGCATTGACGAAAGCGCGCGCTTCACCCGCGTGCACACGCACATCCGGCCTGTCATAGAAGCCACCTGAATACTCGCGGAATCGCTCGCGTACCAGCGCGATCATATTTGCATCCAGCTCCACCGCATCGATGGAAGTTGCGCCGTGGTAGAGCGCTTGCAGGACATCGCTTCCTGCGCCAGCTCCCAGCACCAGAACGCGCGAGTGTGACTGCAAATGATAAGGCAGCGCCGAGGTTAGCTGGTCGAGATAGCCAAGCGGTGCGAGCGCGCCATCAAAACGCACCAGCGCCGAAGGTCCCTCCCCGTCCACAAACACGCCCAACTGCGGCGGCGGCTCGTCGTTGGCATTGAGGCTCATGCCCGGCGCATGGCGAAAGGGAATGCGCGTGCTTTCGACCACGCTGATCTGGCCCAGCGGGCCGGAGCGCTCTTCCGCCACACGCATCCCGGCAATGTTCAAGGTCTGACTTAAATCCTTGTAGGTCGAGGGGTGCACCGTCACCCACTCGCCAGGGAACAACAAAAAAAACGCAAGCGCCAGCAGCACAAAGAGTTCCACCAGCCATTTGGGACGCACGCGCAGTTCGACCGTGGCGATCGCCGCGGCAAGAAAAGCCAAAGACGATAAAGTGGTCAGAATTCTGCCCGGCGCCAACAGAAACAGCAGGCCAATAATGCCAAGGCTGCCGATCCCCGCACCCAGAATGTCGAACGAATAGATACGCCCTGTCTCCCTGCCGAGAAGCGAAATCACTATGCCGATGCCCAGGCCGGAAAAGAAGAATGGCAGCATCACGCAAAGATAAATAGCAAACAGCTTGAGTGGCTGAGCCCTGTCCCATGGCAGTTCGAGCGGATTGAATGGAATCTGCTGCGCCACAAGGAACGATGCGGGCATCAGCAATGCCAGTGCAACGGCACAGAGAAGGTATACCGGGCCTGAATGCGCGGAGACTTTTTCCTTGAGCAGCGTAAGCGCGGTACCGCTCGCGCCATAACCCAGCAACGCCGTGCTGATGATCATGTAGGCGAAGTGATGCCACAGCATGATGCCGAACATGCGCGTCAGCAGCACCTCATACGCAAGCGTGCACGCGGACAGCAGCGCAATGGCGAATAGCGGCGGACGCGTCATGGCTTGCATGGCTGACTGCTGGCCTGCCTGCATAGTCTTTCAGTGCGCGCCGGTCAGCGGGACAAAAGCCACCGGCAGGATCTGGCGGCTCGTCACCGTGCCATTGGCTTTTTTTTCCACCAGCATCAGGAATTGCGTATGAAATTGCGTACCGAGCGGTATGACCATGCGGCCACCCGGTTTGAGTTGCTTGATCAATGGAGGCGGCACATGGCTCGCCGCGGCGGTCACGATGATGGCATCGAATTGCGCCGCGTCGGGCCAGCCATAGTAGCCGTCGGCAATTTTCACGAAGACGTTGGTATAGCCGAGCGATTTAAGACGCGTCTGTGCCTGCTTTCCCAGCGGCTCGACGATTTCCAGTGTGTAAACCGACTGAACCAGGTGCGCCAGGATGGCGGCCTGATAACCCGAGCCGGTGCCGATTTCCAGCACCTTGTCGCTGCTCGACACCTTCAATAGCTCAGTCATCAATGCCACGATGTAAGGCTGAGAAATCGTTTGCCCGTAGCCGATCGGCAGCGGGCGATTTTCATAGGCGTTTGCAACCTGGTCACCGGGAACGAAACGGTGGCGTTCCACTTTTTCCATCGCCTCTTTAACTTTTGGACTGAAAGAGGTGAAGCCGGATGAGGCGGAGAGATGGTCAGCCATTGCCGCCACCTCTTCCATCAGCATATGGCGCCGCACAGCATAGTCGTCGCCGTGGCTATCAAGAGCCAGGCAGCAGATGAAAAGCAAAGCAAGACGGGGGAACGCCTTCATACGCTCATTAAAGCAAATTAACGCAAAAAGTGTAAGAAATATCGGCGCTTCAACAAGCGGGATGATTCCAGAATCGTCACTCGGCATCGAGAGCAGATGGCGGACCGGTCTGCACGGACGTGCCCCAAGTGAGCTCAATACACTTTTTTCTCCATTTTTCATTGCATATTTCTGGTTGCTGCAAGGTCAGTTGATCCACGTCAAAACTACTGCCATCATTTTGGGAAAGAATATTTTTTGCGTCGTTCAATTGGTAATAGCAGATTTCATGCAGGAGGGTAATCCTATGACAATGACAACCGAAATGGCACGTGAACGGCTGGTGACGGATTTCAAGGCCGTCATCTCCGATACCGAGGATCTGCTGCGCGCCACGGCAAGCGATACCGGCGAGCGGGTAACAGCCGCGCGTCAGCGCCTGGAAGATCGGCTACGCACCACCAAGGCGCAATTGCTGGAGTTGCAGGAAACTGCCGTTGCCAAAGCCAAGGCAGCAGCGCATGCCACCGACGAATATGTGCATGAACACCCCTGGCAGGCGATTGGCGTCGGCGCCGCAGTTGGTTTCCTGCTTGGCCTCCTGACCTGCCGCCGTTGAGCACATGACGCAGCAGGGCGGCCAGCCCGCCGCAACGGGCCTGTATGCCTCGCTTAAGCGCCTGTTATCGACGCTGATCGAGGTCGTGCAGACACGGCTGGCAATCGTCAGCACGGAGTTCGAGGAAGAGCGCGAGCGAGTACGCGAACAACTGGTGTACGGATTCGTCGCATTCTTCTTCCTGGGTATCGGCATCGTCGTCGCTAGCGTGTTCCTGGCTGTTTGGTTCTGGGACACGTATCGGCTTGCCGTGCTCGGAGGTCTCGCGGGGCTGTATCTGTTTTGCGGCGCCCTCGCCTTCGCGCGCCTGCGCCACAGCCTGCGCTCACGGCCGAAACTGTTTGCGGCGACGCTCGCCGAGTGTGAACGGCGATTGAAATCCGCGTAAATCTGGGCGCAAAGCCGAACTATGCTAAGTCGGCCTGCCGAGAGCCGTTTTTATGGATGGTGTTGATGTAGCAAAGCGTATTGCGACCTGATGCGCTGG
>Ga0315281_10003421_pt1 | contig 23226 bp, 22 predicted proteins | sample YL17G07_0_MG_FD_204540 | JGI IMG/M metagenome (GOLD analysis project Ga0315281, IMG submission 204540) | Sediment microbial communities from Yellowstone Lake, YNP, Wyoming, USA - YL17G07_0 | ecosystem: Environmental > Aquatic > Freshwater > Lake > Sediment | place: USA: Wyoming | collected... | reverse complement strand
TTAGGCTCAGGCTCAGGCTCAGGCGATGGCTCAGGCTCAGGCGATGGCTCAGGCTCAGGCTATGGCTTAGGCTCAGGCTCAGGCTATGGCTTAGGCTTAGGCGATGGCTGAAAAATCTAGAGGCTGCGCAATTCGTTGCGTGGCCTTTACTTTTCCGATGGAGTGTTGGCCTCTTTCTCTACAGGATAAAGGCTCTTTGGGCTAAAGCCTTTTTCAGGAGTCGCGGGAGACAAGTCCAAATCTTGACCCGTTTCCATCTTGATCGCCAATTCGGTCAACTCTTCACCAAGGTTATCCTCATTGTATTTATATCCTGCGCATGAGGATATCGCGAAAGCCATCAAAAACAAAAACTTCTTCATGATTTTAGCCTATTTTTAAGTCTATATCTTCCAATTTACCACCAATCGAACCTAAGTGCTTGCCCATATCTTCAATAGTTTCGCATTTATCAAGTTTAGCGAGTAATCGTGTTTCACGTCGTTTCCATGCCTGTGCCTCAAGTTGAATCTGTTTAAGTGATGCATCATCACCTAGCATTTGCGCTTCTTGGAAACGGGCAAGTAACGAACCTTTCATATCACATGCTGAGCAAATATTTTGCATTGCTTGCACCTTGGCATCTTCAAATGATTTGTCACGAAGTTCTAAAGGAATGTTTTTCAATCGCTCTTGTTCTGCCAGAAATGCGGCTCTTTTTTTTGCATCCATAATTTACCTTAAACACTTAAACTTGCTACATAATCCATTTGAAACCATGCTCTTCTATTTCCATTTGTATATGCACCCCATGTAGTTACTACACCCGCTAATCCCAAAGCCACTGTATTTGCATTAGGAGATATATTTAAATATGAAAATGTTTGAGTTCCAGCGGCTTGAATTTGTAAACCATATCCCAATGTCGTACCACCAGTAGCCGTATCATTTGATGCTATAAATGGGATGGCTACCGTTGAATTAACTGCACCTGATCCATCTGTTCCACCATCTCCATTCATATACATTTCTAGATGCACACGTCCACTACGATTAATATGATAGCCAGAATTATTAGTCGTCCATACCGGTGCCGTTCCACCATTTGGAAGGCAATAAGTTCCGGAATTAGCTCCAAACTGTCCAGACGGTGTAGTAAATATAACCCCTTCTTGAAATTGACCAACACCATCACTTGTACTTAAAGCTTGTACAGCCCAATCATCTGAGGTATTCATACGCATTCTAAATGATCCGACAAGCAACACTGGAAGCCCTGCATAGTTTGCTCTTGTTACGTTTGCTAAAAGAAATAATGATCCTTGTGTATCAGCAGTAGCAGAAGCACTTGATCCAATATTTGCCACAACAGGAGCAACCGCCATGTGAGGAACCCTTGAAAGTCCAAATGTAATCGATGTTCCATCAGTACACGCATACACGTATATGGGGATATCAGCCGTAACAGCGACTCCTGTGGTCATGCCTAGTAAATTTCCAATGATTTGAGAAGCGCCCGTAGAATCGATAAATGTTTGATTAGCAGTGACTGTATAAAGTTTTCCAAGTCCGGGTGTTGAGTTATCCTGTATCCAAATACATGCCGGATTCGTTGCTGATAATGCAGCCGATCTTCCCTGAATGGTCAACGTATTTGAAGCGTAAGATATGGCCAGATTAAGATCATATCCAAGGGAATTATTGCCATATCGTACAGATGTTTTATCAATAGTTGCACGTGTCGCAAGTGTTCCGGCACTCATTGTCCCGAAAGTGATCGATCCATCTTCCGAGGCGTTAGTTGCTGTAACGATGTTGCCTTCGATCGAAGCGTAATTTCGCTTTACACCCGTCGATGAATTACCCGAATAAAGTTTCTGAGCGAGAATGTCTGCCGCCGCTGGACTTGCTGAATTACGATACGCATCAAAGATCGGTCCTGCTGTCGCTCCACCATCCGTTGTGCTTGTAGTAATAGTGGTAAGCGTTGCACCGCCTGTGATCGTCGCCGTACCAGCACTTAATACAAGATTGCCGGATGTGACTGTCACATCACCAGCCGTAGCTGTAACACCACCCGTTGAAGCGGTGATATTTGCCGATGCCGTGAGTGTTCCTGTAACGGCTGTATTGCCTGTTGCGTTTCCGATGTTGACAACACCTGTGCCGCCTGTGCCGATACTCGTCGTTGCTGCACCAGTTGCATTGATGTTTGTCGTGCCAACGGCTGTAAGAGTCGTAAACGTAGCGGCTCCCGGCGTTCCTCCGCCGATTGCCCCCGGCGCTGCAAAGGTCGCACCTCCCAAAGAAGAAGCATTCAAATTCGCAACATTTGTTGTTGAAGCAATTGTAAAAGGCGCTGTTCCAGTCGCTAATGTAGAAGTGATTACGCCTGTTGCGGATACCGTCGAGAAAGCGCCTGTTGAAACGGTTGTCGCTCCAATCGCTGTAGAATTAATGCCCGTGCCTGTCAACGTGCTGACTACTGTCGGCGTTCCTGCCACCATCACAGAGCTTGTAATCGTTGCATCCTCAGTGGCATTGACCGGATCAGTTATATTTGCCTGAATGCTGGCATACACGCGCTTAACCGCTGTCGAGGAAGCACCTGAAAATGTAAGCTGGCCGATAATGTCCGATGCTGCGGGACTAGCCGAATTGCGATAGATGTCGATGATCGGACCGGCAGTGGCGCCCCCATCTGTCGTACTCATAGTAAGAGATGTCAATGCTGCTGCGGAGACTAATGTGACCGCCGTGAATGTTCCTGCAACGGCTGTTGATCCACCAATAATAGTATTATCAATCGTACCACCGGTTATTGTAGCGCTTGGTGTTGTTACGGTAGCCGCTGTTAAAGCGCTTCCAGCGCTTGTATTATTATTGATTGTTGTAAACGATCCGGTAGACGGTGTTGTTGCTCCAATTGCCGTTGAGTTAAAGCCTGTCCCTGTCAAAGTGCTTACAATCGTTCCTGTTCCTGCAATCATCACTGTGCTTGTAATCGTCGCATCTTCTGTAGCATTTACAGGATCGGTAATGTTTGCTTGAATGCTCGCATAAGTGCGCTTAACAGCCGTTGAAGATGCGCCTGAAAATGTAAGCTGGCCGATAATGTCCGATGCTGCGGGACTAGCCGAATTGCGATAGATGTCGATGATCGGACCGGCTGTCGCTCCTGCATCAGTGCTAACAAGATTTAAAGGCGCTAAACTTGAGCTTGACAACAATAATGTCGCCGAAAATACAGGAGTTACTGAAGCTCCTTGACCGATAAGAGTCGTACCAAGTGCTCCTGTTGCCAGATTGCATACATTAATGGTCGTTGTTGTTCCATCAATGGCAATATTACCTACCCCATCAGTGACGTTCCAAACCGTGCTTGCACCAGCAACCACACATTCAAGATAAACGGTATCTCGAATATTCGTGCTGGATAAACTTCCAGTGGCACCTAGTGTTGTTTGACCCGTACCGAAAAATATTTGCTGATTGGCATTCTGAGTAATGATCCAACCGGCTGCTGTGTTGATACCTGTAACAGCTAAAACATCCCCAACAATCGCTGTTGCTGGCAATAAATACGTAATAAGACCGGCTCGATTAGAAATATAACCATTACCAACTGCCATCGTCTGACTGGCAGCAGTTACTGTATTCCATGTGACACCTGTTGCCGAAATAGTAACACTTCCGGCTCCATTAGTGATGGTGACGCCAGCGCCTTGCGTAAGCGCTGCCAAAACAGGAATAGCCCCTGTCGATCCGATAAGAAATTGGCCATCCGTCATCGATCCTAGGAGAGAAGGAATTCCTGTTGCTCCTGTCACTAACACGGCACTATTTGCCGTGGCAAGACCTGTGACTGTGTTGGCTGCCGAGCTATAAAGAATCTGATTGATCGTGGTGGTTGCTGGATAGGTCGCCGTTGTCCATGCAGGAATGGCTCCCGAACCTTGCAAAAGCGTTCCATTAGCACCAACACCCACAGCTGTAGGTGGAGAAGCGGCATTGCCTACGTATAGAGAATTGGCGAGCAATGTGGCTAATCCTGTGCCGCCGCCAATAACCTGAGCTATATCATAGGCCGGGTTAGCTCCATTGCCTTTAGACACCAAAGGAATGCCTGATTGGGGAATGGCGGCAATCTTGCCAATCGTAGTTGTGTTGGCGCCTACAAGTAAAGAAAACTGATCAAGACCTTGGAGCTTGACTGTTAATGTACTGCCTAGCCCAGAAGTGGTGACACTGCCATCGCCAACAACATTCCAGTTATCACTGGAAAAGTTGATCGCTCCACCAGAATTACCTGAAAGGGTCAGTACTGAATCAATCGTGAGTGTTTTTCCCGAGGCTGAAGTGGTATTGCCTAGGCCGCCAAGAATCTCTAAATTATTGAGAATCGGAACAGCCGTCCCGCTGTCAGAGGTGTAAGAAGTGGCAATCGTTGGATTGGCCTTCTCGATGTCGATTGTTCCTGCTTGGGACACGAGGCACTCCTACTTTTTTGAGCGTTGAATCTGTGTATAAAGATTCTCGATATGTTTTTCTATAATGAAGATGGTCTTTTTACCAACTTCGATCTCACGCATACACCCTAAGAAATCAATCTTTTGATCATGCATTTTTTCTTCGAGTTCTTTTTTGACTTGCTGAGCTTCCGATGGCAAATCGAGCAATTCTTGCTTTGTTTTTTGCAACTTTTCTGCGAATTGAAGCCCTAAACGCTCGATTTCATCGGCTATAGATCGAGAAATTCCATCAATTCGCCCATCTCTTTCATTGTTCGCAGACAAAAGCGAATGGATCGTTGCTTTAAGCCACTCAACATTTTCAAAAAAGTCCCTAGCATGCTCTTCTACCTTTTTTAGCTTTTCTTGATGTTCTTCATGATAGCCCTTAGATTCCGCATTTTCAGCATAGATCTTGGACTCTAAGACACGAAAGTTTTTCTCGATTTCAAGAAAACTGCTGTTGTGCAAGGCCATATGGGAAACGTGAGTAGAAGATACCCGATTGAGATTGTTTTGCAGTTCATCGAGACGCGTATTCAATGCATTAATTGCTAAATTTGTCTGAAGAATCGAATCTTGATGGTTCTTGATTTCTTGCTTCACCACGAGTTCAAATTGCTTGACAAGATCCATTCGATTCAAAAAACCCATTAGCGCAAGCACTCAATATAGACATCGCCATCAACAGGAGCCGTTAGTTGTTTGCAATAAAATTGCGCGCCTACAGGAAGCGTGTATTTATCATCGAATTGAGGATTGATGTTTGCTTGAATATCGAACAGTTTAAAGCTCCCTGCCGCCACAAACAATTGCCCGGCTGAAATAGAGGAATCTGTTGAAAATAGCATGTCACCATGTGTATTATTGCTAATGCACACCGCTCTAATGGGATGTGTAGTAGGGGAACCAACAGCAGCATAAGCAGCCGAAATTCCAGAAAAATTTAAACTTCTCAGTGTATCAAAACTTGCTAATGCTGCCATTGTTCCCCCATAGGATGTTATTCTGGTTGCACTTCTGTTGGTGCTTCAACAGGCGCTTCCGGTAAATTTTCTTGATGCGGTGCTGGCTCTTCGAGCTGTGCTTCTGCATCTTTAGCTTTCTGCGCTTCGATTTGCTCTAGTTCCGCTTTGTGAGCTTCAACCATGCGATCGATGCAATATCCCTTGAATTGTTGAATAGCATCATGCAATTCGCCCAAAGGAGATTCACCGCTGCAAAGGAGTTTGTATGTGTTTGCCCCGACGACTGCTTCTAGGAACGTATCTTGTTGTTGCTTTAATTCTGCCATTTTACTCTTCCTTGTTTTGCTATTTAATTTAATGCCCTTAGGCTATCTCGCGAAAGATAACCTAAGAGACCAAATTTGAACAGCTTAAACAGGTCTGACAATCATATAGGAATATGTTGACACGTCGCCCGTCTGAGTTGAACCGGGTGTCCCTAAGATTAAGGAGGTTACGGTGAAACTCGCACCATTACTGATCGTGTAACTTAGCACGCCGAGCGTCGTCGAAGCGGCCGCACCGATCCTTGAAATCAAGATCAAATCACCCGTTGCAATGTTAGTGTTGGCAATCGTCTGCGTTCCGGCTGTCAATACGCCCGTTCCGCACATATCAGTTACGACGCCACCTTTCATCTGCAACCCTTTACCTGTGGTCGCAATCTGGAAGTGAGAGCTGGACACCTTCACAAGCGCCGAACCCCCAATCAAGTTGATCCCTGCTGCTCCCGTCGCTGTTCCGATTGTTGTGACGTTAGCGACTGCTCCCGTGGCAATATTCACAGCCTTAGCTGCTGTAGCACCACCAGCGATATTCACAGTAGTAGCGCCTTCACCAGCACCGATAGCCACAATGTTCGTTCCACTTGAAGAACCGAGTGTCATTGTGCCGGTCTGTGCTGTGCCGCCGATCGTCACTGTTCCTGTAGTCGTGGAAGCTCCCAACGCATATACAGAAGCGGCGTTACCATCTAATGAGAAATTACCTGTACCTACGAGCAACGAGATAGAAGAAACACCAGTAACGCTACCCAATGTAAGAACGTTAGCAATCGCACCCGTTCCGATATTGACCGCTTTGGCATTTGTCGCTCCTGTTGCAATGTTAACCGTGGTTGCACCTTCTCCGACACCCAAAGCAAGAATGTTTGTTCCGCTTGAGGAGCCAAGAGTAATCGTTCCTGTCTGCGCTGTGCCACCAATCGTGGTTGTGCCTGTGGTTTGAGCTGCACCTATTGTGATGTTTGAAGTAGCTGCCGTAGTCAACACGAAGTGACCAGTACCCACCTTAAGAGCCATAGAAGCGGCGCCAGTAGTAGAGCCTAGAATCAACACGTTAGCAACGGCGCCTGTTCCGATATTGACTGCTTTAGCGGATGTTGCGCCCGTCGCCACGTTTACGGTAGCTGCCCCTTCACCCGTACCCAGATTAACAATCTGAGTGCCTGAAGAACTTCCGAAAGTCATCGCTCCTGTTCCAGCTGTTCCGCCGATAACAATTGTTCCCGAAGTGACACTCGGAGCAATACTATAACCTGTCGTTGCAGCCCCATCTAAGGAGAAGTTGCCTGTACCAGCTTTAAGCGCAAGCGATGCTGCGCCGGTAACACTACCAATAATAACCACGTTGGCAACGGCTCCCGTGGCGATATTTACAGCCTTGGCTGAAGTAGCACCACCAGCGATATTCACTGTGGTCGCGCCCGTTCCGGCTCCGATAGCCACAATATTTGTGCCAGAAGAACTTCCTAGAGTGATAGTCCCCGTCTGTGCGGTTCCACCGAAAGTAAATGTTCCTGTGGTTGTGGAAGCTCCCCATGCGTAAGTGGATGTTGCGGCTCCATCAAGCGAGTAATTACCCGTTCCAACGAGTTCTGTGATTGATGCAGCACCAGTTGTTGAGCCAATCGTAATGACGTGAGCAGCTGCCGAATCACCGACATGAATAGCTCTTGCGACTGTTCCCAAACCGATATTAAGAGCATTAGCAGCGTTATCGGTGCCAAGATTTAGCACTCCACCAGTGAAAGTGACAGTGGAAGACGCTGTAAGCGTTGTAAACGATCCGGCTGCCGGTGTTGATCCTCCAATGGCCGGAGGTGTCGTCAAATTAGTCTTAAGCTTAAGCGGAGTAATCGCTGTATTGTCATCCGTCCCTGTATTCGTTTCGGCCTGAGTAGCAAGCTGCCCGATACCGGAAACCGTTTCCGACCAGTTTACCGAGCCAGCAAGAACCAACGCGGCAAGAGCTGCCGGATTAACAAAAATATCCGTTGCTATACCAGCTGCGGCTTCCGTTGGTGTAGCAAAACGCGCCTTGCCTTTAATAACTGTCGTTGCATCAGGAATCAAAAGATCCCCTGCTGAAGACAGTGTTGCAGGTGAAATAACAAGATCAGTTGCTGTGCCGTCGGCTGATTCAGCGGCTGTAGCAAATCGTGATTGACCGCTAAGGTGTTGATTTGATTTTCTTCCTGCATAACCGGATGGATTAGGGAATTTTGGCATCGGATTGTCCTCGATTTAAGTTTTTATTTTTACCGTGCCTGAAGGATCGTAAAAAAAGATCGAAGAAACTAAGGTGTCAATAAAATAAGTGATATATTCGTATTCATTGACAAAAAGGAAAAAGTATCATATAATGAAAAGTAACAGAGATAAAAACGAAATTGTAGTGACGACAATTCGAATGCAGAGAAGGACGTATGAATCGATGAAGATCATGGCCGTTCTCACGCATTTGAGCTTGTCAAAGTTGATGAATAAAGCCTTTGACGCTCAATTAGCAAAGCTCAAAGAAGATATAGGGAAGATATAAAAAATTAACGCTGATTTTCCTTTTCAATGACATCATGAATGGGAAGTCCTCGTTTCTTCACGATTTTAGCAAGATTTTCTAAAGCTGTATAATCTGGTTTAGCTTTCTGAGTTTCATTAACAACCTTTATAAGGGCACTTTGGAAATCTTTATCAGTAAGTAAATGCGATAAAATCTTATCTTTTTTACCATAAGCAAGTTTCCCTCCTGCAACGGCTCCCTTCTTTAATCCCATAGAAAATTTACCAGAATAGATAGAAGCCATTCCTTTGACCAAATCCCAAAAACCTGTGAATTTTGCTAGCAATTTGGCATCTTGGTTAAGCTGAGTATACGTATTGCTTTTGTTGAGGTAGGCATCAAACTTTTTAGCATCTTTAGCAAAGACTTTTTGCAGAGCGTCAAAACGGTTATAGGCTGCATCTCCCAATAGTGAATGTAAAATGCGTTGGTCTTTAGGAGTGAACCGTCCGGGATTAGGTCTTACCCGGAAATCTTTAGTGAAAATTTTCGGTACCGTCATTTCATATGCGGTGGCCGATTTAAGTGTTTTTCCTAAATTCTGAAAAAAGAGATTGCCTGTACTTGCTGTCAATCGATCAAAATCCGCAACGCTTTTTGGGCTTGTTTGAAGCCATTTTTTGACCATCTCAGGGTTTTCACTATGAAGAAAATCAAAAACCATATCGGATAAGATGGTATCTGACATACTAGAATATTGAGAATTTGTTGTCTTAAATGCCTTAGCATATTTTGGATTCGTCTTTCCGTACCCATTTTCCAAGATATCACTAAAGATACCTTTCAGTTTCAAACGGGGTAAATCCTTATATTCAAAAGCTTTTTCCCAATTCAATGCTTTATTGATCTTGCGAAAGCCTTTTTCGACTTCTTCAACGCGGGCGCCTATTTTGCTCAATTGAGCAATCTCTTTTTCATCTCTTGCAATTGTAGATATTAATTTAGCTAGTCTTTCATCTGTTCCCGGAGGTTTATAGGCAATTTGCCCCTTAGGAGCGTTGTATTTTTCTTTGCTTGCTGTTAATTCTTTTTTACCTGCTTCAACTTGTGATTTTAATTTGGATACTTTTTCAGCTTGCTCTTTTGGCAATTCCGTTAACCGTTCTTTGAGAGATTCTAGATATCTGATTGGTTCCGCATCTTTCGGAATGGTTCCTCCTTTTTGCAGTTCTTGGATACCCGAATCAATAGCTCTAATCGCTCGATTTGTTTGCGTTAAATCAATACGGGCATCTTTAGGGCGTGCCTTTGTCAGATTGCCAAACTCCGTGCGGAATTGAGCCTTTGTGGCTGCATTCTCTTGAAAAACAGTTTGAAAGAATTCTTCCGTAAGCTCTTTATGAGCCTGAGGAGTATCAAAATTATGAACGTAATTTCTTGGCTCTGCTCGAGCGCTATTAGCCAAAATCTCTTCATACTTGTTAAAATTCTCTCTAGAAATCTCTTCAAATAAAGGCTGGTAAATTTTTGCGCCTTCCGGAGACTGAGACATCTTTGCTTCGATTGCATTGACGTGCTCATTATTGAAAACTTCACTAAGTGGCTGTTTTCCTTCTGTCTTTGTACGCAATTCGCCAGTCTTTTTAATTTGACTAGGCTTCAATTCCAATTGTTCGATCGTTGCTTTTGCTGCTGGTTCACGCAATTTTTCTTTTAGCTTGCCGGGAACATCTTTAACCCAATTGACAAAATCTTTTCCCATTTTCAAAAGAACTTGAGGATCTTTAGCTACGTTTTGCGCGAACTCTAAGAACTTTGGCCCTTTAGCTGCAATAGGCCCTAAAAATACCGCTCCTAATTCAGCTAATGGTCCGGCATCTGCATCATGCGCAGATTGCAAAGCAATTCCAGAAATGGCTCCTTCTATTGCTGCCGGCCCTCCTCCGAATAGTCCAAATTCTGTGCCCACCTTAGAAGCAGATTGAAAATATTCTGCGACTTTCCCTTTAGGAACACCCAAATCTTTAGTGATATAATCAAAAGCCTTTTCGGAAAGTTGTTCAAGATTCATCTCTTTCCCGAAAATTTCTTTTGTGTTCTTTTTCAGTTCACCGGCAAGACCATGAAAAAGAACGCTATCACCAAGGAAACTACCTAACCAAGTAGCAAAATCACCTGTTGCACCAACGGCTTTTGCTACACCACGCGCACCGCTTCCGATTGCATTCCATTGCTCAGCTGCGCGATCGGTTTGATAATCATTGAGACGTTGTAAAAGATTGCGGTCATCGGACGATTCTAAAGACTCTGGCTGCTGTTGCTGAGATTGGCCAATAGGCTGACCTTGTTGAAGTTGTTGATTCGATTCCTGAGGCTGTAAAGGTTGCTCTTGAGCTATAGCGCCGGATTCTTCATTTTTTTTTTGATCAATGTCTGACAAAATCGCACTATTGACCAGATTTTCCGATTCTAATTCTAATCGGTGCAGTTCTTCAAAAGGAATATCAGCACCATATTGATTATAGAGACGTTCAAATTTTTGCACTTGAGCTTCTGCTGCCGTCATAAATGATTCGAGGGCATTCAATTTTCCTTGTTGCCCACGAAAAGTTTCAGAAGCGGTAGGAACCAATGCATCTTTCAAAAAGTTGAATTTTTCACGTGCAATCGTACCACGCGGAAATAAAGCCTTGATTGCTGGTTCAAGAGAAATGGCTCCTAAGGCGTTGAATTCCTTAGCATCAGCTGACCCAATAGCTGCTTTTCCATACCCTACCAATCCTGTAAGGTTCTGAGATAATTCACGCATACGTTTGATGTGGGCTAAGCTTTCTTTGACGCGAGGAGCTGTCTTAGTCATTTCTTCGATATAATCATCAACTTTCTCTTGACGCTTCTCATCTCTTTTTGTCGGTTTGCGTGCTGTTTCTCTTCGCTTTAATTCTGCTTTAGCAGGCTCTTTATGTTCAGCAAGTCCCGTTAAGGCAATCAACTGTTGATCGGAAAGATCACCATAACCACCAAATCCGGGGTTTTGTCCATTTTGTCCCGGCGCTCCTGGCTGCGCTGTAGGAAGTTGACCGCCTTGCGGTTGCTGTAGTTGTCCACCATTACCTAAGATTGCCGCCGCACGCTGATTCGATAAGTTAGTATTATATTGTGCTTCTTGCAGTTTAGGAGGCAAATTAGGATTGACGCCAACATCTTGCAATGCCGTGCTCTGCTTTTTGCGCTGCATATTCTGCGCGATCCCTTCAATAACTTGAATAGCCGCTTGCTGCCGGGAAGGTTCAACTTGAGAAAGGATCTTTCCCAAAGACTTTTGCAATTGATCAACGTCCCCGGACTGCTGCGCATCGGAAAGAATATCCTCGATAATATTTCGTTGTTGCCCTTCTTTAAATCCAGCCGTCACATTATTAGAGGCATTGCGAGCTAATTCGATTCCTGTCATATCGTATGCCATTATATAGCCCTTATGCGTAAGTGTTGTTGTTGATAAATCCTTGACGCGGATTCGAAGCGTCTAAACGCCTAAATGTTGGAGGATTAAGCGCATCAATTTGCTGTTGTGACATTTGCGGAGCGGCTCCTGTCTGTGTTTGCCCACCACCGCTAGTAAGTCCGCCAATTAAATTCGTTAAAGCACCTGATTGCAAAAAGCCCTGGGCTGCATCTGCCCACGGACTAGGATTCGTTTGTGCTTGCAAAGGCATAGGTGCCGACTGTCCAAGAATCGAATTTAAAGTATTTTGAATACGATCCTTTCCCTTGTTTTGGTAGTCCGCATAGCTTTGATTCAACAGTTGATCCATATTGACACCTGCACGTAAAAGCTGGTCATCCAATTGAGAGCTATTGTCCGTGCCACCGTAAATAGACTGTTGTTGAATCTGAGGAGCTATTTGATTATTGAACCGCGCTTTAGCAGGATCGACAAAGGATTTCTGAAAATCAGCTTCACTATTTTTAAAAAGTCCGCTGTATTTTCCATTACCCTCAATCGAAGCAAGCAGCTCATCAATAAGCCTATTTTTACGCTCTTGATGTTGCATATAGGGCTTATTTGCCTTCCCTTGAGCCGCATTTTGCTTGCGTTGGCTATAGGCATTGATACCAGATGATAATCCCGCCGAAGCAAGCGAACCCGCTGCTGATATTCCGGCTGCTGCTAAGAGTGGTAAAACCATAAATCCCTCTAAGTAAGTGTTTTCCAAGTAACGGTTGTCGTGTCGATGTGATTTGTCAGCATCTCGACTTTATCCGTTGCCGTATTGATATTAATAGACCCCTGAGACAGAAAAGTATCACTTGTTTGGCCATCCGTTGTACGTTCGTATATATCAGGTTTTCCATTTACCGCCTCTGCCAAATCTTTGTACATGCGCTCCATCAAAACAAGAAGCTTTTCTGGGGTTATAGCTGTGCGATCACCGACGTTAAAAGTGGTTGCAATTTTACCCATTAGCTTGTTAATCCTCCCGGCAACGCATGAATGCGCATATTGGTGAGCCTAATTTGATTTTTATAACTCGACTGTTTCAAAGCAAATGTGATGAAATTAGCTTCATGGTTGACGGTCATCGTCACCCACTCCCGCTCTTGCGTCGTCAAAGTTGTTGCAATTGGTCGATCTGCTAAAAAAGGCGTTTCATTTTCATCATCATAGACATCGACATTAAGTGATCCCCCATTGCAATCGAGCAAAAACTCTACATAAGCAATGCGGATTTTTCTTCCTTGGTTGCGATACGGATTCAGTGGGATTGTTTTAGCGGAAAAACGCACAGGTTTTGTAACCGTTCCACCAGCTGTAAAGGTATCAAATAAGGTGGAATCGATGTTAGTTGTAATGCTGGTTGGTGTTGCAGAAACAATCAACGCCTCGATTTCATTGATTTGTGTCATCCCTTCGATATTTTCAAAAATGACCACGTCACCCGCTTTAAAAGACGATGCACTAATGGTTGCCACAGCATTAGACGCTTTAGTAATCGCACTGACAGAAGCAAAATAGTCATCAAAATCTTGATTCAATTCATAGATGAATCCGAGATCATCACCAGCAAGCGTTTTCTTAATATTATTTCCGATTCCAATATTATTCCATGTTTCCTCTGTCGTATCCCATCGGCTCCATGAGAGATTACCGGCAGTTTCATCAATGTCATTCCACGTTAAATTCGTGCCTACAACGGTTTGACCTAATACGCTAAAGCGTTGGTTGTAAATTGACCACGTTTTCTCTTCGTAATTGTATACCAGTGTTTTATCTTGAGTGATATCAGAAGCATCTGAATCAGCTGATTTATAAAACCAAAGAAACTGCCCTGTAATGCGATCAAAGCCACCGTAAGTCAATCCAAAATTGAGCTCATCAACTTCATCTGCTGTAAATGAGGGGATTTTATTATCGAAACGTAATGCTGCTCGACTATCTGTTTGCAAAGCACCTTCTTTTCCCAAGGCCATATTATTTTGAGCCCAAGAAACACAAGAGAAGGGTGCATCCACGCCGATTGCACTCGGGATATTGTAAGGACGATAGGGGTTAAACGCATCAGAAGTGATTTCCAATGCACGAACGGAATTTGAAAACCATACAATCAAGTCATCCCCTAAGATGCCGCAAGAACGGATATCTTCATACGTACTAAATTGAAAGAGGCCTGCCCCTGCCACATTGAATTTATCCCCGTTTCCGCTTGTCGTGCGAATACCCGAGTATAGAACGCCCTGATTGCGCTGCACAGCATTCACCGTCGGAATAACAAAATTGATACGTCCATTAAGGTAAAAGACATAAGTTGCACGGGATAAAGCGCCTTCTACCGGCGCCGCATAATTTAGATTGTCCATGACACTAGTAAAATTTTTTACATTTGTCCCGTCATAAAAGAAAACTGCTGATCCTGCTGCATTGGCTGCAATGCCTTTCCCTGTGAATACGAAGCGCGTTCCATTAGAAGCGGTAGGATAGCTGACACCGGATATATAGCCGTCATTGTCATCCTTAGGCACTCCTCCGATTGCGAATCCTGCATAACCAGCCATCGAGCCACCAAATGCTAATTGATCAAAAACGCCGGTAGTTGTGTTGTAGCGATAAAGAAAGTTCAAATCCGTGGCTAATAATTCATATGTCCCATCAGGTTTTATGAAGTCAAAGATCCCCATAATACGTGTAGCCCCGGCTAGTCTAGGAGCAAAATAACCGAATCCTCTACGCGATTGCAAAACTTGGCGATAAATATAGCCGTCAATAACATCTTGAAAAGAATCCGATGGCTGCAAATAATTAACGCCTGACTTGTTAACACCCGATGACCATGCTGTAATTTCATAGATATCCATTAGCCTCCGAAAACAAATGCCCAAACCTGAATGGGATATCGAAATTGCGTAAAATTATTAGAAGTGTTTTGTATATAAAATTGCATGAAATTTTGTGTTTTTACGTCACTCAAAACAGCTCCCGTATTAGGGAAAACTTGAGCAGATGTTAAACCTGTCGTTCCTACTGCACCACCAAAACCAAGATAATTTACGCTTGGCAATGCTTCTGTGAAAAGCATTGAAAAGCGTCTTTCAGAAAGTCCTTGACCAAGTAACGAGGCATCAAGTGTGCAATTGTGCGAGTAGACTACCGTAGGATTAGTAGGAACAGGAATATTCCAGTTAAAAACAATGCATGCTCTAATACCTAACATCTGCATCACCTGAGAACTATTCTTGAGAAAGAACTGAACGTCCTGTTGAGCAGTGGCTTCTCCTACCAGTTTTCTTTTCGCGTACAAGACAGCATCCATACCAGCACCAATAAGAGGATCAACGGCGCCCGCAGTGCTGGTAGTATACGCAGGGGAATTGATGTAACGGTGACGACCATCAAAATTACTATCGATATTCCAATAATGATCTTTAGTCGACGTTGAATTTGCTGATCCATTAGCCACCATTCCTAACGTAACTTGAGTGTAGGTTGTGTTAGCTGACAAAATCGGGAAATTTGCTTTTACGCTTTTAGCGCCGTCCGGTGCGAGTGAAGACCATGCCATAATTCATTCCTTTTAAAATTGAGGGAAACAGCGACTTTTTTTGATGCGATTATGTGTGTGATTGAGCATTAAACAGCGTTCACGATTGAATGTTTTGTACAATCGATCTAACGCTTCTTGATCAAAGCCGTAATCATTGGCATAATTGACACACGCCCCATAAGCGACATAGCGCAACCAGTAATCAAACTGAAGCTCAGGATCGCCTTCAAGGGAATAATCGTTACATTTCTTATAGCCATAGATTTTAACGAGATAGGAGGTATCCGGCAATGTCCGAAAAGTCATCTCATTGCCATAAAAAAGCATTTCGGTCGGATTGCCACGAATCAGCGTTTCATTATTGTTGATCCCCCACATTTCGAAAAACTGCTGCGGATCGTAATAAATCAACAACTCATTCCATGAAATCGAATTGTCCACGGGATCATACAGAGAGATAAACGCTTCGCTTGAAATATCGACGAAATCGCTTGAGGCCGCCACATCATTGAATGTGTAAACGCCGTCTAAGCTATTTTCATCAACGGTAAATGACAACGTGCCAAACTGTTCCGCGATGCGCATATCGTTAGACATCGTCAAACTGACAAAGTCGTTGATATACCTTAGAAATACGGCATCCGTAGCATCGGGATCATTAGCATTGCGTCGCTGCAATGCTTGCCGCATGATTCTCAAAACATCTGAAACATAGCGTGATCCCTGTGCCATTAATCGGACTCCTTATACACCGTTCTCAACGAAAATCGGGGTGTCTTATTAATGATTCTGGTCTCTTTTGATCCATCCGGCAAATCGACCCAATCCCAAATCGGATAACCCTTTTCTTCGAGATGATGAATCACACAATCGGGTAAATCATAATCCTTACCGGGATAAAGCGTCTTTTCGAAATGAATAAGATGATCACTTAAAAAGACTGGAAGCGTATTCTGAGGCTGATCAATGCGCTTAAAACGCACCCGCTGATGCGGATGCAGTTCCACGGGGCACTGCTTAATTGGGTAGCGCAAGACACGTAATTTCTTGTTTATTCGACGGGCTTCCTCATTATACATGCGATAATCGCGAAATGTTTCGAGAGGCATATCCTCAATCGCTAACTTTTCAGGTGCTGCCAATACATTATCAATTGTCTCAAGTTCTTTTAATTTTGCCATTTTTCCTCAGTCTGCATTATAAATAAAATTAGTCTCTATCAAATTACAAAAACCGCCCTCAACATACGGTGGATAATTCGTTGAGTCAACAGGATTGTTTGTAATCGGATCTTTTAATGTAAATGTGGTGTCACCGGTCACAATGATTTTCCATCTCAGATTATTCAAAGGATCTTCACCGCGCGGAATCGGTATCCGTCCATTTAAATCCGTGAGACGGACAAACCCATCTGTACTATACCCATGATCTTCATCTGTGGTCACTTCACACGGCAATGCGTTCGTTATATTCGTCACCGTCGTTTTGTGTGATGTCTGACCCATATCTATCCTTAGTATAAAATCAGTCGGTAACAAAATGTCACCGACTGATTTCTGACTTTATGCCAAATCGCCCAATGCAGTAATTTGACCGAATTTGTACGACTCAATAAAGAACAGATCATTATCTGTCCCCATGACGCCCGTTCCAGCTGTCAACTGGTAAGAGATCGGATCGTACTGGAAAGCATTTGGATCATACGGGTTAGTATTGCTGTAAGGCGTTACTTGCGGATGATTCAACGCTAACACATGCGTTTCCAACGTGAGACGGCCCCCACTTACATAAGCTGTAAATGCTGTCGAATCAATAGGCTCACCTGTAATAGGATCTTTCAACGAAATTGTCGTCGAAGAAAGAACAACAACACGATAACGATTGTTGTTCAATTGGTCCATTCCACGTGCCGTCGGCATATCGCTTCCCAAATCAGTAATGCGCACAATCTGATTCGTTTGGAAAGTAAATGTACTATGCGTGATTACACAAGGATCAGCTTGTGTAGCGGCGCTAATAGTACATTTAGATGTCGATTGCCCACCGTCTGTATCGGCAACAGTAAACCCGTTAGAAGACAAGTCTACAAAGTTAAATGACTGAGCCGCTGCCGAGTCAATAACCTTTTGCTGATAGGCGTGAGCCGCTGTTGTTTGATCTCTAAACCAAGTAGAAATAGGCAACTTACCGGCTGTTGATGTCCATCCTGTCAGGTTGTTAAAAACGACCTTATCCGGCTGGAAATTGAACGTGAATGTATGCGCAGCGGCTGCACTCTGAAAAGTGAAGGCCTCTGAGCAAGATTGTCCCAAAAATAGGTCAGACATAGATATTTCCTTTTTTTATGCAGCTGCTTTTGTTGATAATAGAGTAACGATATGGCTATCATCAAGAATGCCAGCAGCAAACCATGCTGTAAAGCCCATTGACTGAAAACGATTCAAGTAATCGTTAAAGCCAAGCGGTTTTAGAATCATCTCTGTAGAGACATCATCAATTCCCACATAACCGAATGCATTTGCCCCAACAAAGGTGTTGTTATACACCGGAGGATTTGCTGATGAAACTTTTACAAGTGTTGATGTCAACCATCTAGCTTCGTCAGTCGCTCCAAATTCCGCTTGAAGCACTGCTTCTTGAGACCCGTACTGAGCCGTAGGCAAGAATGCATCCAAAGCGCGAATATCTGGTTTAAGAGCTACGTGAGCCGTTACCCAGAAAGCGCTTTCCACCGGTCCGGTGCCGAAACGCGAAGATCCATCGATCGTTGGCGTCATCTTTTCCGTGTTGTTGATATCAAGATAAGCAATTGCACGGTTAACGTCTGTTTGCGTCAACTCAGTAATTGCGTTACCATTCGTACCATTCAAGCACGAAATAGAAGCAACGGAACTGTCAAAAACGTCTCTAGTCACTTTATCAAGCATGGTGTGCATGCACTGAGAAAGGTTATCGGCTGTTTCAACAGCGGTATCATCTTCGACAACGAGCAAAACTTTTCTTCCCAATAGAACCACTTTACCAAACTCTTGAACCGTCACTGCAATATCAAATTTCAGCACTTGTTCAGGAGCCGGATCGGAATCTTGTGGAAGAACAACAGGATCAGAATTTAAATTCTCCTGCCTTCTAAATATCATTGCGTCTGTATTCTTCTGTGGAAGGCTAAAAGCTCTCCCTAGAATATTGTGAATACATCTTGGCTTTGAACGCTGCAAAAGTGCTCGATGCGCCCAACTATCGGACATCGAGCCATAGCCTGCTGTTGTTGTAACAGTCATGATTTTCCTTACGCCTATCTACTCTTGCGCTTAGAGCCTCTCCACTCCAGATATTCTTTGTCACTCATTTTCATGACATCAACAGCGTGATTAAGAGCAGCTGATTTTGGCATGGAAGCGGGCGAATTAGGCGCCGGCTTTTTCGGCTGTGCCGATGCGGTTTTCAACTGCTGCTGTTGTCTCGGTGTTAATGCATTCATAAGTGTAAAAGCCTCTTCATACCTATTGCCAGAGTCTCTAATCGCCGATTTTAGGTTAGGTCTTTGATCTAAGAAAGTTTTTAAATGCTCATTTAATATTTCCATCTTTTCTGGATTATCGCGCATCCATTGACGCTCTTCGATAGTCCTGATGGTATCATTCTGTGCCTTCTGCTGTTCTTCCCGGGTGACGGTCTCATATTTACTTGAGTCGTCAACAGGGTCAACTGGAGCAATCTGCTGTTGTTGATATTGCTGCAATTGTTGTTGCTGCCACGTGGTCTGCATCTCCAACTCTTGCCGCTTTTTTCTCTCTTTCAACACAGCGGATAAAGGCACCATCTTTTCAGCGGGCGTTTCAACTTGTTGATCGGCTTCTTCTCCTTGAATTTCTTCAAGACCAGCTTGCATATCTCCAAGGATTTCATCGCCAGCTACTTCTTCTACCGTTTCTTGATGATCTATGACTTCATCGACTAACATAGCACTCCTTTGCGTGAGATAGTGTCTCACGAACACACGTACGATTAACCGCTACGTCGGCATAGCGCCTTTAGCTTGTAGATAAGCAACGCCATTTTGATTAAATTCTACTTTTAGTTTTTGCCCCTTCTTTACGGGTGCAACCATCCATAATAATTCACAGATACCGCGTTGTGGGCTGACCCAATAAACGAGTGTATTACTGCGAAAGGTTGGTATTTTGGTACTCGCTTTCGGAGCACTCATCTTGAAAACCGTGGGATCAAATTCATCGAACATTGCGTGCAATGTCAAAAAATAGGTTTCTTTTATGTGTGACAAACAGTTAATGGTTTTCTCTAACAATTCATTAATACAATTTTTTAACGATGTTTTTTCATCGATGAATTGTCGGGGAAGCACTAAACCGCTTACAGGACATATACCCACGTCTTTTTCATTCATCTTTACATCCCACTCTTTCCACGCAAGCTATCTTGCTGTTTCTGAGCTTTCTGCAAGAGCCTGTTGGCTTTTTGGGAATCAGCGTTCGAGTTAGGCCCGATTGCTGTTTTGAGCTCTTTAGGCGCCCTTAATGGGTTGCCTTTAGAGCTGCAAAGTCCCTTGGGGCTTGTCATCGACCCTGACTTGCTTGGTTTTCCGTATGCCATTGCATACCTCCTTTTTTTTATTCACCCGTTTGGGAAGCTTTGTATAATCGTGAGATGGCATGAGCGTCGCCGTCTTTATCCACGATGATTTTAACGACTACTGTGTGCATTTTATTAGCTGGACACTCTTTGTCGTGACGTTGGTGCGCAGCAAATGGGAATAAACAGCACTTCGACACAATCGGGTAATCACAATCTGTGGGCCGTGAGTTGCTGGCTGTAGCGTTTACAGATAACGGAGCGGTCATAACATCTCTCCTTGCGTTTCTTGTGGTTGCTGTTGTGCTTGTGTAGCTTGTATGTTTTCAGCCGACCCTTGCGTTTCCGTGTTGATTGCGTCGGATTGCGCATGGATCTGTTTGTCGATATTCATCCGATCTTCCGCTTCATCACGCTCCATCTGATTCACGAATTCGAGCACTCTAAGAATTTTTTCATTTTCCATGCTCCCAATTTCCGTGATTGTTTTCGCGCGAGCAAGCGCTGCTTGCGCTCTGTTTTCTTCCGCTTCCGAAGCTCTCTCACTTGCAAGCGAAATGTCGGCAACCACTCGGGCTCTTCGCTCTTGTGCGAGTGCCAGCATTTGTTCTTTTTGGGCATTTCCAAGCTCTAATTGTTGTTGTTCAAGAGCATCGATTTTCTGTTGCTGTGCGGCTTTCTGTTCTTCTTGCTGTGCGATGGCTTCTTCAAGATCGCTAAGGCCTGCAATAGAAAGAGAACGGACGATTTCGCTTTCGGGAACATCGACAATGCCATCTTTCTTAAGATTGACAAGCTCATAATAGTAAGCGTCGCGCTGAGATTTAGATTTCACGCCTTCCTTAATCGTCGAGTCATACTGTTCAAAGTTCTTGTCGTAAAACTGCTCTGTGGGCTCTTCGTTAATGATTCTTTCCACTTTTGCTGGCTTGTAGTTTTCTTGAATGGCTTGAAGAATAATACCCCCCAACAACTGCTGAGACGTCTCGACGTTATCAAAAATCTTACGATTACCACGAAGGCCTTGGGCGATTCTTGTCTCTGCTAACTTTCCGGACACCTGCGTATTTCCGCCTTCATCAACGCCTAAGCTGCTCTCATTGACATTGGATAGGGTTAACGAAAGCTGATCAAGTATTTGCTGATAAGCCATCAAATCAGGATTTGCACCACCACCGCGGAGCTCTTCAACACTACCGAGACCAAGCGGAGCTTTTACAGGATCGGAACTCACGCCAATCAAGCGGTTTTGACCTGATTGCTGTAAATCCTCAGGATTTGGCACCGAGCCGATCAAATACTTATAGCCCGTTGATATCGTGCTGTCCATCATATCAATGATTTTCATGTGGCGCTTATTGAACTGACGCTGAAGGCTCCAATTCGATGCGGCAATACCCTGCAAGCGCTGTGATGGCATCCATATCGAGGGTTCCATGTAGCAAATCAATGGCACAAACGGAAACGTTTTGTTAACGCCCGTCTTATCGTCTCCCTGGTAGAGACATTGCCCATTGAGCAAAATATTGAGCTCTACAAAGTCGCGATCGATGTCCATGATTTCGACATTCGGCACTTCTGAAAGATCGTAATCAAGCGCCGTAAACTCTTCACGTGTTCTTCTCAAACGTCTAATGCCGATTTTTAATGTGTCGAGCTCTTCTTTCGGTAAATCAGTGATATCCCGATAAAACGACGATTCGACATCGACCAAAAATTTACGCTTCTTTGTGATGCGTCGGTAATACTGATCGTAAGCGATCAAATTCTTGCGCCGAGAATAGGTTTGAAACTGCGGATGGAAGGAAAGAAACTTGTTATCTTGAGCACCGCCCACAATATCATCAATGTCACCGGGATCGATAAAGGGCAACAGCTGTTTCGCATAGTTTTTATCGACTAAGTCGCGGGTAATACCGAAAGCACAATCTTTGAGGTCAATGCTTTCAAACATCGGGTCGAGATAAAAGCTGTTATATGTGCGCTTATAAAAAGAGATGTCACCGTTTATAAAATCACGGGAATAGTCCATCTGGATACCGCACAAGGCGATACCGCTTTTAAAGCCTTCATCCGCAGCATCTAAAAATGTCGAATAACCGAAACCCTTATCCCAGATATGATACGAAAGTTTTGTGAGCTGATCGGCGGTCTTTTGGTCGCTTCCCTCTACCGGGGAATAGACAATGCTTTTGATGTTGTCACGAAGATAGCCCGAAAAGAAATTAAGAGGCCGTCTGATGATGTTGAATTCTAGAGGATCTCTCCCAGAAGCGACCAATATTTTACGTTCTTGATCGCTCCACGTATAGCCAGAAGCGGCAAGCGTGAAGATTTGCGCATCTCTCTGGAAATCTTTCCAGTAATCCGAAGAATAACGATAATTTTCATCGAACTCTTGTCTTATTTCCTGATCGGACACAAATAGGCCTACAAAGTTTTTCTTCCGTATACCTGATGACAAAAAAGGATTAAACAAAAAAGATTATATCATCCGGCTACGCTGCTCGGTTAACTTTCTGTGTTGTTCTAAAGCGCCGGAATGGCTTCCCATTGATTCTAAGTATGTGACAGCGGACGAAACATACCGTACGCAATCAGCATAATTTGAGTTGCTAACCAGAAATCCGTTGGCAAAGTAGCAGTGGTCATGTTCAACTTCTATGTCATAAACTTCGATTTCTGTGCCCGAGAATTTGTCCGCAAGACTTAGAGCAGCAGCGTTGTAGTGTGCAAGAGTTTCCGAGCCAATAATTGAATTTATTTTTCTTGTATTTTCTTCCATCAAAAAAGATAATTGTTTCTGATTCATTGATAAGAAATAATCCTTGAATCCTAAGTTTTTCTCCTTTCTAGGGTATGTATATTTTTTCCATATATCCTCGTTTTTTTTAGTGATAATATGAAAATCACAACTCAATGAATCGGCGGAAACAAGACCTTTATTTGTGAATATCTTATGATGTGGTGTGCAAGTAATACTTTTACCTCCATACGATACCGTGACAAGCTTTTTTGTTTTATATTTAAATGTTTTTGTAATTTTTTGATATCCGAACGGAGTTTTTACAGCATCACCTACTCTCAAATTTTCAATAGGTTTTTCACCAGAAATTGTATCTACAAGTGTCCCGGCAACAAAACAGTTAACATCATGTAAAGGCTCATCGACAAATCTTCCCTGTTGTTCGTTCCATTTCTTACGGTATTTGGCCACATGATCGAGTAAAGGCTTGCATTTTGTGATGTTAAAAACAAAGCGCTCGAACTTGATTTTTGTAGCCGAAATGGAAAGTTGCTTATCTTCCCGTTTTA
>Ga0315281_10003420_pt1 | contig 23230 bp, 23 predicted proteins | sample YL17G07_0_MG_FD_204540 | JGI IMG/M metagenome (GOLD analysis project Ga0315281, IMG submission 204540) | Sediment microbial communities from Yellowstone Lake, YNP, Wyoming, USA - YL17G07_0 | ecosystem: Environmental > Aquatic > Freshwater > Lake > Sediment | place: USA: Wyoming | collected... | reverse complement strand
TAGAAAATATTTTGATTGGTTTATAGTCATTATAATGTTATTTTTGTTTTATCTTTATCTTTTGACTATTTTTTGGAATTTAGGAAAAGAATTTAATATGGTTCGTGCTTTAATTCCGGCTTTTGCGATTTTATTTTATTATGCCGGAGTTTTAATTGGCCATGCCAAAAAAAATTGGTTTATAGGGGTTAGAACTCCATGGACAATGCATAGCGATGCGGTCTGGGATAAAACTCATAAACTCGGCAGCAGATTATTTAAAATTTCTGCGATAATTTCTTTGTTTGGTTTAATTATTCCGAGTATAGCATTTTGGTTGGTGATTATTCCGATAATATTATTTTCTTTGTATTTAGTTGTTTATTCTTATTTTGAATATAAAAAAGAAACAGTGCAATAAATGCTATTGCATTGTTTTTGATAATTTGCTATATTATAAATAACAGGGCGAAAGCACCTTTTATATAAATTTATAAATCCAAAGAGGGAGGATAAAAATGGGAAACATGATGACGACCCAGGAAATTCAGGAACTTGGTTTGGAGCTGAAGAGGGTTCACATTATTTCCAACAAGAGCCAAGAGGACGAAAAACTCGAAGGAGAATTGGAGATGCTTTTGGCTCGAAAAATGGCGAAATTGCCCGTAGTCCAAGACGTCATGAGACACTCCCCGGAAATTATCAAAAGGATTAATCCTTTTGACATCGAACACCACCCCGTGCTCCTGTGAGCTCGGGGTGTTTTTTTGTCTTAAAATAAGCTATAATTAAATTATGAAGAGGGTTTTAAAAATAATCTTGTTGGTTTTGGTTATTTTTATTGTTGGGTTATTTTTGTATTTGTTTGTCGGGTCAACAAAACAGGCAGAAAACATTAAATGGGGCATAACTTTTAGCAAAGGATATGCGAGTGATTTTGAGCCGGATTGGCAAAAAATGTTTTTATCTATTTTAGACGATTTAAAAGTTAAAAATTTTCGACTGGTTGCCTATTGGAGTGAAATTGAAAAAGTGCAAGGAAAGTATGACTTTCAGGATTTGGATTGGCAAATAAACGAAGTTTCAAAAAGAGGAGGGGAAATAATTTTAACAGTAGGAAGGCGATTACCCAGATGGCCAGAGTGTTTTGAGCCGGATTGGGTGAAGTCCGCCCAGGGCGGATCGTCTCTTGATGAGGCAAAAAAACAAGAGCTTATAATTTCTTACATCAGAGAGACAATAAATCGTTATAAGGAAAATAAAAATATAAAAATTTGGCAAATTGAAAATGAACCGTTTTTAAGGACCTTTGGAATTTGCCCGAAACTTGATAAAAAGTTTTTGGATAAGGAAATTGCTTTGGTTAGATATTTGGATTCCCCTTCGACAGGCTCAGGGCAAGCCCGTCCTGTAATGATAACCGAAAGCGGGGAATTTAGCACTTGGATTGGTGGAGCGAAAAGGGGGGATATTATTGGAAGTTCGGTCTATAGAACGGTTTATGGAAAATTGGGATATGTAACTTATCCGATTCCGCCGGTTTTTTATTATCGTAAAGCGAATTTAATAAAATTATTATTTCCTCAAAAACGTATAATTAGCACGGAAGTGCAGGCAGAACCATGGGGAACCAAACCCGTTAAACAAATGACCAAGGAGGAAAGCGATGTTTCTTTGAGCATTGAAAAGTTTAATAAAAACATAGAATATGCCAAGAAAACTGGTTTTGATGAAATGTATTTGTGGGGCGTTGAGTGGTGGTATTGGCGAAAAATGAATGGAGATGATAGTTATTGGAATCGGGCAAAAGAACTATTTAAATAGAATTATATGATTATTGGAATAGACATCGGAGGCACAAATATTAAGGGAATAATCTTGGGCAATCAAAAAGTAATTGCTAAAGTTAAGGTTTCTACAAAATCAAAGACCAATCAGAAAATAATTTTAGACCAGATTTTTAAATGTATTGAAAAATTAATTAAAAAAGCTAATCATGTGGGACATACGATGTCCCACATAAAAGGGATTGGGGTGGGAGTGGCTGGGCCAGTTGATTTTAAAAATCAAAAAATATTAAACCCGCCGAATGTTATTGCTTTAAAAAATTTAGAATTAGGGAAATTAATTGAAAAAAAGTTCGGGATAAAAACAATTATTGAAAATGATGGACACTTAATGACTTTAGCTGAGACAATTTTGGGTGCTGGGAAAAATAAAAATAATGTTGTTGGCATAACCCTGGGGACTGGTGTTGGCGGAGGACTTGTAATTGATAAAAAAATAATTCACGGAGAAAATGGCACTGCCGGAGAAATTGGACACATGACCATAAATGAACATGGCAGAAAATGTAATTGTGGCAGTAGAGGATGTTTAGAAACATATTTAAGCGAATTGGGGATTAGAAAAACAAGTTATGAATTTTTCCACAAAAGAATAAAAAGTTATGATTTACATCAAATCGCAAGAAAAGGAAATTCAGAAGCAATTGAGGTCTGGGATGAAATCGGAAAGTCCTTGGGCGTTGGGCTGGCAAATATAATTGATGTTTTTAATCCAGAAATTATTGTTGTTGGCGGAGGAATTGCCAGAGGAGCCGGAGAACTTTTAATAAATCCAGCAAAAAAAGAAATGAGAAAAAACGTTTTATCAGAGTCAGCCAAAAAAACTCCGGTTATATTGGCAAAATTAAACGAATACGCTGGAGCAATTGGCGCGGGATTATTATTTAATTAATAATGTCTATGAAAAAACAAAACATTTATATTATAATTATCGTAATTTTATTATTAATTATAGCCTTTTTCGCCTATAATCAATTTTTTAATAAAAAACAATCTGGAGATTTGGGGGAAGTTTTTAAAGGGGATTTGGTGATTGGCAATGATAAAGCGCTGGTTACGATTATTGAGTATTATAGTTATCTTTGCGAATACTGCAAAACATTTGAAGACGAAACAATGCCAGAATTAACGCAAAACTATATTACAACTGGCAAGGCAAAATTGGTTTTAAGGCCATTCCCGCCATATGAATTAAGTCAGGCGGTTTTATGCGCCAATGATCAAGGAAAATTTTTAGAATTGCATAATTATCTTTTTGCAAACAATAGTCAAATAAATAGCATTGACGTTGTTAAAAATTTTGCTAAAAATGTTGGATTAAATACCGATCAATTTAATCAATGTATGGATTCTGGAAAATATAAATCGCGCGCAGAAGAATTATATAATCAGGGGAATAACGACTTTAAAAAGGCAAATATTCCTAGCGACAAACAGGGAACTCCGACATTTTTTGTAAACGGCGAAGTTATCATTGGCGCAGTGCCTTATGACGATTTCGCAAAAATAATCGATAAAAAATTAGGAAATTAATATGGATAAGCGACAAACCAAAGAGAGGATTGAAAAACTAAAAAAAGAGATATGGAAGCATAGTTATAAATACCATGTTTTGGATGAGCCAGATATTTCTGATGCTGTTTTTGACGCATTAAAAAATGAATTGGAAGAATTAGAATATAAATTTCCCGATTTAATAACCTCGGACTCTCCAACACAACGGGTGAGCGGAAAACCATTAGATAAATTTCAAAAATTTCACCACACGACACCAATGCTTTCTTTTAATGACGCCTTTGATAAACAAGAAATGTTGGATTGGCAAAGTCGAAACGAAAAAATAGTTAAAAATTACGATAAAAATGGTTATTATTGCGAATTAAAAATCGATGGTTTGGCAATTGAATTAGTTTATGAAGGCGGAATTTTGAAAACTGGCGCAACCAGAGGAGATGGATTGATTGGAGAAAATGTAACGCAGAATTTAAGAACAGTAGCGAGCATACCTTTAAGATTACATGAAAAGTTTCCCAGGGAATTGATTGTAAGAGGGGAAGTGTTTCTAAACACTAAAGAATTTAAAAGAATAAATAAAGAATTAGAAACCAAAAAAGAAAAAATTTATGCTAATCCAAGAAATTTAGCAGCTGGTTCAATTAGGCAATTGGATCCTAAAATTATTGCGAGTAGAAAATTGGACTCTTTTGCTTACGTTTTAATCACCGACTTAGGACAGAAAATTCATGAAGACGAACACAAACTTTTAAAATCATTTGGATTTAAAATAAATGAACATAATAAATTTTGTAAGAATTTAGACGAAGTTGAGAAATTTAAAGATTATTGGGAAAAAACACGAGAGAAATTGAACTACGAAATTGATGGTATTGTAGTAATGACAAGCGAAAATGTAATGTTTAAAAAATTAGGAGTAATTGGTAAATCACCAAGAGGCGCGATTGCTTATAAATTTTCTGCAAGAGAGGGGACAACGATTATTGAAGATGTGATTTGGCAAGTTGGCAGAACTGGAGTTTTGACTCCGGTCGCAGTTTTAAAACCAGTGCAGATTGGCGGAACAACAATTACTCGCGCCACGCTTCACAATTTTGATGAAATTAAACGACTGGAAATAAAAATAGGGGACACAGTAATTGTCGGCAGGGCAGGAGATGTAATTCCAGACATTATCAGGCCATTAAAGAACTTGCGAACCGGCAAAGAAAAAGAAATTCGTGTTCCGCATATTTGTCCGATTTGCGGTTCAAAAGTTGTAAAAATTGGCGACGAAGTCGCTTATAAGTGTTCGGATAAAAATTGCGGAGCGATTTTAAGAGAGAGAATTTATCATTTTGTTTCGAAAAAAGCGTTCGATATTACTGGCGTTGGGCCAAAAATCATAGACAGATTTTTAGACGAAGGATTGATTAAAGATGCCGGAGATTTATTTTCATTAAAAGAAGAGAATATAAAACATTTAGAAAGGTTTGCCGAAAAATCTGCCTCAAATATTATCAAGTCAATTCAATCAAAAAAAGAAATAAAATTAGAAAAGTTTTTGTTTGGTTTGGGGATTTTGCAAGCAGGCGAAGAAACTGCGTTTGATTTAGCGAGAATTTTGGGGAGCTTGGGTAAAATAAAAAATTCCTCAAAAGAGGAATTGAAAAGAATAAACGATGTTGGTCCAAAAGTCGCAGAATCAATATATAATTGGTTTAGAGAAAAAAGAAATTTAGATTTTTTGCAAAAACTTAAAAAAGCTGGTATAACTATAATAAATCAAAGATTAAATATAAAAAATAAAAGATTGGAAGGAAAAACATTTGTTTTAACTGGCGAGTTAGAAAATATGACCAGAGACGAGGCAAAAGAAAAAATTCGTGAATTAGGCGGAGATGTTTCTGGTTCGGTTTCAAAAAATACTGATTTTGTGGTTGCGGGATCAGAACCGGGGTCAAAATTTGATAAAGCGCAAAAATTAGGAGTTAAAATAATTGATGAAAGAGAGTTTATTAAATTAATAAAATGATTTCTAAAGAACAAATTGAACATATTGCTAAATTGGCGAGAATCGAATTAACGGAAAAAGAAGAAGAAAAATTTGCAAATGACCTTTCTTCCATTTTGGATTATATTGATAAATTGAATAAAGTGGATACAGAAAACATTAAACCAATTCAGCAGATAACAGGACTGGAAAGTGTAGTTAGAAAGGATGAAGTAAAAAACCCCTCGACTTCGCTCGGGGCAAGCAAAATACTTGATCAGGCGCCGAACAAACAGGGTAATTATTTTAAAGTTCCGAAAATATTAGAATGATGGATTTAGAAAATTTAACAATTGAATCTGCCCACAAAGGAATGCTCAAAAAGGAATTTACTTGCACTGAATTAGTTCAAGCTTATTTGGACAAAATTAGAAAAGAAAATAAGGAGATAAATGATTTTCTAGAAATTACAGAAAAATTGGCATTAGAACAAGCGAAAAAGATTGATAATAAAATTGAAAGGGGAGAGAAAATAGAAGGATTAGAAGGAATTCCAATCGCAATTAAAGACAATATTTTGGTAGATGGTTATAAATGTACTGCTGGTTCTAAAATTTTGGAAAACTATAAAGCAACTTATGACGCAACAGTTATTAAGCGACTCAAAGATGCAGGAGCAATAATTATCGGTAAAACAAATTTAGACGAGTTTGCTATGGGTTCTTCAACTGAAAATTCTGCATATGGCGTTGTAAAAAACCCAATTGATAAAACTCGAGTTCCTGGCGGTTCTTCTGGCGGTTCTGCGGCTGCAGTGGTAGCAAATCATTGCTTAGGGGCAATTGGTTCTGATACAGGCGGTTCCGTGCGTCAGCCAGCAAGTTTTTGCGGGATTGTGGGATATAAACCAAGTTATGGTATGGTTTCAAGATATGGATTAATTGCTATGTCTTCATCTTTGGACCAGATTGGCACATTTGCAAAAACGATTGAAGACGCAAAATTAATTTTTGATGTAATTAAAGGTAAAGACGAAATGGACTCTACAATAATAGATCAAAAAACCCTCCTTCGCCAAGGCTTCGGAGGGCAAGCAAAATTACAAAATTTACGGATTGGGGTGCCTAAAGAATATTTTGCAGAAGGAATAAATCCGAAAGTTAAAGAGAAAATACAAAAAGCAATAGACGTTTTTAAAAGTACTGGCGCAGAAATAAAAGAAATAAGCTTGCCATTAACTGATTATGCTTTAGCTGTTTATTATATTATTATGCCGGCAGAAGTAAGCGCTAATTTAGCGAGATTTGATGGAATTAAGTATGGCTTCGCCGTAAGAAACAAGAAACAAGAAACCCGCCTTGACTCGGCGAGGCAGGCAAGAAACAATTTATTAGATAGTTATTTAAAAACTCGTGCGCAAGGATTTGGCGATGAACCAAGAAGAAGAATAATTTTAGGAACCTATGTTTTGTCAGCGGGTTATCGCGATGCTTATTATAATAAAGCTCAAAAAGTGCGCGCATTAATTAAAAAAGAATTTGATGAGGCGTTTAAATCGGTTGATGTTATTTTAACGCCGACAGCGCCAACACCAGCGTTTAAAATAGGTGATAAAAAAGATCCATTATCAATGTATTTGTCCGATATTTATACAACTCCAGCATCTTTGGCTGGGTTGCCGGCAATTTCTGTTCCGTGTGGAGAGGTTAACAATATGCCAATTGGATTACAAATAATTGGACCACAATTTTATGATGAATTTATTTTCGAAATCGCCCAAATTTTCGGGCAACTTTCTAAATAATCCCAATAATTCCACAAATTATACAAATGCAACAAATGGAGTTGTTACGCAGGGTGCTGCAAAATTTTTAGCTCAAGCAAAGGACATTTGGGCCAGCTTTTTTACAGGTATTATGGATTATTTTAAATCCTATAAATTTAAAGAACTTATTTTTACTTTAAAAACTATTTCTTTGATTTTAACCATAATACTTTTGGCAATTATAATTTATGTTTTTATAAAATCAATGGCATTGGGAAAGAAAAAGAAAGCTCCTAAAAAATGGGCAAAAATTGAAAAAAGGTTTAATTCCGGAGTTGAAGCAAATTACAAATTAGCAATTTTAGAAGCAGATAAATTTTATGACACATCTTTAAAGGCTTTGGGCAAGGATTTGGAAAAAAACCTTAGTAATGTAGACGAGATAAAAAAAGCGAGAAGGGTTAAAAATAATATTGTTGATGATTCGGGATTTGCTTTGACCAGGGAAGACGCAGAAAAAAGCTTAAATGCTTATAAAAAAGGATTAGAGGAATTGAGCGTAATTTAGTTTGCCTTTATTAAAATTTGTGTTATATTAGAATAATCCTATTATCACGGGATAACATCGCGGGGTAGAGCAGCGGTAGCTCGCCTGGCCCATAACCAGGAGGTCGTTGGTTCAAATCCAACCCCCGCAACATAAAAAGACGGCGTAGCTCAGCTGGTTAGAGCACAGCACTCATAAGGCTGGGGTCGGTGGTTCGAGTCCACCCGCCGTCATTTAAAATAAATTTATAAAGTTATATGCAGCCGTGGTGTAGCCTGGTCCAACACGCCTCCCTGTCACGGAGGAGACCGAGGGTTCAAATCCCTTCGGCTGCGCATCACAATTAAGCCCCGCTTTTGCGGGGTTTAAACATTTGCATTACCTATAATTATTTGCTAAAATTAATACATATAGTATGCAGATTAAACCCATAAAAAAGAGGTTAATTATTAAATTAGATTTGATTTGGACGCTTGTTTTTTTTGTTGGATTTGTTATTATTTTATATTCAATAAATCCGTTTGAAACTAGTATTTTTGGCTTAATATTATTCTATGTAGTTTTGTTCTGTTTGTTGTTGGGAGTTTTAGCTTTCATTAGATTGATTGTTAAAATTCCATACTGGTTAATAATTTTATTAGCGATTTGTGTGATTGTTGTATTATTAGTTTTATCAGTTAAATAATAATTTTTAATTTTTGACTTTTAACTTTTAATTTATTGTTATGGACATTAAGGAACTGAAAATTAAATCATTTGAAGAACTGGCAAAAATTAAAACTTCTGCTGATTTAGAAAACTTCAAAAACAAATATTTGTCTAGAAAAGGGGAGATATCAAACATTTTAAGATCGTTAAAAGATTTATCCGTGGAAGAAAGAAAAAAAATTGGTCCAGAAGCCAATGAATTGCGACAAGAACTAGAACAAGCATTTAATAAAAAAAATGTAGAGATTTCCCAAAATACAAACTACAAAATACAAACTACACGACTTGATATTACTGCTCCGGGAATTAAAATTTCTCGTGGCCATTTGCATCCGATAACTTTAACTCTTAAGAAAATAGAAGAAATTTTTAGTTCCATGGGATTTAAAATTTTAGAGGGTTTTGATATTGAAACAGAATATTATAATTTTGATGCTTTAAATATTCCCAAGAATCATCCAGCAAGAGATATGTGGGACACCTTTTGGTTGCGAAGCAACCAAACAAATCCGAAATCCGAAATCCGAAATCCGAAATTGTTGTTACGAACCCATACATCGCCAATGCAAATAAGATTTATGGAAAAAAATAATCCGCCATTCAGAATCGTTGTTCCGGGAAGATGTTTTCGTTATGAGGCAACCGATGCTTCTCATTCACATACTTTTTATCAATTGGAGGGATTAGTTGTAGATAGACATATAAATATCGCAAATTTTAAAGCGATTATTGAACAATTCTTAAAAAAATTATTTGGAGAAAAAATTGAGATTAGAATTAAGCCAAGTTTCTTCCCGTTTGTTGAGCCGGGATTCGAAGTTGATATGAAAGATGCTTCTGGCAAATGGTTGGAGATTATGGGTGCGGGCATGGTTCATCCCAATGTTTTCAAATTTGCTGGTTATGTTCCTGATGAATGGCAAGGATTTGCATTCGGCATTGGCATAGACAGAATTGCGATGTTAAAATATAAAATTAATGATATCAGATTGTTATATGAGAATGATCTGAAATTTCTTAATCAATTCTAAGTAAAAACCGTTGGAGGACGGATAAAAAAAATGAGAGAAGGAAAATTAGAAAAAATTAAAGTAGATGAAATAAAAATCTTTTTGGACAAAGAGATTGATAAATCTAAAGAGGATAAGCTTCACCCAAGTCCATTAAGACTTGTGGAGAGAAAAGATTTAATTCTTGAGGCGGAGAATGCTTTTCGTTTGTTTATGGCTGGTGAGCTTGAGGCTGCGCAAGAAAAAGTTCAAGATGCCAAAGAAAAAACAGCAGACCTTAAAAATGAAAAGAAAAAATCTTCCAACGAGGCTTTTATTCAGTATTTTGACCACGAGATAGAAAAGGCAATTGAGCGCAAACAAACCGGGGAATCTAATGAACTAATTAATTCATGAAAATAAGCTATAATTGGTTAAAGGAATATTTATCGAAATTGCCAAAGCCAGAAAAATTGGCTGATTTATTGTCTATGCATAGCTTCGAGGTCAAAAACCTCGAAGAAATCCGAAATCCGAAATCCCCAGCCTCGACGAGCCGAGGCGAGGCGGGCGAAATCCGAAATGATTTTATTTTTGATATTGATATTTTGCCAAACAGAGGACATGATTGTTTATCATACACGGGAATTGCACGCGAATGTAGCGCAATTTTAAATTCGAAATTCAAATATCGAAACCCGAAACTTATTGAAGACAAGAAAATTAAATCCAGTGATTTTGTTAAAGTTGATATTCAAGATAAAGATGGTTGTTTAAGATACATTGCTAGAGTTATTGATGACATAAAAATTGGGCCATCGCCAAAATGGTTAAAAGAGAAATTAGAATCTGTTGGTCAAAAATCAATTAATAATATTGTTGATGCTACAAATTTTGTAATGCTTGAAACCGGTCAACCTCTGCACGCTTTTGATTACGAAAAGATAGATGGTAAAAAAATCATTGTAAGAAAAGCGAAAAAAGGAGAAAAAATAGCTACACTTGATAACGAGATAATAGAATTAGATGAAGATATGTTGATTATTGCTGATGGAAAATATCCGTTAGCATTGGCGGGTATTAAGGGCGGAAAAAGAGCGGAAATTACCAAGAATACCAAAACAATTGTTTTGGAGTCGGCAAATTTTGATTATGAAATAGTTAGAAATACTTCGCGAAAAATTAATTTACGCACCGAGGCGTCAATGAGATACGAATATGGCCTTGATCCTAATTTGACCGAAGAGGCAATAAATAGAGTGGCAGAAATTATCAGAGAAATTAGTGGCGGAAAAGTTTTAAAGGGGATAGTTGATGTTTATCCTAGAAAAGTTTATCCAGCAAAAATTAATTTAAATTTAAAAAAAGTTGAGAATGTTTTGGGTCAGCCGGTATCTAAAACAGAAGTAATTAAAATTTTAAAATCTCTAAATTTTGGAGTAGATGCGAATTTGAAAGTTACTGTTCCCACAATTAGGCAGGACATTAAAATTCAAGAGGATTTAATTGAAGAAATTGCGAGAATGATTGGCTATGATAATATTGAAACCAAAATACCGCTTGGATTCATTGGTGTGAACAAATTAGATGATACTTTAACGACTATTAATAAAATAAAAAATATTTTAGAGGGTTTTGGTTTTAATGAAGTTTATAATTTTTCCTTTATTGCCGAAAATGATTTAAACAAAACAAAAATTGATAAAAAAGGATTAATAGAATTAGAAAATCCTTTAAGTTTAGATTTGAAATATTTAAGAAAGGACTTAATAATCGGAATTTTAAAAAATGTTAAAGATAATTATAAGCAATTTTTTGAAAATAATAATTTAATTAAAATTTTTGAATTAGGCAAAGTTTATCGAGAGGGGGAAAACGGATCAATTGAAGAAAGAATGTTAAATGCAGTTATTATAAGACCGTCTGAAAAAACGAAAGGAGAAAACTTTTATGAATTAAAGGGGATTATTGATGCATTATTAACCAAATTGGGCATTGCTGATTTTTGGTATGATGATTTTAAAGCAACTTCTGATTGGGCAGATCAAAGTTATTGGAGCAAAACTTCGACCGCAGAAATAAAAGTTGGCGAAAAAGAAATTGGGTTTGTTGGAGAAATTAATCCAGAAATTTTGAATGCTTATAACATTAAAAGAAAAGTAGCGATGTTTTATTTTAATTTCGAGAAATTATTAGAATTAATAAACGAGGAATTAATTTATCAACCACCATCACAATATCCTGCGGCAATTAGGGATTTGGCGGTTTTAGTTGATGCAAAAGATAGGGTAGGAGATGTGATTAAATTAATTGATGATGTTGGTGGAGAACTGGTGCAAGATGTTGATTTATTTGATATGTATGAAGGTTCGAATATTCCGAGCGGTAGGAAAAATTTAGCGTTTCATATCATTTATCAATCATACGAAAAAACATTGAAAGACGAAGAGATTGATAAAATACAAAACAAAATAATTAAATCATTAGAATCTAATAATAATTGGAAGGTTAGAAAATAGACAACGCCAGAATTATTTATATAAAAGACACGTGTTGATTTTTTTAATAAAAAAATCACACTCTATCTCGACCGACTGCGGTCGGTCTGCGATGCGGACTTTTATATAAATAATTCTTGCTAAGAGTAAGTATTTTATGCCAAAAACAAAAAAAACAACAAAAGCAGGGAATGTGCCAAAACAAAGTTCAACTGGTTATGACGCAAAGGATATTTATGTTTTGGAGGGACTGGATCCGGTAAGAAAAAGACCAGGAATGTATATTGGTTCAACTGGAGTTGAGGGCCTTCATCATTTAATTTGGGAGGTCGTGGATAATTCTTTAGATGAGGCAATGGCCGGATATTGTACTGATATCGGAATTACACTTTCACCAAACGATAGAATTTCGGTTGCTGATAATGGTCGTGGTATTCCGGTTGATATTCATCTTCAAACCAAAAAATCAGCACTGGAAACCGTTTTAACCACGCTTCATGCCGGAGGTAAATTTGGCGGACAATCATATAAAATTGCCGGCGGTCTTCATGGCGTTGGTGTTTCTGTTGTTTGCGCTTTATCTCGTTTTATGCGGGCAGAAGTTTGCAGAGAAGGATATGTTTATACCCAAGAATACGCAAAAGGTGTGCCAAAAACGAAAGTTATCAAATCAGAAAAATGCCAGGGTTCGGGCACGAATATTATTTTTGAACCAGATCCAGAAATTTTTTCAATCACACAATTTAATTGGAATACAATTTTAGATCATTTAAGACAGCAAGCGTATCTTACTAAAGGAGTTAAAATAACAATTATTGATGAAAGAGAGGAGGATGAGGCAAAAGCAAAAAATGGCTTCAAAACACATACATTTTATTTTGAAGGAGGATTAACTTCTTATATTAAACATTTGAACAGAAATCAAAAAGTCATTCATAATAATATTTTTTATGTAGAAAGAGAAAAAGAGAATATAATGGTTGAAGTAGCGCTTCAATATAACGAAGATATCCAACCGCTTGAAATAAGTTTTGCCAATAATATTCATACCGGAGACGGAGGAATGCACTTAACGGGGTTTAGAACCGCATTAACGCGCGCCTTAAATGACTATGCCAGGAAAAATGGTTTTATTAAAGGGGATGAAGCAAATTTAAGCGGTGATGATGTTAGAGATGGTTTAACTGCTGTTGTTAGCGTAAAGCTTCCAGAGCCACAATTTGAGGGTCAGACAAAGGCCAAATTGGGTAATCCAGATGCAAGAACCGTAGTGGAGGCAGTCTTTGCTGATGCATTTGAAGAATGGCTTGAAAAGAATCCAAATGACGCAAAATCAATTTTAGGTAAATGTGTTTTAGCGCAAAAAGCTAGAAAAGCCGCAAGAGCTGCGCGAGACACAGTTATTCGAAAGGGGATTTTAGATGGCATGACTTTGCCTGGCAAGCTTACCGACTGTTCGTCAAAAGAACCAGAAGAATCAGAATTATTTATTGTTGAGGGAGAGTCCGCAGGCGGTTGTTTTGACGAGAATACTAAAGTCGCATTAGTCGATGGTCGAAATTTAACTTTTAAAAAATTAATTCAAGAAGAAAGAAAAGGGAAAAAGAACTATTGTTATACTATTCAAGAAAATGGTTCTGTTGGCATAGAACAAATCAAGAATGTGCGAAAAACTAAGAAATCTGTTCGGGTAGCGAAGGTAATACTTGATAATAACGAAGAGATAATTTGCACTCCAGATCATGAATTTATGTTAAGAGACGGCAGTTATAAAATGACTAGTGATTTAAGCTCAGAAGATTCTTTAATGCCTCTTTATAAAAAATATTCTAAAAAAGAAAAAAGAATTACTATTGAAGGATATGAAATGATTTTAGATCTTAATTCAGGGAAATGGATTTTTACCCATCTTTTAGCTGATAAATATAATTTAAGAAACAATACTTATTCGGAAAAAGATGGTTCTCATAAACATCATATTGATTTTAACAAATTAAACAATAATCCAGACAACATAAGACGAATATCTAAGGATGAACACATTAAACTTCATCATCAGATACTTAAATTTACTATTCATCGGAAAGATGTGAAAGAAAAATTAAAAATATTACATCAATCTCCAGAATTTAGAGATAAAATTAAAGCAATAATGACCTCGCCCACAATGAGAAAAATGCTTAGTAAAAGAGCCAAGAAACAATGGGAAAACGAAAAATATAAAAAATATATGACAGATAAATTTTTAATGTTTTATAACAACAATTCTGATTATAGAAATAGAAATAATGAATTATTAAATAAGGCCCAGCAAGAATATTGGGCAAAAGAGGAAAACAGGAAAAAACAAGCCAGGCAAGTAAAAAAATATTTTAGATTACATCCAGAAAAGAAAAAAGAGTTTTCTTTAATGGCGAAAGAGCAGTGGTTGAACGAAGAATTAAAAAAGTGGCGAAGCCAAAAAACAAAAGAACAGTGGACAAATGATTTCCGAAAGAAAAGAAAAATAACTTACAATAAGACATATTTACAAAAAGCATTGTCAGTATTAAGAAAAATTTACGAAAAAGACGGAGAAATTTACGAAAAAACGTATAATGAATTTCGAAAGAAAACTGGCGACAGAAATATTATTAAACTACAGACAATTTGTAATAGATTTTTCAATGGAAACATTAAAAAATTAGAAGAAGCTGTTATAAATTATAATCATAAAATTAAGAAAATAATTGAACTTAAAAAGAAAATTGATGTTTATGATTTAGAGGTTACTGGAACTAATAATTTTGCTTTGTCTTCGGGTATTTTTGTTCATAATTCTGCGAAACAAGGAAGAGACAGAAGATTTCAAGCAATTTTGCCATTGCGTGGAAAAATTTTAAATGTTGAAAGAACTCGTTTAGATAAAATTTTAGAATCAAAGGAAGTGAAAACATTGATTATTACTTTAGGCACTGCTATTGCTGAAGAATTTGATATATCAAAATTAAGATATCATAAAATTGTAATTATGACTGATGCTGATGTTGATGGCGCGCACATTCGAACATTACTTTTAACCTTGTTTTATAGATACTTTCCGCAGATAATTGAAAGTGGCTATTTGTATATTGCTCAACCGCCATTATTTAAAATTCAGAAAGGAAAAGAGTTTGAATATGTTTATAATGAAGAGGGAAAAGACAAGGTTGTGCAGAGGATGGCCAAAGAGAAGGGTGGAGACGAAAAAGGGATTAGTGTTCAAAGATATAAGGGTCTTGGCGAAATGAATCCACAGTCATTATGGGAAACAACTATGGATCCAGCGCAAAGAATGATGCTTAAAGTAAATATTGCTGACGCAGAAGAGGCAGACAGGATTTTTGATATTTTAATGGGTGTAGAGGTCTTGCCGCGCAAGAAATTTATCCAAACTCACGCTAAGAGCGTACGTAACCTTGACATATAATTTAAAAGGGCCTACTCTTAATTGAGATGGCCTTGGGGCCATTTTAAAAACCATGAGTATTTTAAACAAATTAACCAATTATTTAAAAGAGGTTAGGGTGGAATTGAAGAAAGTCAATATGCCCACCAGACAAGAAACCATTAAATATACCCTAATTGTTATTGGGTTGAGTTTGGTTGTGGCGATGTTTTTGGGCGGTTTTGATTTTCTTTTTACGTTTTTAGTTAGTAAATTTCTTTTATAATTTATGCCAAAACAAGAAACAACGGGTGAAAGACATTGGTATGCAATACATACTTATCCTGCATCTGAAGATACAGTGGCTTTTAATTTAAAACAAAGAATTGAATCCTTGGCAATGGGTGATAAGATTTTTAATATCGTGGTTCCCAAAGAAAAGAAGATTAAAATCAAAGGAGGGAAAAGACAAGTAATTGAAGAAAAATTTTTTCCAAATTATGTTTTTGTAGATATGATTGTTACTGATGATTCTTGGTATGTAGTCAGAAATACTCCAAGAGTGACTGGATTTATTGGTTCAGGAATTACGCCAGTTCCGGTCTCTGACGAAGAAATTACAAAAATACTTAAAGCAGAAACAAAAGAAGAGCCAACTTATAAAATTGATGTGGAAATTGGCGATATTGTTAAAATTTCTGATGGGCCATTTAAAGATATGGAAGGAAAAATTAATGAAGTAGATCGTGGCAAAGGGAAGATTAAAGTTTTAGTAAATATGTTTGGCAGAGAAACTCCTGTAGAATTAGATTTCTTACAAGTAAAAAAGATATAAAATGGCGAAAGAAATAAAAACTATAATCAAAATTCAACTTCCAGCCGGAGGCGCTACACCAGCCCCGCCAGTTGGAACTGTTTTGGGTCCGCATGGATTAAATCTTCAGGATTTTTGTTCGAAATTTAATGAAGCAACTAAAGATAAAATGGGAAATGTTATTCCAGCAGAAATTACAATTTTTACAGATAGAACATTTACTTTTGTATTAAAAACTCCGCCAGCAGCTGATTTATTAAAAAAAGCAGCAGGGATTGAAAAGGGTTCGGGTGTTCCGCAAAAAGATAAAGTTGGCAAGGTTACAAAAGAACAAATTAGGCAAATTGCAGAAATAAAAATGGAGGACTTGAATGCCAATGATATTGAAGCAGCTTGCAAGATAATTGAGGGTACGGCAAGGAATATGGGAATTGAAGTTCGGGACTGAGTCTTTTGCTTTTTGAAAATTTTTTATACGAAAATACGTGTCGGCGACTCCAGCGAGTCGCCGCACTAATTCTCGGCAAAATTTCGCCTTCGGCGAAACCATGCATTTTGCCTGCGAAATTGTTTTCTTAATAAATAAATTTTCAACATTTTAATTTAGAAAATTGAATTATGCAAATTTTAAAACCCAAAAAATTAAATATAGGGGACACAATTGGGGTAATTGCTCCATCTGGTGTTATCGGTGTAAGAGATTTGGATACCGGGGTTAAAATTTTACAAAAATGGGGATTTAAAGTAAAATTGGGCAAACATATTATGAAAAAGGTTGATGATTATAGCGCTGGAACTCCGCAAGAAAGAAGAGAAGATTTTGAAAATATGATTAGCAATCCAGAGATAAAAGCTATTGCTTGCGCAGAGGGTGGTTATGCGGCTCCTTCGGTATTATTAACTTTAAATCCGAAAGTTATAGAAGAATTAAAAAATAGACCAGTATTATTATTTGGTTATTCTGATTTTTGCATGTTTTTAAATGTTAATTTTTCTATGAGTATAACCGGATTGCACGCGCCGAATATTTCCGGCTTATCTAGTCATAAGAGTGATACCCAAGAATCTTTAAGAAAGTGTTTATTGGGTAAAATGGAATTGAATTATGATAAAAGATTTTTGACAAAAGTTTTAATATCAGGAAAAGCGGAGGGATATTTTTTACCAACAAACTTAGAAACATTTATTCAGCTTTTTGGAAGCAAATTCGATCCTTTAGATAATTTTGATGGCCCAATAGTTTTGGGCCTTGAAGAAGTTTGGGAAGACAAAAGTGATGTGCGTAGAATGTTGGAAAAAATCATACTTCATAAAAGTTTTGATAAAATCAAGGGAATTGTTTTGGGAAGATTTATTGGCAATAGTGAAATTGAATATCCAAAATGGGGGAAAAAGACAACTTGGTCTGATTTGTTTATTTCTACATTTAAAGATAGAAAAATTCCTATTGTTGATTTTCCAGTATTTGGACACCTAGAAGAACATAGAAAGATTTTTAAGATTCTTAAAAAGTCAAAAAAGTTTTTTGACGAAAATTTATTTTTGTCTTTACCCGTTGGCGCAAGAGTAATTTTAGATGCCGATCCAGAAAATCCAACATTAAAATTTTTAGATCAAGCAGTAGAATAAAAAACGTCCTATAAGGGCGTTTTTTTATATGTTATAATAAATGTATGAAAATATACGATTTGATTATTGTTGGAGCTGGGCCAGCAGGGATTTCAGCAGGTATTTATGCCAAGAATTTTGGCATAAATTGTTTGGTTATTGGCGAGATTTCTGGGGGACTAATTAATACTGCTTATAAGATAGAAAATTATCCGGGAATATTTAAAGTAAATGGCAAGGAACTTGGCGAAAAATTTATTGAACATTTAAAATATTTAAAAGTTGATTTTAATCAAACAAGGGTTAATCAGATTATTAAAAGTGATAATGGTTTTAAGGTTATTGTTGGAGAAGAAGAATACCAAACAAAATCAATTATTTTAGCATTGGGCACAGAGACCAAAAAATTAGAGATTAAAAATATTGAAAAATTTAAAAATAAAGGAGTGAGTTATTGTTCGCAAAATTGCGTTTCATTGTTTAACAATAAAGAGATTGTGATTGTTGGCGGAGCAAATGCAGCAGTTATGGGCGCGGTTATGCTTGCCAAGGAAGCGGGAAAAGTTTATTTGATTTATCGAAAAGATAAATTAAGGGCAGATGATTTATGGGTTAAAAGAATTGAGAAATTAAAAAATGTAGAAATAATTTATAATGCCAATGTTATAGAAGCGAATGGAAAAGATTGGTTGGAAGAAGTTATTTTGGATAATGGCAAAAAATTACAAGCAAATGGTCTAATTATTGAAGCGGGATCTGTTCCCAATATTGTTTTATTAAAGGATTTAGGCGTTGAAGTTAATGATTTGGGATATATTAAAACAGATGAAGCGCAAAAAACAAATATTTCTGGAATTTTTGCTGCCGGAGATATTACAACTAATTCAAATAATTTTAGACAGGCAGTAACAGCTGTTTCTGAAGGCGCAATTGCAGCGCTTGAAGCATTTAAATTTTTAAACAAAAAGTGATATAATTAAAATATAAGTAAAAACCTAAATTTATGTTTACTAAAGTAGCAATAAATGGTTTTGGGAGAATTGGCCGAACTTTTTTTCGGTTAGCGCACGAAAGAAATGAGTTAAGAATTGTGGCGATTAATGATTTGGCTGATTTAGAAAACTTGGCTTATCTTTTAAAGCACGATAGCGTTTATGGTCAATATGATCATAAAATTAGCGTGGACCTAAAACAGAAAAAATTAATCATTGATAATCAAAAAATTGATTTTTATCAAGAAAAAGATCCTGGCAGATTACCATGGGCAAAATTAGAAGTTGACGTGGTAGTTGAAGCAACGGGATTTTTTGATTCTTTCGAAGCTAGTTCTACGCACATAAAAGCAGGAGCAAAAAGAGTAGTAATTACCGCGCCAGCAAAAGATGATGATGAAAGTTTTAAATTGGGTGGAACTGTGCTTTTGGGAATTAATGAAAAAGATATGTTGCGAACCAATATAACTTCAAATGGTTCTTGCACAACTAATGCAGTTGCGCCAGTAGTTGCGGTTTTGTCTGAAAATCCAGGAATTAAAAAAGCTGTCTTAAACACTACTCATGCTTACACTGCAACGCAAAAAATTGTTGACGGTCCAGACGCAAAAGATTGGAGAAGAGGAAGAGCGGGCGCAATTAGTTTGGTTCCATCCACAACCGGAGCGGCAATTACAGTTACAAAAGTTGTGAAAAATTTAAAAGGCGTATTTGATGGTTTGGCAATTAGAACCCCAGTGCCAACAGTTTCTTTGGCAGACATAACTTTTGTTGCCAACAGAAAAACCTCAGTTGAGGAAATTAATAAGATTTTAATTGAGGCAGCAAAAAAGCCACACTGGAAAGGAATTTTAAGCGTGACTAACGAACAATTGGTTTCTTCTGATTTGATTGGCATTACCACTGCGGCTGTTGTTGATTTGGGATTTACTAAAGTTATTGATGGTGATTTGGTTAAAGTTTTGGCTTGGTATGATAATGAGTGGGGATATTCATCAACTTTAGTTGAGCATGTAATTAAAGCGGGAAAATTAATTCTTAAATAAATGATAATAGAAAAAAATAATTTACTTCTTATCAATAATACGGTAAAAGCCGAAGTTATTTTTGGTGATTGTTTGCAAATGCTTAAAGATACTAAATCTAATAGTGTCGATTTAATCGTTACATCTCCTCCCTATGCCGATCAAAGAGAAAAAACATACGGAGGCATTAAACCGGAAAAATATACTGAATGGTTTTTGCCAATATCGAAAGAATTATTAAGAGTTTTAAAGCCCACGGGAACATTTATATTAAATATCAAAGAAAAAGTGGCTAATGGTGAAAGACACACATATGTTCTTGAAACAATTTTGAAGATGAGAGAACAGGGATGGTTATGGACCGAAGAATACATATGGCATAAAAAAAATTGTCATCCGGGCAAATGGCCAAATAGATTTAGGGATTCGTGGGAAAGATTATTACAATTTAATAAAAGTCGAGAATTTGATATGTATCAAGAGAATGTTATGGTGCCAATGGGTGATTGGATTAAAACAAGGTTAAAAAATTTAAGCGAAACAGATAAAAAAAGGGATAATTCTCGAGTGGGAAGTGGGTTCGGAAAAAATATTTCTAATTGGCTCGGCAGAGAAATGGCGTATCCAACAAATGTTTTAACCTTGGCGACAGAAACGAGCAATAAACAACACAGTGCGGTATTTCCTAAGGGACTGCCCATTTGGTTTATTAAACTGTTTACAAAAACAGGAGATATGGTTTTAGATCCGTTTCTCGGATCGGGAACGACTTCAATCGCAGCAATGGAATTGGATCGAAATTCAATAGGAATAGAAATTAATGAAGATTATTATAATTTGGCGATTAAAAATATAAATAATTGTATACAACAACCCGTTTATGAAAAAACTCAATTATCAAGAATTAAATAAATTTGTAGTAACGGATATTATTCATCCTTTTTACGAAAAACGACTTTTGAGTATTAAGGCGATGAATTTAGAATCTATAATAAAAAGAAAAAATCCTTATTTATTTAAGGCCAAAAATATTCAAACCGCAGGGGACCTTGCTAAGTATATTTTAGATGCTTTTCTTTCATCTCAAGAAGAAACAATTTTTGGTGATTTAATGGAAAATTTAGCCATTCATATTTGTGGTAAGGTTTTTAGTGGTTATAAGGCAGAAAAAGGAAAATTTCGTAGCGTAGATTTAATTTTTGAAAAGAACAAGAAACTTTATATTGTTGGCATTAAATCAGGTCCGAATTGGGGAAATAGCGATCAAATAAATACTATGAAGAAAAATCTTGAAAAAGCAAAACAATTTATTAGAAATAAATTTAAAGGAATAACGATAATTAAAGTAAACGGATGTATGTATGGCAAAGATAATCAATCTCACAAAAAAGATAAAAATAGTTTAAAATTGGGTTATTACAAAATTTGCGGACAACAGTTTTGGAAATTAATTTCTAATGATGATCAGCTTTATAAAAAATTAATAAAGCCCTTAGACAAAGAAGCAAAAAAAAGAGACGAAGTGTTTCAGGGTTTATATGTAAAGAAATTAAACGAATTAACAAAAAATATCGTAGAATTATTTTATAAGAAAAATAATTTAGATTGGGATAAAATTGTAGATTATGTTTCTAAGTCAAGTAATTAATTATTTTTAATAAAAATATGATATATCTTGGCGCTGATCATGGGGGGTTTAGTTTTAAAGAAAAAATAAAAGAATATTTAAAAGAATTGAAAGTTGAATATGAGGATTTGGGAAATTTAAAATTTGAACCAAATGATGATTTTGTTGATTATGCAGTTTTGGTGGCGAAAAAAGTTATGGAGACAAATGGAAAAGGAATTTTAATTTGTACAAACGGTGAAGGAATGTGTGTGGTAGCGAACAAAATAAAAGGAATTAGAGCGGTTTCGCCAAGCACCAAAAAAACGGCACTGAGATCAAGAGAAGATTTAGATGCAAATGTTTTGTGTTTAGGCGAGCATGTTTTGTCGTTTAGGGATGCGAAAAAGATTATTAAAATTTGGTTGGAAACAGATTTCTTTAATGCTGAAAGATATATTCGCAGAATAAATAAAATTAAAAAATTAGAAGAATAATAATTTTTTAATTTTTCACAAACTAATTAAATTTTTTTCAGCACGAAGTTGGCCTATTTACAATAATTAAATTTATTTTCGGCCACTTCTAATTCTCGTCACGCAAATAGAATATAATTAACAAGAAATATTTTTTTACCGTGCGTGACTGCGAAATGCTTACAAAAATTTATTAGTTTGTTAAATTAATTCATTCAAAATTGAATCAAAATTCAAAATTTGAAATTGAAAATTAATTTTTTATGCAAAAAGAAATAATACCAACAATTTTAGTCAAAACATTTGACGAAGTCAAAGAAAGAATTAGAGCAGTTGAGGATTATGTTGATTGGGTACAACTTGACGTTATGGACGGAATTTTTGTGAATAATAAAACATGGAACAATCCTAAAGATTTAATAGGTTTTAAAACTAAGGCGAAAATAGAAGCTCATTTAATGGTTGAAAATCCAGAAGAAGTAATAGATGAATGGCTAAGTGTTGTTGATAGAATAATTGTTCATTTTGAATCAAAAATTGTAGATTTAGAAAATTTAATAAAAAAGGTTCATCAAAACGGAAAACAAATTGGTTTGGCAATTAATTTAGAGACCGATTACAATGTTGTCGGGCCATTTTTGAAAGATCTTGATTTGGTTTTATTTATGGCTATCCAACCGGGTTGGGGGGGGCAAGAATTTGAAGAAAAAGTTTTAGAAAAAATTGAGACATTAAGAAAAATTTGGCCCGAAGGAAATATTGAAGTTGACGGTGGAATTAATGACGAAAATATTGAAAAAATAACTAAAGCCGGAGCAAATTTGTTTAATGTGGGAGCCTATATTTATCGCAGCAAGGATATTGGGGGGGCAATAGAAAAATTAAAAAAAAATGTTGAATAATAAACACGGTTTTACCCTAATCGAATTGTTGGTGGTAATTGCAATTATTGGTTTATTGGCTACTATTGTGTTGATTAGTTTAAATACGGCAAGAGACAAGGCAAAATACGCTCGCGTAAAAGCCGACATAGATCAGATAATTAAAGCAATGAAAATGTATGAAATAGATGTTGGAGAATTGCCTCCGCGAGGAGATTCTTGTCCTGGTTGTTGTTATCCAAATTGTCAGTCAGCATGGGATGCGGTTATGAATGCCTTGTTAAGCAGTGATGGTTCGGGTTGGGCTGGTCCATATATTAGGGCTACTATTTCAAAAGATCCCTGGGGACATCATTTTTATTATGATGATAATGCCTGTAACTCCAATTGCGGAGACAGTTATTTAGGAAGTGCTGGTCCAGATGGTATCGCTTGGACCGCAGATGATTATAGGGTTATAGTGACTACCCTTAAAGAAGTAATTAGTTGTTGTTATTGATAAACCATATTGGTTATTTTATGAATAATAAACACGGTTTTACCCTTATAGAACTTTTGGTAGTAATAACAATTATTGGTTTATTAGCAACTATTGTTTTGGT